>Ga0209248_10000138_pt1 | contig 25131 bp, 20 predicted proteins | sample BogFormECP04_OM1_FD_188241 | JGI IMG/M metagenome (GOLD analysis project Ga0209248, IMG submission 188241) | Bog forest soil microbial communities from Calvert Island, British Columbia, Canada - ECP04_OM1 (SPAdes) (version 2) | ecosystem: Environmental > Aquatic > Freshwater > Wetlands > Bog ... | reverse complement strand
GCAGCACTACATCCGCATCCTGCCCGAGGACCGGGTGGTGGTCGAGTTATCTCCCTACGACCTGTCCCGGGGCCGCATCGTGTACCGCTACAAGTAAAAAGCCCGAACCACAGACCAACGAGTAGATAGAACAGGATCGAAACAGCCGTGAAGGTGAACCCGAGCGTCAAGCCGATCTGCGACAAGTGCAGGGTGATCCGTCGGCATGGGCGGGTCATGGTGATCTGCTCTGATCCACGCCATAAGCAGCGCCAGGGCTAAACCCCTCGGCGACTCACGACAACTGAATGCAGACCTCCCAGCACCAGTGAGCGGCTGGAATCTTTAGAGATGGGCCAGCTCATCCACGTCCGGAACGGAGGCCGGACCCCGGAGCAGTCGGCCGGGAACGGACTGGGATCAGACCTCCGCGAACAGAAGGAATGCCACCCATGGCTCGACTTGTGGGCGTAGACCTCCCGCGCGATAAGCGCATGGAGGTCGCGTTGACGTACATCTACGGTGTTGGCCGTACCCGGTCGAACGAGATCCTGGCCGCCACCGGGATCGACAAGGATTTGCGCACCAAGGACCTCACCGATGACCAGGTGACCCACCTGCGCGATTACATCGAAGCCAATCTCAAGATCGAGGGTGACCTGCGCCGTGAGGTGCAGGCCGACATCCGTCGCAAAATCGAGATCGGCTGCTACCAGGGTCTACGGCACCGCCGCGGCCTGCCAGTGCGCGGTCAGCGCACCAAGACCAATGCGCGCACCCGCAAGGGCCCCAAGCGCACCATCGCAGGCAAGAAGAAGGCGAAGTAAGTCATGCCCCCAGCCAAGAAGGCAGCCGCGGCCCCCGCCAAGAAGGGTCACAAGACCCGGCGGCGGGAAAAGAAGAACGTCCCGCACGGCGCCGCCCACATCAAGAGCACGTTCAACAACACGATCGTGACGATCACCGACCTGCAGGGCAACGTCATCGCCTGGGCCTCGTCGGGCAACGTCGGCTTCAAGGGTTCGCGGAAGTCGACGCCGTTCGCCGCCCAGCTGGCCGCCGAGAACGCCGCCCGCAAAGCGCAGGAGCACGGCGTGAAGAAGGTCGATGTATTCGTGAAGGGCCCGGGCTCGGGCCGTGAGACCGCGATCCGGTCGCTGCAGGCCGCCGGCCTGGAGGTCGGCGCGATCGCTGATGTCACCCCCCAGCCGCACAACGGCTGCCGCCCGCCCAAGCGTCGTCGGGTCTAGGAGAAGAACAGACAATGGCTCGTTACACCGGACCCATCACCCGGAAATCACGCCGGCTGCGCACCGACCTCATCGGCGGCGACCAGGCGTTCGAGAAGCGCCCCTACCCGCCCGGCCAGCACGGCCGCGCGCGGATCAAGGAAAGCGAATACCTGCTGCAGATGCAGGAAAAGCAGAAGGCCCGCTTCACCTACGGCGTCATGGAGAAGCAGTTCCGCCGTTACTACGAAGAGGCTGCGGGCCGTCCCGGTAAGACCGGTGACGAGCTGCTGCAGATCCTGGAAAGCCGGCTGGACAACGTGGTCTACCGCGCCGGGATAGCTCGCACCCGCCGGATGGCCCGCCAGCTGGTCAGCCACGGCCACTTCACGGTCAACGGCGTGCACGTCAACGTCCCCAGCTACCGGGTGTCGCAGTACGACATCATCGATGTGCGGGACTCGTCGCTCAACACGGTGCCGTTTCAGATCGCCCGCGAGACCGCCGGTGACCGTCCGATCCCCAGCTGGATTCAGGTGGCCGGCGAGCGGCAACGGATCCTGATCCACCAACTGCCGGAGCGGGCACAGATCGACGTGCCACTCACCGAGCAGCTGATCGTCGAGTACTACTCGAAGTAAGACTCCTGCATCGACCGGTGCAGGTACCTAAACGGCATCAAATAGCGGGTGCCGAGAAGGAGAAGAAGAAACACCATGCTGATCTCACAGCGACCGACCCTGTCCGAAGAGATCCTCAACGACAACCGTTCGCAGTTCGTCATCGAGCCGCTGGAGCCGGGATTCGGCTACACGCTTGGTAACTCGCTGCGCCGCACGCTGCTGTCGTCGATTCCCGGCGCGGCCGTCACCAGCATTCGCATTGATGGTGTGCTGCACGAGTTCACCACCGTGCCAGGCGTCAAGGAAGACGTCACCGACATCATCTTGAACCTCAAGAGCCTGGTGGTGTCCTCGGAAGAGGACGAGCCGGTGACGATGTATCTGCGTAAGCAGGGCCCGGGCGAGGTGACCGCGGGTGACATCGTGCCGCCGGCCGGTGTCACCGTGCACAACCCCGAAATGCACATCGCGACACTGAACGACAAGGGCAAGCTCGAGATCGAGCTCGTCGTCGAGCGCGGCCGCGGCTACGTCCCGGCCGTGCAGAACAAGGCCTCAGGCGCCGAAATCGGCCGTATCCCCGTCGATTCCATCTACTCGCCGGTGCTCAAGGTGACCTACAAGGTGGACGCCACCCGTGTCGAGCAGCGCACCGACTTCGACAAGCTGATCCTCGACGTCGAGACCAAGAGCTCGATCGGTCCCCGCGACGCGCTGGCGTCGGCAGGTAAGACCCTGGTCGAATTGTTCGGTCTGGCAAGGGAACTCAACGCCGAGGCCGAGGGCATCGAGATCGGGCCGTCGCCGGCCGAGGCGGATCACATCGCGTCGTTCGCGCTGCCGATCGACGACCTGGACCTGACCGTCCGCTCGTACAACTGCCTCAAGCGCGAGGGTGTGCACACCGTCGGAGAACTGGTGTCGCGCACCGAGTCCGACCTGCTCGACATCCGCAACTTCGGGCAGAAGTCGATCGACGAGGTGAAGGTCAAGCTGCACCAGTTGGGTCTGTCGCTCAAGGACAGCCCGGCCAGCTTCGACCCGTCGGAGGTCGCCGGCTACGACGTGGCGACCGGCACCTGGTCCGCCGAAGGCACCTACGACGACGCGGACTACGCGGAAACCGAACAGCTCTAAAGCATTTGCACATCTAGACAGGAGCGTCTGCAATGCCCAAGCCCACCAAGGGTCCTCGCCTCGGCGGGTCGTCGTCGCACCAGAAGGCGATCCTGGCCAACCTGGCGACGGCGCTCTTTGAGCACGGCCGGATCAAGACCACCGAGCCCAAGGCGCGGGCACTGCGGCCCTACGCCGAGAAGCTGATCACCCACGCCAAGAAGGGCACGCTGCACCATCGGCGCGAGGTGCTCAAGAAGATCCGCGACAAGGACGTGGTGCACAGCCTGTTCGCCGAGATCGGGCCGTTCTTCGCCGACCGCAATGGCGGCTACACCCGCATCATTAAGGTCGAGCCGCGCAAGGGCGACAACGCCCCGATGGCGGTCATCGAGCTGGTGCAGGAGAAGACGGTGACCTCGGAAGCCGAACGTGCGCGTCGGTCGGGCGCTTCGAAGGCTGCCGCCAAGAAGGCCGCACCAAAGCCTGCGGCGGAGGCGGAAGAGGTTGCGGCCGAGGCTGAGCCCGAGACCGCCGAGGCCGAGACCACCGAGTCCGTTGAGGCTGACGCCACCACGCCGGAGCCGCAAGCCGAGGCGGAGGCCGCTGAGCCCGAAGCCGCTGAGCCGGAAGCCGCTGAGCCCGAAGCCGCTGAGCCGGAAGCCGAGGACGGGGACGCTGACAAGTCCTAGCGATTTGCCGTTGAACGACGACGCGCCCGCCATCGACGCTGATGGCGGGCGCGTTCGTCTTCGGCTCGATATCGCCTATGACGGCACGGATTTCGCCGGATGGGCAACGCAGGCAGGTCAGCGAACTGTCGCGGGCGTTCTCGAGGAGGCGCTCTCGACGGTGTTTCGGAGCCAGGTGAAGTTGCGCGCGGCCGGGCGCACCGACACCGGTGTGCATGCGACTGGCCAAGTCGCCCATGTTGACATTCCGGTGGATGCGCTACCCAATGCCTATCCACGTTCGCCGCGGCCAACTGAACCGGAATTCCTACCGCTGGTTCGCCGTTTGGGGCGGCTGCTACCCCCCGACGTTCGGGTCCACCGAATCATCCGTGCGCCAGCGGGTTTCGACGCACGATTCTCGGCGCTGCGCCGCCACTACGTCTACCGGCTATCCACCGCCCCGTACGGGGTAGAGCCACATCAGGCCCGATATATCACCGCATGGCCGCGGCTGCTCGACGTGGACGCGATGACGGAGGCATCCCGAAACCTGTTGGGCCTGCACGACTTCGCCGCATTCTGCCGTCACCGCGAGTCTGCTACCACGATTCGCGATCTGCAGCGCTTGGAGTGGACCCTTGATGGTCATCTGATCACCGCATACGTCACCGCCGACGCGTTCTGTTGGTCGATGGTGCGGTCGCTGGTCGGCGCACTGCTGACGGTCGGCGAACACCGCCGCACCGCCACGTGGTGCAGCGGGCTGCTCACTTCAACGCGGCGGTCCAGCGACTTCGCCGCCGCGCCGCCGCGGGGGTTGACTATGGTCGGCGTGGACTACCCGCCGGAGAGCGAACTAGAGGCGCGAACTCTCATCACTCGCGAAATACGCACGCGCGACTGAGCTTTGGCTACAGCTTGCCGGCGACGAAGCCTGCGGCCTGATCGACCAACCCGGAAGTGATGTACGACGGCTGCAGATGCGACGACCAATGCAGATCGTGCACACCTGGAGTGCAGATCGGGTCGCCACCGGCGCACAGGTCGACGATCTTACCGGCGAAGCCCGGGCCGGGGCCGGGGATCTCGCCGACCACTCGTTGGGTGCCGTTGCCGAACAGCGCGACCGCGGCGACATGCTGATTCATGTTCGCCGGCAGGACGTCGGTGTAGCCGAATCCCGGTTGGTTCATCGCGACCACGACGTCAGCGGCCGCGGCGCCGAGCGAGTAGCCGCCGAGGACCAGCTTGGTGTTCGGGCAACTCGCCGCCATCTGTTGGACGTGGGCGCTCATATCGTTGGTTCCCTTGGTGACGCTGACGTCGGCGGGGTAGTTGACCCCGTAGGAGCCGATCGTCATGTGCGGCACCTTCGATTGCAGCGAGTTGATGAAGGCCTGGCCGACCTCGCCGACGCCGGGTGCTTCTTCTCGGCCCCGGGCGAAATCTACTTAGGCGTCCGGGCATGCCGCCGACGCCGTCGGAATCGGCCCGGCTACCTGGTAAGGGGCCAGCGCCGGGGCGATCAGCAGCCCTGCGGCGAGCAACGCTGAACTCGCGAAGCCGGCTACCCGTTTCTGGGCAAATTTCATGAGCGGATAGTATCGAGCAAAGCTAATGACTTGCTGATACGGCTTGCAGGGTTCCCTTAGCGGTTCCAGCAGCGAAAACGATTACTGCAGCTTGCCCGCGGCGAAGTCGGCGGCCTGGTTGACCATGCCGTCTTGGATATACAGGTTGCCAGAGTGTTGCGGCCAGTTCTCGTTCCACGTGTGCGGATCGGCCGGGTTACAGATCGGGTCGGCGCCGTGGCACATGTCGATGGTTCGGTCGGTGTAGATCGGGTTGAAATTCGTGATCGGCCCGACCCACTGGCTGCCGTTGCCGAATAGCGCGACCGCCGCGATGTGCTGATCGGAGCCCGGTGGTAGCGGATTGGTGAAGCCGAATGCCGCGATGGGAGCCGCAACCACAACGTCGGTGACTGCCGCGCCCAGCGAGTAGCCGCCCAACACCACGCGGGTGTTCGGGCAGCCGTTGATCGTGTTCTGGACGTGGGCGCTCATGTCGTTGGCGCCGACGTCGACCTCGGTGTCGGCCGGGTAACGCACCGCGTAGAGACTGACGTTCCGATTGACTTTCGACCGCAGCGCGCTGACGAAGGCGTTGCCGACGACTCCGGCGCCGGGCGACTCCAGCCGTCCGCGGGCGAACACCACCTCAACGTCCGAGCATGAGGCCGATGCCTTTGGGATCGAGGCGATCAAGGTTGGGATTGTCGCGGGCGCAACCACCATTGCTGCGGCGAGTAATCCTGCGGCGGCGAACCTGCCCCGCATCGATTGTGATCGCGGGTTTACCAGGCGCAGCCTCATGGCCCGATAGTAATGCGCCGATGCGAGATCGGCGCAGTCAGTTTTACGTCAGTGGAATACCGCGGGCTGGGTCTGATCGACCACGGACGGACCCGGGGTTTCGGGTCCAGGTCCGGGCAGAGGCCCTTGGCCTGGCAGCTGGCCAGGCCCAGGTGGCACGCCCATCGGCCCAGGTGGCACGCCCATGGGACCTTGCGGCACGCCCATCGGCCCAGGTGGCATGCCCATGGGACCTTGGGGCGCGGTCGGGGCCATCACCGCGAGAAGCCTGGTCTGGATGAAGCTGGCCGCCTGGCTGGTGTAGACGGGCACGTAACCCTCGGTGTGGCCGCTCCACTGGTTGCCGGGGCCCGCGTGACAGATCGGGTCTTCGGGGTTGCAGAAGTCGATGGCCTTGGCGCCGAACAGCTGGCTCTGCTGTGATATCGGCCCGCCGCTGCGGTCGGCCGGGTTACCGAAGGTGGTCACCGCGATGACGTTGTTGGCGTACTGGGGCGGCAGCGAGCTGCCCCAGCCGATGCCGCCGATGGGAACGCCGGTGACGATGTCGATCACCGACGCGCCCTGCGAGTATCCGCCGAGCACCTGCGGGGTGTTGGGGCACTTGTCGGCCACGTCCTTGATGTGCTTGATGGCGTCGTTGGCGCCGTCGCCACCATGCAACTGCAGCAGGCTGGCCTTGTAGTTGACCGGGTAGGCGTCGATGTTCTTGCCGGTGCTCTGGCGCAGGTCATCGGCAAGGGACTGGCCGACGTGTCCTAGTCCGGCCGGCTCGTCGGTGCCGCGGGCGAAGGTCAGGGCGACGTCCGGGCAATTGTCGGCGCCGGCCGACGGGACGGCGTGCGGAACGGCGGCCGGAGCGACCAGCAGCACGCCGGCGGCCAGCAGCGGGGCGGCCCCCACGCCGAGCCAGCGGAGGCGGCGTGACCAGCGTCCCGTCCTGGCCAGCGGGGACACCGAGCGACTGAGGCGATTAATGCTCACCAGGCGATTTTAGCGAGATCTGGGCAGACGGTCATATCGGCGGTTGTCCAGGGCCCGCGCTGTGGATGAACGGTGAAGCGTTCGATGACGGCGGAATATCGTGGCGCCGACGAACCGGGGGACTGATGGAATGGCAACCGACCACGCGGATGCACGTCAGCGGGTACCGATTTCTGCTTCGCCGTATCGAATGCGCGCTGCTTGGCAGAGACATCCACGGGGTGAACGAACCGATCCGCGCGCCGATGCAGTCGCTGATGGTCGGTTCGGTGCTGGCGATCATCACGTTGGCCGGATGTGTGGTCCTGGCCATGGTGCATCCACAACCAGCGGCGGACAGCGCGCCGATCGTGATGGGCAAACAGTCGGGGGCGCTGTACGTCCGAGTCGGTGCAACCCTGCATCCGGTGCTGAATCTGGCCTCAGCCAGGCTGATCGTCAGAACGAACGCTGACCCGCTGCCGATCCCGGAGTCGGAGTTGGGCGATGGCAACAGGGGACCCTTGCTGGGCATACCCGGCGCTCCGCAATTTGTGGGAGTGCCACTCGCCGAGGATGAATTGCGGTGGACGGTCTGCGACACCGGCGCCAGCGCATCGCCGAGTACGACGGTCGTCATCGGCCGGACCGAGGGACCGCTGTCCCGTCCTCTGGCGAATGAACAATCCCTGCTGGTCAGGCCGGTGTCCGGCGGTTCGACCTACCTGCTCTATGACGGTCGTCGAGCTGTGGTGAATCTGGGTGAGCCTGCGGTTGTGCGTGCACTGGGGCTGGATGGCCAGGTCCCATTGGCGGTGTCAGCGACGCTGCTGAATGCAGTCCCGGAGGCACCGCCGATCACAGCGCCGCGAATTCCCAACGCCGGCGGCCGGGGACCGGCCGAATTGCCGGGGTTCCCGGTCGGCAGCGTGCTTCGCCTGTCCCGCGCCAACGGCGACGAGTATTACGTCGTCCTCGGCCACGGAATTCAGCGCATCGGGCAGGTTGTGGCGGACTTGCTGCGATTCACTGACTCGCGAGGCACCCGCACCGCCATCTCGGTCGCACCCGACATCATCCGCACGATTCCGATGGTGACCGACTTGGCGGTGGCCACCTTCCCCGACCGGGCACCGTCGCCGTTGAATGCCGGCGGCACGACACTCTGCGTCAGCTGGAGGCATGCGGCATCGGGCGGCGTCGCGATCTTGTTTTTGGCCGGCGGGCTACCGATCCCGGCGGGCCAGCAACCGGTGAAGCTATCGCAGGCCGATGGGAAGGGCCCGGCGATCGACGCCGCCTATCTTTCGCCGGGGCGCACTGCATATGTGCGTGCCACCGGCCTGTCTGGCGACAACCCCAGCGCTGGCACCCGGTACCTGATAACCGACACCGGTGCGCGATTCGCGATCCACGATGACGATGCGGCACACGACCTCGGTCTGCCCGATACGGCGATCGCGGCGCCGTGGCCGGTCTTAGCCAAGTTGCCTGCCGGTCCGGAATTGAGTAGGCAGAACGCCCTAATCGCGTCGTAGTCGGGCCGTCAGGGCGGCAGTGACAAACATGACCACCACCACGCCGCCGAGGATCGCGGCACCAAGGAACGCCGTGTCTCGCGAACCGTGGTTCGCCGGCGCAGGAAGCGGAGGTGGCTCAATCGGTATCGCTGTGCGTGACGGCGGAGGTGACGGGCTGGCCGGGGGGTCTGTGCTGACGGCAGCAAGGAAGTCGACGACGCCCGCGCCGACCCGAGGATCCCACCCGCCGGGTGGATGATGTGCGGTGGCCTCGATGCGTTGCATCACCTGGCGAGCAGTCAGCTTCGGGAACCGGGATCGGATCAGTGCCGCCAACCCGCTGACGACCGGAGTGGCGTAGCTGGTGCCCGAAAGCGGTTTCGAACCATTCGGCCCGCCAAGGCTGTTCACCAATCCGTTGCCCGACGAACTCAGCGATATCACCCCCTCGCCGGGGGCGGCGACGTCCACCCAAGGTCCGGCGAGGGTGAACGACGACGGTTCGCCGCGCGCGTTCACCGAGCCGACGGTCAGCACGTAGTCGTCGTACCAAGCCGGACTGACCACAACCGTCACCGTGTCCCACGTCGCTTCTGCTGACTGAGCGGGACACTGCCCGGCTCCGGTGTTGCCCGCGGCGACCACCACGACGACGTCCTTGACGTCCACCGCGTAGGACAGCGCTGCGCCGAGGGCGCGATCGTCGAGCGCCGACCCGGTGGGGATGCAGGCAACCGAGGAGATATTGATCACCGAAGCGCCGAGATCTGCTGCACTACGAACGGCTTTCGCCATGGTGCTCACATCACCGGAGCCGGAATTGGACGGATCCGCCACTGCGCCGAACTTGGTGCTGGACTGGCGGATGCTGATCAAACTGGCACCCGGGGCGACCCCGCTGAAATCGTCCACATGATGGGGATCCGGTGCGGCGGAGATAATCCCGGCCACGGCCGTTCCATGCCCGTCGCAATCCTGGGTACCGTCACCGGTGAACACATAGTCCCCGCCGGCCGCAGTGTGCGGAAGTCGCGAGTGCGGCGCAACCCCCGTGTCGATGACAGCGACCCGTTGACCCGAACCGCGTGTCAATTTCCAAACCTGTGGCAGGTCAAGTCCAGACAATTGGCTCGACGCGTTCGCACGGTCTGCATCGGGACTTATCGATGGCACTGCGCAGATCTCCCGTTGTACGGTGGGCTGCGTCGGCCTTGCCCGCGCCGGCTCAGGTAATCGGCTGCTGTCGATCGGTGGTGGCGAGACCGCGCGTGCAGTTGGTACCCCGCATTGGGGCAGTGCGGCGATTACCACCGCCATCGCACACCGGAGCGCTCTGGAATGCGCTGTGGTCATAGCAGGTTCATGCCACGCGCGGTGCTGTAAACCCCGCAGATCCAGCACGCTAGCGGCACGATCACGGCCAAGGCGAGATACTCCAGCAGGTCTACGCTTCGTCGCCCGATAGGAGAGAACGTCATCGTTCGGGTGATGAACCCGAGGCATAGTGCGGCGGCGGCCAGCATCATCGACGCGGCGGCTAGGTACGGCGTACGCAAGGGATAGGCAACAGCCGCGATGACGAATGTGGCACTGAGCGTGACTGTTCCAGCCAGCACTAGCGGCACGGATCTGGCCACGTCACTGTGTGAGCGCGCCCGCAACAGCAACACACCCCCGGTAATGGCGGCGAACCAAAGGCCAGCCGAGGGTCCGCCGTCGGCGACGCACGACCCGGTTGCCGCGCCGATAGCTCCCAGCACCGCCGCGGCGGAGAATGCCGCGACCAAGCTGGTCAGCCAGCTGTGAGCACGGATCGCGCTGGTGCTCAGGCGATGTGGAGTCGAGGCGGCCTCCTCGTGCTCCGACGTCATTTGTGACGACAGCCCCGCCAGGATGATCGACACTGGGGCCGACGCTTCGATCAAGATCAGCGATATCGCCGCGGACGCCGCGCCGAGCGCCGGTAGTGGCATGCCCGTAACCGCGCCTACGAATGTTGCAGCCGTCTCCACGGTGGCGAAACAGGCCAATGCCGTGAACACTGTTGCACAGCAACCCGTTATGCGGATAGCAGCCGCTGTTGTCGCCGTTGCGGCCGTCGCAAGGAGTGCGTTCGGTGCTCCGATTTCACCGGGAACCGCCAGTAAGCCCGCGAGTGCGGCGAATCCGCAGGCCGCCAGACCCAACATGAGCGCGGCAGTCTTGTCGCGAAACATCCGATAGGCAACGACAGCCGCTGGCAGCGCGATGAGACCGGCCGCCGCGGCTATCGCCGCACAGCCGGCGCGGCGGGCATCGCTGATATCAAAAGCTGTTCGGATCAAGACCGCTACGGCCGTGCCGGCCAACCCACTGGCTACCAGTGCGCCGATCAGCCGGGCTGTTTGCCGGGTCCACGGTCGCATTGTCGCGCCGAGCGACACGGATACCGCCTCCGCTACGTCGTCGAAGCGCGGCGGCGTCAAGACGGTGGACGAACTGGTCAGAATGAAGACGGTGCCATCACGGATTCCTAACTGGGACAAGTTCTTCGACGGATCCAGTGGAGTCTTCCCAGGAAGCGATAGCTGATGCCGAACAGCGACGGGCTGAGCGCGGTGACCGCGCTGCGCCGCCAGGGTGTCCACGATCGGTGGTATGAGCGATCCGATGGGCACCACCGCCGACAAGACCAAGTCGACATGGAGAGAGTCGGCATAAACCGATACCCGCCGCAACGCAGAGGCGGTCGGACGGGGTTCGCTACTTTGGCGTGCTTCCAACGTTTGGTGCACCGCGGCCTCCCTTCGCCGATGCGGACGCTAAGCGGTCACACGGCGTCGCGTATGCGTCGATCCACAGCTGACTTGCTGCTGGTTGCGCTCGCACCTACGGTGCCAATCGCATGGGGCAACGCGAACTTCCTGCGGCCGTGGAATTCATTCCTCCGGCACGGCTGCCCGCTCCGGCGTTCGAGACGGCCGACGTCGTCGTCGCGGCCCCTTTGGAAGTGACACGACCGACAAGAACGAACGTGATGATCCGTTTTCTACCTGCCGTGATGGCTCTCGCGACGGTGGGGATGATGGCTGTGGTCTACTTTTCCCGGTCGGCCGTTGGGCACAATCCGGCGTTCATGACGTTTCCACTGATGATGCTGTTGTCCGCGGTGGCTACGGTGGTGTCGGGCGCGGATCGACAGCGCGGCGAGATCAACGCCGAACGCGCCGAGTATCTGGGCTACCTTTCCGACTTGCGCGGCGCCGCGGCCAAGACTGCTGCGGCACAGCGCTGTTCACTGGTGTGGTGTCATCCGGATCCTGACACGCTGTGGACTTTGGTGGGCGGCTGCCGGATGTGGGAGCGGCGGGTGGCGGACTCGGACTTCTGCCATGTGCGGGTCGGAACCGGAAAGCAGCGCCTTGCCACCCGATTGGTACCTCCGCCAATGGGGCCGGTGCAGCGGCTGGATCCGGTGACGGAGACCGCGCTGCGTCGATTTCTGCAAACCCACTCGACAGTCCCGGACACGCCCACCATCATCGATCTGCGCGAGATCGAAGCGGTGACGGTCGGCGGGAACACCACGCACGCACGAGCGCTGTTACGCGCGATGATTTGTCAACTGGCCGTTCTGCACAGTCCGAGGCTGGTATCGATTGCCGCTGCGGTCAGTGGCCGCAACCAAGCCCACTGGGACTGGTTGAAATGGTTGCCGCACAACCAACATCCGCGCGCTCATGACCGGCTCGGGTCCGCCCGGATGGTGTACCCGTCGGTGGCCGCCGCCCGGCAGGCGTTCGTCGGCTTATTGGCTGATCGCGCGCTGCCTCAGCTCCTGGTCGTCGTCGACAACGACGACGTCAGCGTGACCTTGCTGAGGATCGAGACTCGCCATGATGGGCCGGCAACAGGCGGCGTACTGCGGCTACGGGTAAGCGAAAACGAGCTGTCCAGCGACGACGTGCCCGCGCGCCCGGACCAGCTGAGTTACACCGCGGCGCTGGCGTGTGCGCAAAGACTGGCCGGGTACCGGGCCGGCGGCCCGGATGCGTTTGGCGCGGCGCCGGGCAACGCCTCGGGCTGGCAGGATCTCGTCGGGATCGGCGATCTCATGTCGTACACCCCGACTGATCGGTGGAATGGCAGAAGTCCGCACCACCGCCTTCGTGTGCCAATCGGCACGACCGCCACGGACGCACCGCTGGAGCTCGACATCAAGGAGGCCGCCGAAAAGGGCATGGGGCCACACGGGCTCTGCATCGGGGCGACCGGATCGGGTAAGTCGGAGTTCTTGCGCACGGTCGCACTCGGGATGATGGCCCGTCATTCGCCGGAAGAGCTCAACCTGGCCCTCATTGACTTCAAGGGTGGTGCGACCTTCGCCGGCCTGGAGCCGGCGCCGCACGTCGCGGCCGTCATCACCAACTTGTCCGACAAGGCGGCCCTGGTCGCTCGAATGCGCGATGCCCTGACCGGTGAAATGAACCGACGGCAGGAAGCGCTTCGCTTGGCAGGCAACCTCGACGGGATTGCCGCTTACGACCGGACACGGCGTGCCGCTGCCCAATTAGCGCCCCTCCCGGTGCTGTTCATCATCGTCGACGAATTTTCTGAACTGCTCAGCCAGCATCCGGATTTCGCTGACGTCTTCGTGGCAATCGGCCGACTCGGGCGATCGTTGGGGATGCATCTGCTACTGGCCAGTCAGCGTCTGGACGAGGGCAGGCTTCGCGGGTTGGAATCGCATCTGTCCTACCGCGTATGCCTGAAAACGTTATCGGCCAATGAATCGCGACTTGTCTTAGGGACATCCGACGCTTATGAACTGCCCGGCGCGCCGGGTGCAGCCTATCTGCGGGTCGGCACGGATGAGTTGATTCGCTTCCAGACCGCATACGTTTCCGGGCCCTGCAATGCGAAAACTCATTGCCCTGCGGAGCCGCCCGACTTGCCAGACGGTGACAAGAATCCGACGCTCGTTCGATTGTTCACCGCGGAACCCGCAGGGCCGGTCAAGCTTGCCGACAGGGTCGGCCTGGATGTCGTTAATCAGCGGACCGTCCTGCAAACGGTCGTGGAGCGGTTGTCCGGGTACGGCCCCCGTGCGCATGAGGTGTGGCTACCGCCCCTCGGCGTGGCGCCGGCGCTGGACACCATGCTGCGCGAATCCCTGCCCGCGTTGACCGTTTCGATCGGTCTCGTCGATCGTCCGTTCGAGCAACGGCGAACGCCGCTCATCGTCGACTTGTCTGGCGCGGCCGGCAATGTCGCCGTCGTCGGAGCACCTCAGTCGGGCAAATCGACAGCTTTGCGCACGCTGATCACCGCGCTGGCCGTTACCCACGATTCCAGCTCGGTGCAGTTCTACTGTCTCGATTTCGGTGGTGGGGTGTTGGCATCGCTGCGAGGCTGGCCGCATGTCGGTTCGGTCGCCGGGCGAGCTGACCCGCAACTGGCTCGACGCATGGTCGCTCAGCTTGAAGCAATCATCCGGTCCCGCGAAGCCACCTTCCGCGACCACGGGATCGAATCGATGGCGCAGTATCGCCAGCTCAAGGCGCGGCGAGATCCAACGTGTGACCGCTTTGGTGATGTCTTCTTGATTGTTGACGGATGGGCAACTGTGCGCCGGGAATTCGAAACGATCGAGGCATCGATCACCAGCCTTGCGGCTCAGGGACTCTCGTTCGGTGTGCATGTCGTGATATCCGCGTCGCGATGGGCGGAGATTCGTCCCGCGCTCAAGGATCAGATCGGAACCCGAATCGAATTGCGGCTCGGCGATCCCGCGGATTCCGAATTCGACCGTCGGCGGGCTCAGCAAGTTCCTGAGGGTAACCCGGGGCGAGGGCTTTCAGACGACGGGCTGCACATGGTGATTGCCTTGCCCCGGCTGGACGGCGCCGGCGGGGAATTCTTGTGGGACCGGGATAACGAATTCACCGCACCCCCGATACCGCTACTACCTGCGCATGTCGATCACCACAGCGTGGTTGAGCGGGCGGGCGACGGCCGAGGCACCGATATCCTGATCGGACTCGAGGAGAGTGAACTACGAGCGATAGCAATCGATTTCGCGCAGCAACAGCATCTTCTCGTCCTCGGGGATGGCGACTGCGGGAAGACAACCGCATTGCGCACCATTTGCCGTGAACTCGTGCGGACCACGACCGCCGCCCAGTGCCAACTGTTCATCGTCGATTTCCGGCGCTCACTCCTCGACGTCGTTGATCCCGAGTCCGGACACCTCGGCGGATATCTTGCCTCGGCGGATGCGGTCGACGCGGTTATACCGAGCCTCGCCGACTGGCTGCGCGGAAGGGTGCCAATGTCGAACGTGACCTCGATGCAACTGCGCACCCGGTCCTGGTGGTCGGGGCCCGAAATATACGTCCTGATAGATGATTACGACCTGGTCGCCACGGATCGGGGCAATCCGCTGATGCCGCTCTTGGAATTTCTGCCCCAGGCCGAGGATCTGGGACTGCACGTGGTGGTGGCACGCCGCAGCGGCGGCGCCGCCCGCGCCATGTTCGAGCCGCTCCTCGCCGGATTGCGCGATGCCGGCTGTATGGCCCTGCTCATGAGCGGAACCCCCGACGAGGGCCTCGCGATTGGGTCGGTGCGCCAGTCGCCCATGCCGCCTGGCCGCGGCACGCTGATCACTCGTCAAGGTGACTCACAGCTAGTGCAGGTCGCCTGGAGCCCGCCGCCGTGAGCACGCACGTAGTCGAGGTCGGCCCGAAGGTCGTCCGCCAATTATGCTGCGGGGGAGACGTAGTCACTCACGATCAGATGGTTCGGGTCGCGCTCGACAGCATCGACGACCGGGTAACGCTTGTCGACCTGCGCCCGGTGGCTGTCGAATCACTCTGGCGGATGGTGCTGGGGTCGATGGACTGCGGAAGCCCTGAACGTGCGATCGTCGTTCATCCCTCGTGGTGGGCGCCGAGGCGCATCGATGTGGTCGGCGCGGCAGCACAGGTCCTCGCCGGTGAGGTGGTGATGCGCCCCCGGTCCTGGCTACTGAGCCAGGCATGCCCGCGCCAATCGCAGCGCACGACGGTGGTTGTGGAAATTGCAGACTGCTTCGTGGTGATCATCGGCGCTACAGTGGTCGCCGAAACCCGGCGAAGAGAGCCCCAGCGTGTCGTCGAGGCGGCTGTACGTTCGGTGCTTGAGATGACGTCCGACGTGACTGCGGCGGCAGTGATTGATGCGCCGAGCACGGTCGCCGGGGCCGGCGGGTTGGCGGCGATGATCGCCGACGGCTTGCAGGCTAGCGGCAGGATCGGCACGGTACTGGTATTCGACGACGCCCGGTTGAAAACATCTGCTGCTCAGATCATTCAGGCTGACGACAGCAACTGCGAGTCCCATGTTGCGGGGCGCGATTATCGTCGTCACTGGGCGCTGGCGCTGGCCGTACTTCTGGCCGTCGCCGTGCTCGGGGTGCTCGGTGCGCTCGCGTCGGCCCGTCGCGGCGCGCCCGCGGACGGCGGCGTTCCAACCACGTTGCTCGTGGAAGGTCGCGTAGCCCTCGAGGTTCCAGCTCAATGGCCGACGCAGCGCGTCGTGGCCGGACCCGGCTCGGCGCGAGTGCAGGTCACGTCGCCGTCGGATCCCGAGATGTCACTGCACGTGACGCAGTCGCGAGTTGCCCTCGAAGCGCTGAGCGCCACCGCCGAGTCTCTGAAACAAGCGATCGACGCCGAGCCGACCGGCGTATTCGTCGACTTCAACCCGGCCGGCAGTGTTGCCGGCCGCCCGGTGGTGAGCTATCGGGAGGTCCGGCCTGGCCACGACATCCGATGGACCGTGTTGGTCGACAAGGCCGTCCGAATCAGCATCGGATGTCAAAGCCCGCACGGACACGAAGACGCGATGCGGCAGGTGTGCGAACTCGCGGTGCGGTCGGCTCGGGCGTTGAGCTGAGTACTCGCGGTCAGACCGATTTATTGGCGAACAGCAAGACGGAGTCTTGGCTGAGCATTTCCAAACGCGTGACGGCCTTTTCGATACCTTTGGCCAATTCGTCGACGTCGGCTCCGGAGTTGTAGTCGGCCGTGATGCCGAACACCAGGTCGTCGGCGTAGCTCAACACCGCGACACCGGTGCGCAACCGCAGCGCGATCGGTGGAATCGGCAGCAGGCTCGCGACCCTGCTGCCCATCATCTGCAGCTGGCGGCGTGGCCCCGGGACATTGGTTGCCAGCGTGACGATTCCGCGTTGCGGTAGACGGGTGAGCAATCGAATCGCCCACGCGGACCACATGAACGGGACGTAGTTACTCGCCGACACCGCCATATTGCCCGCTTGCCGCTGCCCGCCCTGCTTGGCCCGGTTCATCCTGCTGTGCACGATGCGCAGTTGCTGAATCGGGTCGTCCTGCTCGACGGGCAGATAGGGCAGCATGACCGAGAGACGGTTGCCCGGCTTGTCGAGCGTGTCGGGTGAGCGCACCGACACCGGCACCAGGGTGCGCAGCGAGTCGGGCTTAGGCTCTTCGCCCCGGTGCAGTAGAACCGAGCGGAAGCCCTCGGTGATCGCGGTGAGCACGACGTCGTTGACGGTCACGTCGAACTTGCGGCATACCTGCTCGATGTCAGCGAGGGGGACGCGCACTGCGCGATAGCGCCGCATCGCGGTAACGGGCCCCACCAGCGACGAGTCGGTGTTGGGCCGCAGCAGGCCGGCGGCGATTTCGGCGGCGCCGGTGACCGTCCGGGTGGCCGCATCGGTGATGCCGGTGGCCGTGCGCCAGAGGTTGGTCAGCGGGTTGCTGGGCGGGGTGGGGTCCGGCACCGGCTTCAGGTGCACGACGGCGGCCCGCTTGACGCCAGTGGGTCGAGCGGGTGGGCCTGCGTCGACGTCATCGCAGAGTCGGGTGAGCATGCGCGTCGCCGAGACTCCATCGGCCACGCAGTGGTGGATTTTCATCAGGATCGCCCAGCGGTTGCCCTTCAGGCCCTCGATGACCCAGCATTCCCACAGCGGGCGATCCCGATCCAGCCGGCGCTCCAACACGTCGGCGACAACTCGAAATAATTCGTTGTCGTCGCCGGGCCGCGGCACCGCCACCCGGCGCACATGACGGCCGAGGTCGAATCCCGGATCGTCGACCCATTGTGGCGCGCCGACATCGAAGGGTTGGGTGCGCAGCATCTGCATGCACCGCGGTATCGCTCGGATCCGTTCTGACAGAAGGTCTTTGAACTGGTCATAAGTGGGAGCAGAACCTTCGACGATCGCGATTCCGCCGATCGCCAAACTCACATTCCGGTCCGAATCCTCGGCCATCAGGAAGCCCGCATCGAGCGTCTTGAGTTGCTCCAAAACAAAGCACCGCCGTTCACTGCTGGGGATTTGATTCGAGTATTGACGGTGACCAGTGGTCAGAGGTGGCGGCGAGATTAATTCATGTAAACAACTGGGGTCGATTGTGTGGCAACGTACTTCACGGAAAGTCAGCGTTCGCAACGGATCTGAGAATTTCTAAGAATCGACCCGGATGGCGATCTCGGCGGATCCCGTTGGCCCAGTGGATAATTGGCTGATGTTGCCGGCCATAGGCGCGATGCCCCTAAGCGAGGGATCTGCTCAAGTCAGGGACTGCGTCGCCGTTCGTAGGTCTTGGAGTGCTGCCAGGGCGTGGGGCGCCAGGGGGTGCTGAATGGAAGAGACGGCGAAACCTCGCGACATCGAACATATATTCGATAGACTGGCCGCGTGGGTTTCAGCAACGGTCCGCCGGGCTGGGCGGAAATGGAGCGGGTGCTTTCCGGTAAACCGCGCCGTTCCGGCACGCCATCGGTGTGGGGACCGGCCGATGACGTCCCACTGTCACGCAAGCGGGTCAGCTACCAGCCGCCGGACGATAACCGGACGGTTCGCTCGTCCGTCCCGTACGCCGAGTTGCACACGCATTCGGCGTTCAGCTTCCTCGACGGGGCCAGCACGCCGGAGGAGCTGGTCGAAGAGGCCGTGCGGCTGGATCTGCGCGCCATCGCGCTGACCGACCATAACGGCCTTTATGGGGCGGTGCGGTTCGCGGAAGCGGCCGTGGAATTGGACATGCGTACCGTATTCGGCGCCGAACTCTCGTTAGGGCCCGGCACCCGAACCGACGACCCGGATCCGGCGGGCCCGCATTTGCTGGTGCTGGCTCGCGGCCCGGAAGGCTATCGACGATTGTCGCGGCAGTTGGCCGCGGCCCATCTGGCTGGCGGCGAGAAAGGCAAACTGCGGTTCGATGTCGATGCGCTCGCCGACGCGGCGGGCGGGCACTGGCATATCTTGACCGGTTGTCGTAAAGGTCATGTCCGCGCTGCGCTGGCCACCGAGGGCCCGGATGCGGCCGCGGCGGCGTTGGCCGACCTGGTGGACCGGTTCGGCGCAGACCGGGTCAGCGTCGAGCTGACCCAGCACGGCCATCCGCTCGACGACGAAATCAACGCCCAATTAGCCGAACTGGCAAAGCGATTCGGCCTGCGAAGTGTCGCCACCACCGGCGCGCATTTCGCCGCGCCGTCGCGTCGTCGGCTGGCGATGGCCATGGGCGCGATACGGGCCAGGCAGTCGCTGGACGAGGCGGCCGGCTGGCTGGCCGCGCTGGGCGGTTCGCATCTGCGATCGGGTGAGGAGATGGCGCGGCTGTTCGCGCAGTGGCCCGACGCGGTGACCGCCGCGGCCGAACTCGGCGAACAGTGCGCCTTCGGCCTGGCGCTGATCGCCCCACAGCTGCCGCCGTTCGACGTCCCGCCCGGCCATACCGAGGACAGCTGGTTGCGCGAACTGGCGATGGCGGGTGCGGCGCGCCGCTACGGGCCGCGAGCACAGGCACGACAGGCGTACGCCCAGATCGAGCACGAGTTGGAAATCATTGCGCGGCTGACATTTCCAGGCTATTTCCTGGTGGTCTACGACATCACCCGATTCTGTCGGGAGAACAATATCCTGTGCCAGGGCAGGGGATCGGCGGCCAACTCGGCAGTCTGTTATGCCCTTGGTGTCACCGCGGTCGATCCGGTGGCCAACGAGCTGTTGTTCGAGCGTTTCCTGTCGCCGGCCCGCGACGGGCCACCCGATATCGACATCGACATCGAGTCGGATCAGCGTGAAAAGGTCATCCAGTACGTCTATGACAAGTACGGCCGTGACTACGCCGCTCAGGTCGCCAATGTGATCACCTACCGCGGGCGGATCGCGGTGCGCGACATGGCCCGTGCGCTGGGATTCTCGCAAGGGCAGCAGGATGCGTGGAGTAAACAGATCAGCCACTGGGGCGCGCGGCCGTCAGATATCGAGGACGTCCCCGAGCAGGTCATCGACCTGGCCACCCAGATCCAGAATCTGCCGCGGCACATGGGCATCCACTCCGGTGGCATGGTGATCTGCGACCGCCCGATCGCCGATGTCTGCCCGGTGGAATGGGCACGCATGGAAAACCGCAGCGTGTTGCAGTGGGACAAAGACGACTGCGCGGCAATCGGTTTGGTGAAATTCGACCTGCTCGGACTGGGCATGCTCTCGGCGTTGCACTACGCCATCGACCTGCTGGCCGAACACAAAGGCATCGAGGTAGACCTGGCCAAGTTGGACCTGTCCGAATCGGCGGTGTACGAAATGCTGGCCCGCGCCGATTCCGTCGGGGTCTTCCAGGTGGAGTCCCGCGCGCAGATGGCCACCCTGCCGCGGCTGCGGCCGAGGGTGTTCTACGACCTGGTGGTCGAGGTCGCGTTGATCCGCCCCGGACCCATCCAGGGCGGCTCGGTGCACCCGTACATCCGGCGGCGCAACGGCGTCGACCCGGTCGTCTACGACCATCCGTCGATGGAGCCGGCGTTACGGAAAACGTTGGGAGTGCCGTTGTTTCAGGAGCAGCTGATGCAGCTCGCGGTGGACTGCGCCGGCTTTTCCGCCGCCGAGGCCGATCAGCTGCGGCGCGCCATGGGTTCCAAGCGGTCGACCGAACGTATGCAACGGTTGCGCGGCCGGTTCTACGACGGCATGCGCGCGCTGCACGGCGCCACCGACGAGGTGATCGACCGCACCTACGAAAAACTGGAGGCATTCGCCAATTTCGGTTTTCCGGAAAGCCACGCGCTGAGCTTCGCATCGCTGGTGTTCTACTCGTCGTGGTTCACGCTGCATCACCCGGCGGCGTTCTGTGCGGCGCTGCTGCGCGCGCAGCCGATGGGTTTCTATTCGCCGCAGTCGCTGGTGGCCGACGCGCGCAGGCACGGTGTGGCGGTGCACGGCCCGGACGCCAACGCCAGCCTGGCGCACGCCACTCTGGAAAACGCCGGTATGGAAGTCCGGCTGGGGCTGGGCGGCGTTCGCCATATCGGAGATGACCTGGCCGAAAAGATGATCGAGGAGCGAAAAGCCAACGGCCTCTTCGCTTCTCTGCTGGACTTGACGACCAGGGTGCAGCTTTCCGTGCCGCAGACCGAAGCGCTGGCCACCGCAGGGGCGTTGAGTTGCTTCGGGATATCGCGGCGCGAGGGGCTATGGGCGGCCGGGGCGGCCGCCACCCAACGGCCGGATCGCTTACCGGGGGTGGGCTCGTCGTCGCACATCCCGGCGTTGCCGGGGATGAGCGAACTGGAGTTGGCCGCCGCCGACGTGTGGGCCACCGGCATCTCCCCGGACAGCTATCCGACCCAGTTCCTGCGGTCGGATCTCGATGAGATGGGGGTGCTGCCCGCCGACGCCCTGCTGTCGGTGCCCGACGGCGACCGCGTCCTGATCGCCGGAGCCGTCACCCATCGGCAGCGCCCGGCCACGGCCCAGGGAGTGACGTTTATCAACCTCGAAGACGAAACCGGGATGGTCAACGTGCTGTGCACGCCGGGGGTATGGGCACGTCACCGCAAGCTGGCGCAGACAGCGTCTGCGCTGCTGATCCGGGGCCAGGTCCAAAATGCCAGTGGCGCAGTCACCGTCGTGGCGGAGCGACTGGCAAACCTCACCCTGAAGGTCGGATCGAAGTCCCGCGACTTTCGCTAGCCACAGCGGCACCTAACGTCGCTCGGCCAAGCTCGGTCCTTGTCGAAGCCCATGACGCCCCACACCGCGCTCGTATTCGCATCCGGAATGAACATTTCGGACTGATCGTTCAGCCGCAATCACGGAGTACGGTGGCAGCCATGCCGATTGGGGTAACCGAATTAACACCGGTTGAACAAACCGCCCTACTCACTCTTTACGCGCGGGCACTCGATAGCCGTTGGCCGCGGCCCATTTTGGGTGACGCGCTGGCAGACGAGGTTGTCGGCAAGATCGACTATGACTTCGCCGGCCTCGGCGTGCTCACCAGCGTGGTTTGTCAGGCGGCGCTACGCGCCAAAATGCTCGACGACCGCGTTTGTGCTTTCACCGCGGAACATGCCGACGCGGTCGTGGTGGATCTGGGCGCTGGTTTGAACGGCGGGTTGGACCGGACCAGCCCGCCGCGCACGGTTGACTGGTACAGCGTCGATCTGCCCGAGGTCATTGCGTTGCGCGACCAGGTGCTACCGGCTAGTCCGCAGGCGCACTCGGTAGCAGTGTCGCTGGCCGATCCATGCTGGCCGGAAACGATCCCCGCCGACCGCCCAACCATGTTGATCGCAGACGGCCTGCTGGCCTTCCTGAGCGAGGATACGATCATCGCGTTGTTCCGCCGCATTACCGAGCATTTCCGTTCTGGCGAGCTGGCTTTCAACGACTACGGTGGCGTCGGCTGGGTAAGCCGTGCCGCGGTCAAGCTCTCCCCGCAGAAGATGTTCAAGGATGTCGGTGCACTCCGCGGCTATGCCGGATTCAAGGACGCGCAGCACCCGGAGGCGTGGGACCCGCAGCTGAAGCTCGTCGAAGAGGCAAGTCTGGCTCACGCCTCCGAGGTCAACCTATTCCCGCGGTGGATTCGAGTCGCCACCCGGCTTGCCGGCAAGACCAAAACGGGCGCCCGCAAGGCCCGGATCCTCCGCTACCGCTTCTAACCGCTTTGAAAGCGTGACGCCGACCAACACCACGTCCCGGGACTCGGCCACGCCGCGAGCAATGTTTTCATCGCGATCGCCCTGTGATATCGCATGCGCCATCGCATTTCACTGCCGATGGCGGTGCAGGCGAGGTTGGTTGTCTGTCATGTCGCGCAGGTAGTCTCCGGGCATGACCTTGAACTTGTCCGTCGACGAAGTCCTCACCACCACCCGATCGGTGCGCAAGCGCCTCGATTTCGACAAGCCGGTATCCCACGAAGTGCTGATGGAATGCCTCGAATTGGCGCTGCAGGCGCCCACCGGTTCCAACTCGCAGGGCTGGCAGTGGGTGTTCGTCGATGACCCGGACAAGAAAAAGGCGATCGGCGACGTCTACCTGGCCAATGCTCGGGAATACCTCAGTTCGCCGTCAGCCGAGTACCCCGAGGGTGACACCCGCGGTGAGCGAATGGGTGCGGTCCGGGATTCCGCGACTTATCTCGCCGAGCACATGCACGAGGCGCCGGTCCTGCTGATCCCCTGCATCGAGGGCCGCGCGGAGACGTCGCCGTTGGGCGGGGTCTCGTTCTGGTCGTCGCTGTTCCCGGCGGTCTGGAGTTTCTGTCTTGCGCTGCGCTCCCGCGGGCTGGGCTCCTGCTGGACGACGCTGCACCTGCTTCGCGACGGTGAAAAGAAAGTGGCCGACGTGCTGGGCATTCCCTACGAGAAGTACAGCCAGGGCGGGCTGTTTCCGATCGCCTACACCAAAGGCACGGATTTCCGGCCTGCCAAGCGTCTGCCCGCCGAAAGCCTCACGCATTGGAACGCCTGGTAATCGGCTAGAGCGGATTGAATTGCCCGCCTCCTCCTCAGGACGCTCCGCGTCCTGCATCGTCAGCGGGCGCCGCCGAACCCGTGCTGACGCCACGCCTCGTAAACGGCGACCGCGGCGGCGTTGGCCAAATTGAGTGAGCGTCGTCCGGTCAGCATCGGGATGCGAACGCGCTCGGTGATGTGGCCGTCGGCCAGCGTCGCCGAGTCCAGCCCGGTCGGCTCGGGGCCGAACATCAACACGTCGCCGGCCTGGTAGCTGATATCGGTGAACAACGCCGTCGCATGCGCGGTGAAGGCGAACACCCGCTGCGGCGACAGCGCCTGCCAGGCGGCAGCCAGTGACGCGTGCACGGTGACCGAAGCCAGGTCGTGATAGTCCAGACCGGCCCGGCGCAGCTTGGGTTCGGACAGGTCGAAGCCGAGGGGCTCGACGAGATGCAGTTCGGTGCCGGTGGCCGCCGCGGTCCGGATTGCATTGCCAGTATTGGGCGCGATACGCGGCGAGTAAAACAGCAGCCGGAACATCTGTCGATCATCTCAGTTGTCGTCGACGAATTTGCTCGGCTATGCTTTGCGGTGCCTGGCAGCAGTCGGCGGACTCTGTCTGTTCAGTAAGAATTGTGGTTTACCTAGCCGCTGACTGGCATACTCGCAGAATTGCCAGGCGTATATCGCCCGCCCGTCACTCGGGGCGGGTGTAATCAGCAGGAAGTCTCATGAACGTCGCGCCAACACTGCATATCAGCGGAGCGGTCGCCCGCACGGACGTAGTCCGGTGACCAGGTTTGCCCGCGCGTCGCGGGTGATTCTGCCGGCCAAAAATTACACCGCAAACAGCAGCAGCGCCGCGTCCTCATCGACAAAACGGCCGGCCTCATGGTCGCTGCGAAATTGGCCGGTGCGGTGGAAAGTCGTGGCCATTGTCGTTGTGCCTTTGGTGCTGGCGATGGTTTTCGGGGGATTCCGCATCTCGAGTGCCTTAACCGATGCGCACGACCTCCGGTTGGCGGCTGATCGCGCCGAAGTGGTTCCGGCCATTACCAAATACATGTCGGCGCTCGATGTCGCATTGCTCGCAAGCTCGACCGGGGGCGACGTCGAGGGTGTGAAGAAGAATTACGACGCCCGCAAACACGAGCTGCAAGCGCGGCTGAAGGAAACGAACGTTGCCGCCGATGTCGGGGCGGGGGTCAACGCCTTGCTGAACGGTGGGCAGGCGTTGCTCGACGCGGTCGGGGCGAACGCCATCGGCTTGCGAGAGAGAGTGACCACCTACGCCCCGATCTTGTTGACCGCCGAGAACGCGATCGACGGATCGGTCCGCGTCGACAGCGTGCAGATCCGGGCTGCGGCTCAGGGGCTGAGCCGGGCGATCGGGGCCCGCGGCCAGATGATGATGCAGCAGCTGCTGATCACCCGCGGCGCTGACCTGCCCGAGCCTGAGTTGCGCACGTCGATGATCACGCTGGCCGGTACCGAGCCGTCGACGCTGTTCGGGATGGCCGAGGTGCTCGGTGTCGGCTCAGCCGAAGCCAAGACGCTGCAGCAGCAGATGGTCACCCGGATGGCGATCATGTCCGATCCGAGAAGTCTGCTGGTCAACAACCCGGCACTGCTGCACTCGGTGCAGACCACCGACGGGATCGCGGCTGAGGTGATCAAGGGCACCAGCGCGTTGGTGACCAAATCCGTCGAGGACCAGGCCCGCGACCGGCGCGATGCGGCGATCCGCGACACCGTCCTCGTGCTGGCAGCCATCGTCGCCGCCCTCGCCATCGTGTTGCTGGTGGCGCGAACGCTGATCCAGCCGCTGCGCGTGCTGCGCGACGGCGCTCTGAAGGTCGCTCACGAAGATCTCGAGCGTGAGA
>Ga0209248_10000131_pt1 | contig 26225 bp, 23 predicted proteins | sample BogFormECP04_OM1_FD_188241 | JGI IMG/M metagenome (GOLD analysis project Ga0209248, IMG submission 188241) | Bog forest soil microbial communities from Calvert Island, British Columbia, Canada - ECP04_OM1 (SPAdes) (version 2) | ecosystem: Environmental > Aquatic > Freshwater > Wetlands > Bog ... | reverse complement strand
GGTCCACGCTCAGAGCCGCACGTTGACCGAAAGTTTGCCGCCACGGAAAAAATCGAGGGGAATTAATCAGGTCTGCTGGCCACCAGAGATCGCTCCCGCACTGGCAGCCTGACTCTGGGCAGCTCTATAACGGGGCGACCGAAAAAAGCTTCGTCTGCGGGTGCTTTTCTCAAACGCAGAGGAAATCGGCATCGGATACGCCTGTTCGCGCAGATTGCCGCTTTACGATGTTGCGCGCATCGCTTCTTGACTCAGTCGTGGAGGACGACACTCAGTAGAGAGTTGTTGATCTGCAGCCCGCCGTTGTACTTGATCAGGCCCAGTTTGCGGAATTTGTTCATGAAGAAGTTCACGCGCGAGCGCGTGGTGCCGATCATCTCCGCGAGCATCTCTTGCGATATTTTGGGGAGTACTTTTTGCGGAGCATCTTCCTGGCCATAGCGCGCCAGCAGCAGCAGCGTGCGCGCCAGCCGCTTTTCGCTTGAGTTAAACAGTTGATCCACCAAATCCTCTTCGATTCGGATGTTCCTCGCGAGCATGAAGGTGATGAAACGATCGGAAAACTCGTGTTCCGCATGCAGCACTCGAATCATCTCGCTCTTTTCGATCACCAGCGCTGTCGTCGGCGTTATTGCCGTCGCCGTGCCGATCCGCAGCGGCTGGCCGGCCAGACAGCCCTCGCCGAAAAAATCTCCAGGTCCTAGCACCGCCACCACCGCTTCTTTTCCGGATTCATTCACAACCGAAAGCCTCACCCCGCCCTGTTGGATGTACAGAACGTTCGTGCCGGGATCGCCCTGTGAGAATACCGTCTCCTTTTTCTTGAACTCCGCGACCTTCCGGGACACACCCGCCGAATCGAGGAAATCCTGGGCGTTGAATGCCGCTTGGGCATTGGTCTTGCGGCGACTTGCCGGTTTGCGCGCCACCATTCTGTGGCACCCATTTTAGCACGCACCAGCCAATCCGCAACAAATCTGCGAATGTGTGCACAAGTGAACAGATACCGCTTGTCGCCTTCCCTAAGATGTTGGCGTGTGGGTCGCGCATTAGCACCAAAGGGAGATCAGGTTTAAGAACTTCCGTAACACGCGCTGCAATTCGCGGGCTCCTTCCCACTCCACCCGGTACCTTACATTTCTCGGTTCAACACGGAAATTTGGTGCAAGGCCCTGGCACTGGTCGTGGTGTCTGCCTGCAAAGACAAGGAGATAGAAAATGCCCCTTCTTCAAGTACTGGTAACTCTCGTTGTAGTCGGTGTCCTGCTCTGGCTGGTTAACTTGATCCCGATGCAAGGAACGATCAAGTCCATCTTGAATGCGGTCGTCGTTATTGTCGTCGTCTTGTGGCTTCTGAACATCTTTGGACTGTTCCATTCACTCTCTCACATCCGCGTGGGAACGTAACCGGCTTTCCACTGTAACCAGATGCGTCGTCTGCCACTGCTCGAACGCAACAAACCGCGCTGGGCGCTCGACGCCTGCCGCATGAATTCGCTGTAATGGAGGCAACACTCATGAAAGCTGTTGGAATGATCAGCACAACCGTACTGTTCTTGGTTCTCGGATACACCGTTCCGGCCTACGCGCAGGACGAGCATCAGGAAGAAAAGGCCAAGCCCGCACAGCAAGAAGAAAAGGCCAAGCCGGCGCAACACGACGAACAAGCTAAACCCGCCAAGCAAGAGGAAAAGGCCAAACCAGAAGAAAAGGCCAAACCGGAAGAACATCAAGCGGAAGCAAAAAAGCAGGAGTCCGAAGCCAAGCCCGCGAAACAAGAGCAGCAAGCCAAACCGGTAAAGCAGGAGCAAGAAGCGAAGCCCGAAAAACAGCAGGAGCAAGCCAAATCCACGAACCACGAACGTCCGGAGCGCACCGCGTCTGAAGAGAAGAGGCAACACGCGCAGCCGGCATTGCGACTCAGCGCCAGAGGCGAAGGACGTATCCCCGACGACCGCTTCCGCGCCAATTTCGGTGTGGAGCACACGTTCGTAATCCGCGAACCGGTAATCGTCGGCGGATTTTCACGCTTCCAATACGGCGGCTTCTGGTTTGGATTCGTAAATCCCTGGCCAGTGGGCTGGTATTACACCGACAACGTCTACGTTGACTACATTGACGGCGGCTATTACCTCTACAACCCGTACTATCCCGGCGTGCGCGTCAGCATTAGCGTCGTGACCTAAGCATCGGCATCCAGCCAGGGGCGACTGCTCGCAACACCGCCGCAGTCGCGCCTTCGCTGCTCGGGTGCCATCACTGCATCAATACTTGGGCCGAATTCAGAATCGAGGAGTACAAAATGCTCGGAACAATACTGATCGTGGTTTTGGTGATGGCGCTTCTGGGTGTGCTGCCGAGGTGGTCGCACAGCAGGAACTGGGGCTATGCCCCGTCGGGCGGAGTGGGCTTGGTGCTGGTGATTATCGTCGTGCTTCTGCTGCTCGGCCGCCTGTAGCGCGAAGGCGTGCCGCGGATTGCCGGGGCCTCTCTGTTCCGGCAATCGCGCTTTCCTCGGTGCCGCGAACCGCCGGGCCCTTCTCCTTTCTTCAAAGCTCTTGCCACCCGTTGCAATGCTGAGGTGAAAAATGGACGAATCGAAGCGGCAAGCTGCTCAGTTTCTGGAAAAGGAAATTGGAACTTATGTGGCGCTTGCCCTGTTCCTGACCAAAGAAGGCATCAAGCAACGCGTGCAAGTGGGTGACAAAAAAATCCTCATTAGCCCGCGCTACTACAAAGAAAGAATGCGCGAAGCCCGGAGGTTGGTAACGGAGCTGCGAAGGCCGGATTAGGCTTTTCGCTCGCGCCCCGCGGTTCGATCCACGCGCCGCCTTTTTTTGCGTTCGTTAGGAGAGAAAAGAAATGCTTGCGGCGGTTTTCATAATCTTACTGGCGTTGTGGATTCTGGGTATGGCCACCTCCTCCACGTTTGGCGGATTCATCCACATTCTACTGGTGCTGGCCGTGGTCATGGTTTTGATCAGATTCATCCGGAGCCGCAGGACCGCTTCCTAGTCGTGGAGGCGCCTCCCATCTGGCCGAATTGCTTCTTCCACCGGTAGAAGGTTTGCGTGGAGATGCCCATCTTCCGGATCACCTCTCCTACCGGTGTCCCCGTATCCGCTTGCCGCAAAGCGAAGGCAATCCGCTCTTCCGTATAGCGAGTCTTTTTCATCCGACATCCCTCCCTGCAAGCCGCCCATTTGGCCGGATTTTCTCTCGCTTCGCTTGGACCAGTTTTCGGGGAGGACCTCACGATTTCGCTCAGGCATTTAGTTCTAGTGTAAATAGTTGACATATCAAGAAGTTTCCAGGAAAATCTGCAAGTTGTGGTCTTTCGGGGCGTATGTTCCCTCGGCACGGCAGCTGCGTTATGATCGCGATTTAGGAGGATCTGCAATGGGAAATAGCCCACTCGCTCAGTTTGCGCAGGCTCTGGCGAGCAAGAGTATTCGCGTGGTGGATCTCAGTCAGCCACTCGAAGCAGGCACTCCCACCATCCCGCTTCCTCCGGAATTCGGAAAGTCATGGCCCTTCCGCCTCGAGGAAATTTCTCGATACGACGAGCGGGGCCCGGCATGGTATTGGAATAATTTCTCTTGCGGTGAGCACACCGGAACGCACTTCGACGCGCCCATTCACTGGGTGACGGGCAAAGATCTCCCGCTGAATGCTACCGATACGATATCTGTGCAACAGTTCATTGCGCCGGCGTGCGTGATCGACGTTTCACAGGAAGCTGCAAAAAATCCGGATTTCTTGCTTACGCCGCAATACGTCAAGGACTGGGAAAAGAAGCACGGCACGATTCAAGCGGGTTCGTGGGTGTTGATGCGCACGGACTGGTCGCGTCAGTCTAGTGGCCCTACTTTTTTGAATTTGAGAGAAGATGGATCGCATGTTCCGGGGCCGCACCCCGATCTCGTTCCTTTTCTTGCTCGCGAGCGACAAGTTATCGGTTGGGGGTCAGAAGGAGTGGGGACGGATGCCGGGCAAGCTTTCCGCTTTGAACCTCCCTTTCCTTGCCACAGCATCATGCATGGCAATGGAAAATTTGGATTGGCCAGCCTGTGCAACCTCGATCAATTGCCTCCGACAGGATCTATCCTAATAACTCCACCTTTGAAAATTGTTCGCGGTTCGGGAAGCCCATGCCGGGTTCTGGCTTTGGTGCAGACTTAGCCGCAGGCGGACGAATCCATGGCCGAACGCTACTTTAAGAAAGAAGTTCAGAAACTTTATCTCGGAGCAGGTGAGGAATTCCGCGGTGAAGGAATTCTAGCGGTTACAAAAGCCCTGCTGCAATCGGGTGTTTCCTACGTTGCTGGCTATCAAGGCGCTCCCATCTCCCACCTGATGGACGTGTTGACTGACGCCAACAGTATTCTCGAGGAGCTTTCCGTACATTTTGAACACAGTGCTTCGGAGGCGACGGCTGCGGCCACGCTCGCGGCGTCCGTCAATTATCCACTGCGCGGCGCGGTCACCTTCAAATCCACGGTTGGAACCAACGTAGCCTCGGACGCACTCGCGAATCTCGCTTCGGGCGGGGTACAGGGCGGGGCGCTGATTATCGTAGGAGAGGACTACGGCGAGGGCTCCAGCATTATGCAAGAGCGTTCCCATGCTTTTGCAATGAAATCGCAGATGTGGCTGCTTGATCCACGGCCGAATCTTCCTTCGATTGTCAACGCAGTCGAAGACGGGTTCGCCCTATCCGAAGCCACGAATACACCGGTAATGCTTGAACTGCGCATTCGCGCTTGCCATGTGCACGGCAGCTTCATCGCCAAAGACAATGTTCGTCCGTCCTTTTCTTTGAAGGATGCCATGGAACATCCCGTGCGCGATGCCAGTCGCATCGTGCTTCCGCCGGGAAGCTTCTTGCACGAACGGGAAAAAATTCAAAAACGTTGGCCCGCGGCGCAGCGCTTCATTCAGGAACACAGCCTCAATGAGTTTTTTGGGGATGGCGCGCGGGATTTTGGAATTATTTTGCAGGGTGGGATGTATAACACCACGATCCGGGCGCTCGAGCTCATGGGACTTTCCGACGCGTTCGGCGAAAGCAAAATTCCGCTCTACGTGCTGAATGTCACTTATCCGCTGGTGGATGAAGAGGTCAAGCGATTCTGCGCCAACAAGCGTGCCGTATTGGTGATCGAGGAAGGCCAGCCGGATTTTATCGAGCAGAACCTGAATTCGATTCTGCGCAAAGCGGACCTCCAGGCCAGGGTGCATGGCAAGGATTTCCTGCCGATGGCCGGTGAGTATACGCCCGCAGCGGTGATACAGGGCGTTTTGAAATACATCGAAACTTATGCGCCGCACTTGATCGGTACACGGCATTTGCCTGCGGTGGCGCGGCCGGCAACCGTCAGGTCCGACCAATTGCAAATGATCGATCAGGAAGTTCACGCGCGGCCTCCCTCATTTTGTACCGGCTGTCCGGAGCGGCCGATCTTCACCGCGATGAAGCTGGTCGAGCGGGAGCTGGGCACGCACCATGTGAGTTGTGATATCGGTTGTCATTTATTCTCCATTCTCCCTCCGTTTAATTTAGGCGCCACTACCATGGGTTACGGTTTGGGCTGGGCAGGTGCTGCCGCGTTCAACACCAAGGAAACGCACAAGCGCACCATCAGCATCATGGGCGACGGCGGTTTTTGGCATAACGGGCTAACCAGCGGAGTTGGCAACGCTGTCTTCAATCAAAGCGATAGCGTGCTGGTCGTGGTGGACAACAGCTATACGGCGGCGACCGGGGGACAGGACATTTTGTCCTCGGAAGCCGTCAATCCGATACGTACCACCAAACTTTCCATCGCCGATGCCGTGCGTGGAGTCGGCGTGAAATGGGTGCGAACCATGAAGCGCACCTATGACATCGCAGCCATGTGCGACGTATTCCGCGAGGCCCTAACCACCAAGGAAAAAGGCCCAAAGGTTATCGTCGCGCAGAGCGAATGCACCCTCAACAAACAGCGCCGGGTGAAGCCGTTGATGCAGAAAATGATCAAAGAAGGGAAACGCGTTGTCCGCGAAAAATTCGGCGTGGATGCGGACACTTGTACGGGCGATCATTCTTGTATTCGTCTCTCGGGTTGTCCATCACTCACCGTTGAGCCCAATCCGGATCCGCTGCGCAAGGATCCGGTGGCAGCGGTCCTGGATAGTTGTGTGGGATGCGGCTTATGCGGCGAAGTTGCGCATGCCGCGCGGCTTTGCCCCTCCTTTTATCGCAGCGAAATTATTTCCAATCCAAGTTGGTGGGATGATTCGAAATCCCGCCTGCGCGTTGCCGTGATTAGCTTTTTGCAGCGGCGAATTGACCGCCGCATCGCGGGAATTACCGGCTGAGGCCGGAACTAAAACATTGGGCGTGGATGCCAATTCGATTGCACCCTTCAATTCCGAAAGCGCACTCAATGCTGCTCCCCGAGCCCTCACGCTCGCGATTCTGGCCATGGGTGGTGAAGGCGGTGGGGTGCTGGCAGACTGGATTGTCGATCTTGCCGAGCATGGGGGATATCGCGCGCAAACCACATCGGTACCGGGCGTAGCCCAGCGCACCGGCGCGACCATCTATTATCTGGAGCTATTTCCGGAGGCGGCATCTCGAGCGGCGGGCAAGGATCCCGTCCTGTCGCTGGTGCCGGTACCGGGTGAAGTGGATATCGTGATTGCCTCGGAACTGATGGAAGCGGGACGCGCCGTTCAGCGCGGCCTGGTTACACCCGATCGCACCACGCTGATTGCCTCCACCAATCGCGTTTATTCGATGACCGAAAAAACCGCACTGGGTGATGGTGCAGTAGACTCAGCCAAACTCCTGGATATCTGCGCGACGGCGGCAAAATCTTTGGTTCAAAATGATTTTGCGCGCATCGCCGATGAAAATCGCAGCCTGATCAGTGCCGTATTGTTTGGGGCTCTCGCCCGGGCGGGCAGCTTGCCTTTTCAACGGTCCGAATTCGAGGATGCGATTCGTCGAGGCGCCGTCGGAGTGGAATCCAGTTTAGTTGCTTTCAACGCCGGATACATGTCCTCCGCAAGTTTGCCGCAGGCCCACCCACTTCCCGCTCCTGTGCGCCAAAAGAAGAAAGTGGGGCCGCGTCTGCAAAAGATTGCAGCGCGCATCGAGCGAGATTTCCCCGAGCCCAGTCACGAAATTGTAATTTCCGGAAGTGAGCGGCTCACCGATTATCAAGATGAGAAGTATGCGGAGGAATATCTGGCGTTGCTCGAACCAGTGCGCCAGTTGGACGCACAATTTGGTCGCGGCGACGCCGAATTGCTTCGTGAAACAGCTCGCTATTTGGCCCTGTGGATGAGCTATGAGGATGCTCCGCGCGTGGCTGATTTGAAAATCCGCCGTACGCGTTTTGAGCGAGTGCAGCGAGAATCACGTGCAAACTCTTCCCAGTTGCTGCAAATCAATGAATACTTGCATCCCGGAATCGAGGAAATATCGGACATGCTTCCCGCCCGGCTGGGGCAATGGCTCCTCGATAATCAACGGGCGCGACGGCTCATCCAGGGATTCACGAAGCGCGGCCGGATCGTACAGACGACTTCGCTTAATGGGTTCTTACAGTTGTACATAATTTCTGGTTTTCGCCGCTGGCGGCGTGGCTCGCTGCGCTTTCGTCACGAGCGGCAAAGAATCGAGCTATGGCTCGAGCAGATCCCCGCGCTAGCCGCCGAAAATTTCGCGTTGGCGTTGGAAGTGGCGGAGTTTCCGCGGGTGGTTAAGGGTTACGGCGATACGCACGTCCGTGGCCGCAAAAGTTTTGACGCTTTAATGGGCGCGCTCGCGCTCCTGCGCCGGGAACCAGACGCTGCGATTTCTGTACACAAATTGCGCGAAGCTGCGCTGGCGGATGAGGACGGCGCCAGGTTTGCGCAAATCCTTCGGGAGGTGACCGCATGAAAGTCGTTTCCCTGGGCGGCGGCCCCGGCGGTCTTTATTTTTCGATTCTGGCGAAGAAAGCGAACCCGTCATGGGACATCACCGTGGTGGAACGTAATCAGCCGGACAGCACTTTTGGTTGGGGCGTAGTCTTTTCCGACAAGACGATGGATGGTTTCCGGGAGGCCGATCCGGAAACGCATGGACTTATTACTAAGGCTTTTCGCCATTGGGATGACATTGATGTGTTCTTTAAAGGCCGAAAGTTTACTTCCGGGGGGCACGGCTTCTGCGGCATCGCCCGCATGAGACTGTTGCAGATATTCCAGGAGCGCGCGGCAGACTTGGGCGTCAAATTGATCTTCGGAACGGAAGTGACTGATCCGGGGCAGTACGCGGATAAATATGATTTGGTCGTCGCGTCGGATGGTGCATCGTCCATCACTCGAAAAAAGTACGAGAACATTTTCAAGCCCAATATCCAGGTCCGCCACAATCGCTTCATTTGGCTTGGCAGCAAGAAGAAGCTCGAGGCATTCACTTTTGATTTCAGGGAAACGCCGTGGGGCTGGTTCAATCTGCACGCCTATCGTTTCGACCAGGATTGGTCCACCTTCATTGTGGAATTGCCGGAAACCGCCTGGCTGAAGGCTGGAATCGACAAAATGGAACAGAGCGAGTCCATCGCCCTTTGCGAACAAATATTTGCGGAGCGTTTGGACGGAAACGCGCTGATTTCGAACGCCAAGCATCTGAGCGGATCAGCGGTATGGATGAAATTTAACCGCGTGCTCTGCGAGAAATGGCATTACCGCAATATCGTTTTGATCGGTGATGCGGCGCACACCGCTCATTTCGGAATCGGCTCCGGCACAAAATTGGCGATGGAAGACGCGATGTCGTTGTCACGCGTGCTATCCAGCCATTCCGGGGAAGTCGGCGCTGCGCTCGAGGAATACCAGCAAGAGCGCGAGATCGAAGCCCTGAAGCTGCAGAGCGCGGCTCGCAACCGCATGGAATGGTTTGAGCAGGTCGAACGATATGTGGACCTGGCGCCCGAACAATTCACCTACAGCCTGCTTACCGGCAGCCAACGCATCGGGCACGCCAACTTGAAACTCCGCGACCCGGGATATGTGAACGGCGTGGAAACTTGGTTTGCCGAACGCAGCGGCGTGGATCATGCGATTCCCCCAATGTTCACGCCTTTTAAAGTACGCGGTGTGACTTTGAAAAATCGCGTAATCGTCTCACCCATGGCTACCTACATGGCCGAACAAGGTGTGCCCACGGATTTTCATCTCGTGCATTTGGGTTCCCGGGCCATGGGCGGTGCAGCCATGGTCGTGACGGAGATGACCTGCGTTTCGCCCCACGGTCGAATCACCCCGGCGTGTCCTGGACTCTGGAACGACGAGCAGGGGTTCGCCTGGAAGCGAATCGTGGATTTCGTGCACACCCAAACGGATGCCAAGATCGCATTGCAGCTGGGTCATTCGGGCCGAAAAGGATCCACACGGCGCGGCTGGGAAGGCATAGACCTGCCCCTTGAATCTGGTAACTGGCCGCTCGTTGCGCCGTCGCCGATTCCATACATCGTGGGCGTCTCGCAAACTCCGTCCGTGATAACCTGCTCGGAAATGGCTCGAATAAAGGCGGAGTTCGTCGGAGCCACCGAGCGGGCCATCGCGGCAAGGTTTGACTGGTTGGAATTTCACTGCGGGCACGGCTATCTCATGTCCAGTTTCATTTCTCCGCTCACAAACCAGCGCACTGACGAGTATGGGGGTTCGCTCGAGAATCGATGCCGCTATCCGCTGGAAGTTTTTAGAGCTATGCGCGCCGCCTGGCCTGCTGACCGGCCCATGAGCGTGCGCATTTCCGCTCATGATTGGGTTCCTGGTGGAATAACCGCCGACGAGGCAGAAGAAGTTGCCCGGCTTTTTTCCGGCGCTGGCGCCGACGTGATTGATTGCTCATCAGGACAGGTCAGCAAAGAAGAAAAACCCGTGTACGGCAGAATGTTCCAGGTCCCGTTCTCCGATCGAATTCGCAACAGGGTAGGAATTCCCACCATAGCGGTGGGAAATATATTCGATGCGGATCACGTCAATACCATCATCGCCTCCGGCCGCGCCGACTTGTGCGCCATCGCCAGGCCGCATCTGGCAGATTCGGCATGGACGCTTCATGAGGCTGCCAGGCAAGGGTACAAAGAGGTTTGGTGGCCGGCGCCGTACATCGGCGGCAAAGTTCAACTTGAACGCAATCTGGAGCGCGCGGCACAACTGGCGGTGCAGGTGTGACGACTCCTGAACTTGCCGGCGCGAAACCTCTCTCGAATAAGCATGCCATCGTGCCCGGCGGCACACGCGGCATTGGCGCGGCGATTGCGCGCAAACTTCTGGCACAAGGTGCGCGGGTCACCATTATCGGACGAAATCCTCAATCCATGGAGAAGTCGCTCGTCCCGTTTGTGGAATCGGGCGAAATGGCGCGGCTTAGTGCTGATGTGACGGATACTCAGGCATTAGCAAAGGCGTTCGCCAATGCGAGTGAGCATTTCGGTGCGATCCAGATTCTTGTAAATAGTGCCGGGCAGGCCAGCTCGGCGCCATTCCTGAAAACGGATGCGCAGCTCTGGCAGCGCATGCTTAGTGTAAATGTGGACGGAGCTGTTCACTGCATCCAAGCCGCTTTGCCAGGAATGCTGGTGGCGGGCTGGGGGAGAATCGTGACCGTTGCCAGTACCGCCGGTCTCGTCGGTTACGCCTACGTTTCCGCTTATTGCGCGTCGAAACACGCGATCATCGGTCTCACTCGGGCATTGGCCCTGGAAGTTGCCACCAAGGGCGTCACCGTAAATGCCGTCTGTCCGGGGTTTACAGAAACGGAAATGCTCGAAGCGACCATCGCAAACATTACGGCGAAGACCGGCCGCACGGCGGAATCGGCCCGCGGCGACCTGGCCGCGCGGAATCCGCAGAAGAAATTAGTGCAACCCGAAGAAGTGGCGAATGCGGTTTGCTGGTTGTGTTCGCCCGGAAGCGAATCGATCACCGGCCAAGCCATCGCAGTGGCTGGCGGCGAAGTGATGTGAGCCAGGATGAGAACTCTACACCGGTGTAGCCAGGTGATCCAAAATTGACCGCGCCCTTAACCAGCCTGGTCGATATGGAGACTCGCATCACGAAAGGTGATCATCAGGCGTTACACCTTTGGCTGCGTCTTCTCTCATGTACCGTCCGCCTGGAAAATCACGTTCGCGTGAGGCTGAGAAAGGATTTTGATACTACGCTTTCTCGTTTTGACTTCTTGGCACAACTCGAACGTTCCCCCGATGGCTTAAGGATGAACGAAGTTTCGAAACGATTGATGGTCACCGGCGGAAACGTCACCGGTCTTACGGACGAGTTGGAACGGGAAGGTCTGGTGGTGAGGAGTTTGGATAAAGAGGATCGGCGCGCGATTATCGTCAAACTTACGGATCAAGGGCTGCGGCGGTTCCGCCAGATGGCCGCGCGCCACGAACAATGGATTGTCGAACTTTTGAGTGGGCTTGATCAGGATGAAAAACAGACTCTGCTCCGCCTGCTGAGAAAACTCAAGCTGCAACTGAGTGCTCTGCCGGCATCAGGAATTGCAAGCGCAACGGAATCGTCGCGGCGCAGGAAGATACTATGACCCAGATGCCCGAGGCCGCAAATGAATTTCAGGGAAATCAGATCGTACTCGCGGCTTATCAAGCCCGCCATTTCAAATTTGAAATGGAAGGCGCCATCGCCACGATTACGCTGGACCGGCCGAGCCGAAAAAATCCGCTGACATTCGATTGCTACGCCGAATTGGTTGGCTTGTTTTCCGCGATGGTGCGCTCTAGGGACGTGAAGGCCGTCGTCTTGACCGGATCTGGCGAGAATTTTTGCTCCGGCGGCGACGTTCACGAAATTATTGGACCGCTGACCAAGCTCGCAATGCCTGAGCTTCTGGCTTTTACTCGTATGACGGGCGACTTGGTAAAAGCCATGCGCGCCTGCCCTCAACCTGTTATCGCTGCCGTTGACGGAGTCTGTGCCGGCGCGGGAGCAATCCTGGCGATGGCTTCGGATATTCGCTTTGGAACCGCGCGAAGCAAAACTGCATTTCTTTTCACACGCGTAGGTCTGGCTGGCTGCGACATGGGGGCGTGCGCCATACTGCCGCGCTTGATTGGGCAGGGCCGAGCCGCGGAATTGCTTCTCACGGGGCGAGTCATGAGCGGCGAAGAGGGCGAACGCCATGGATTTCTGAATCGCTTGTGTACCCCCGAGTCGCTGCTTGCCGAGGCCCAGAGTTTCGCGGCTGACTTGGCGGCCGGGCCCACCTTCGCGCATGGGATGACCAAAAAAATGCTGAACCAGGAATGGAGCATGGGCCTGGATGAAGCAATTGAAGCCGAAGCTCAGGCGCAGGCGATCTGCATGGCTACCAAGGATTTTCGTCGCGCCTACGAAGCCTTCTTGGAAAAAAAGAAACCGGTATTTCAGGGGAACTGAATTTGATTCACCACCAGCATCTTGATTGGCCGTTTTTTGAGGAGCGCCATCGCAGGCTTGCTGCCGAACTCGATTCTTGGGCCCGCGAGCATCTGCACCGCGCGGAGTCACCGGACGTGGACGCGACTTGCAAGAAACTTGTCGCCGAATTGGGGGCCGGGGGTTGGCTGCGATGCGCTATTGGGGGCAAGGCCTACGGAGCGTCGTCCGACACAATTGATAGTCGCGCGGTGTGCCTCACCCGCGAAACACTTGCTCGTTATTCGGGCCTCGCGGATTTTGCATTTGCCATGCAGGGATTGGGCTCCGGCGCGATTTCTCTGTTCGGTAGCGATGCGCAGAAAAAAAGATATCTGCCCCGTGTGGCCGAAGGCTCAGCCATCGCGGCGTTTGCGCTCTCGGAAGCCGGCGCCGGTTCGGACGTGGCCGCTTTGCAGTGCGAGGCCAAGCGCGACGGCGACGAATACGTATTGAACGGAGAAAAAACCTGGATTTCGAATGCCGGCATCGCCGATTTTTATCTTGTCTTTGCACGCTCTGGTGAAGCGCCTGGATCTCGCGGTATCACCGCGTTCGTGGTGGACTCCGGTACTCCGGGGTTCGTAATCGCCGAGCGCGTGGAATTAATCGCACCGCATCCCATGGCAAGCGTGGTTTTTCAAGATTGCCGGATTCCCTCGACACAAAGAATTGGTGATCCGGGTCAGGGCTTCAAGGTAGCAATGTCCACGCTCGACGTTTTCCGTACTTCGGTGGCCGCCGCGGCGCTTGGCTTTGCTCGCCATGCGTTCGAGGAGGCTTTACAGCGCGCTACCTCGCGCAAATTATTTGGCCAGGTATTGTCCGATTTCCAGTTGACCCAAACCAAACTTGCTGCGATGGCGACAGGTATTGACACCGCGGCCCTGCTCACCTATCGCGCGGCATGGCAGCGCGACATGGGACGAAAAGTGACCGTGGAAGCCGCCATGGCCAAGATGACCGCCACCGAAACCGCTCAGCAAATAATTGACGCGGCCGTGCAGATTTTCGGCGGCCAGGGCGTGGTGAAGGACGAACCGGTTGAGCGACTCTATCGCGAAATTCGCCCGTTGCGCATCTACGAAGGTGCCACCGAAGTGCAGCAGTTGATTATCGCCCGCGGAATTATCAAATCATTCGAGGAAGGGCGCACTCGCCTTGCATAACGAATCTCGACGATCCAATCTCGCGGAAAAAGAGAGACCGTGAAATTTCTACAGCCCTCGAACTGGCCGCGCCCTAGGGGTTACTCGAACGGCGTGGTCGCAAACGGACGTACCGTGTTCTTAAGCGGCATGATTGGGTGGGACGCAACTGGCAAACTGGTTTCAGAAGATTTCGTGGGACAGGCTCGCCAAGCCCTTCGCAACATCGTCGTCTTACTTGCCGAAGCGGGCGCAAAACCGGCCGACATCGTACGCATGAATTGGTATGTGCTGGACAAAAAGGAGTACACCGGCTCGTATAAGGAGATCGGCGTCGTCTACCGCGAAATAATCGGCAAGCATTACCCCGCGATGACGGCCGTGCAAGTTGTCAGTTTGGTTGAGGATGGCGCACGGGTTGAAATTGAGGTCACGGCGGTAGTGCCGGATGGCCGAGTTGCTCCCGAGTAAAGCCGCAACGTCAAACCGCGACTTAAACCAGCGGGTAATCACTGGCAGCGGGTCGCGCGACGAAAGGATCTGGAAAACCGATGAGCGCGTCTTACAGAGTGGCGGCTCCTGTTGATCCGGTGCGGGGCGTGCCGGATTCTTTCGCTCCACTGAGCGCGCGCCGGATCCTCGTGGTTGGCGGGATCGCGCTGATATTGATCGGAATGATTCTTGGCGACATTTTTGCGGCGTTCATTCTGCATTCCAACGCCGCTGGGATTGGCGCAAGCCTTTCCGCCGGAGTTCAGGCGATCGCCCTGCAGGATGCGCGGGCCGCGGAATCTGCGCTGCAAAATATCGGTTACCTTCTCGAAAATCGCGGCACAAAAGTGGACGCGCACGTTCACATGATTGTGTTCGGTTATTTGGCTTTGCTGCTGGCTCTGCTGCAGCCATTTGTAGCCATCCCTGAGAAGCGCAAAAAATTCTTGGCGAAAATGTTCCTGGGTGGCTCATTCCTTCTTCCCCTCGGTGTATTTCTAGTCCATTACGTGGGTCTGGCGTTTAGTCCCCTCGCGGCAATTGGTTGGGCCAGTATTTTCGCTGACCTCGGTGGCGTCTCGGTGGTTCTGGTGTGCGCATATGAGTTGACTGGACTTTGGCGTTATCTGCGCCAAGGATCGCAAGCGACTGCGACCGACGAGCTCCTCGCCGACCGTGGTTCCACGGGCCGTGTCTTGCTGGTCGGCGGAACACTCCTGGTTCTGCTCGGGTTTTTGCACGGTGCGTATTACGCGGGAGTGGATCTATTTCGCTTCGAGCGCGAAGACGCTCAATTGATCTCGGTTATGACGTCGCGCGCTGCGGCAAACGACCTGCCCGCGGCGACTCAGGCCATTGATCGCTATAATCAATTGCAAGGCACGGAGGCGGTGAATATCGCCGCTCACGCCCACTCTATCGAATTCGGCGTCCTGGCTATTCTGCTCGCTTTTTTTCAGCCCTATGTTTTTTACCGGGAAAAGTGGACGCGGTTCTGGGCGTTCACCCTCCTGCTCGGGTCAATCATTCTTCCTTTTTTCGTCCTCATGGAATTGCACTGGGGGCTGCTCGCGGGTGGAATCGCCGACATCGGCGGATTGTTGGTAATTATTGCGCTCCTGGCCATGCTCGTCGGCGTCTGGCGTTACACCGGAAAGCTGGATGCGGCACTCGGGGTTCACCAATGAGCGCTTCTCGCAAGCTTCTGGTTATTGGTAGTCTGGCGGTCGCCCTCTGGAGCATGGGCTACGGAATATTTTATGCTGCCTTTGCCGAGCACCAGATGCTGGACGGCTTGGGTTCTTCGCTTACGACTGGGTTTGTCCGCGCCGCCGAGCGCCGCATGCCGGAGTCCCAGAGCGCGCTCGCCGAAGCTGCGCAACGTCGTTTCGTTTACGTCCGCCAAGTAGATGCGCACGGACATTGGGGCGGCCTGGCCCTGTTACTTCTGATTCTCGGAATCGGGTTTGACCGTGTGGCTTTTGCCGAGCACACGCGATTCTTGATCGCACTCGCGCTTTTAGCTGGTTCATTTCTGTTTCCTCTCGCGGTCCTGTGGGAGACTTGGGACCGTGGAGTTGGCCCGAGGTCGCTCGCGGTGTTCGCGTCCGCTCTCGTAATCGCCGGATTGTGCGGCGCCGCGTGGGGATTTGTGCGTACGGAGCCGTCTCGCTAGAAATGTCCTGCAGCTCTAAAACGTAAGAAAAAACCCGTTACGCAGGTTACCGGGGTTGTCGGTCTGTGGGCTGGGATTTTGTGGCCTGAATATTTTGATTCAGGCGGAAGAAGTTCTTGGGATCGTAGTGGTTCTTAACGGCGACGATGCGCTCCCACCGCTCGTGGTACGCCTCCGGAACGCGTTCTTGCTCGTCGTCGCTCATGAAGTTGACGTAGACTCCGGGTTTCATAGCCGGCCGCAGGGCGTTGAACAGGTTGCGGCTCCACCCCACATTCGCGGCGTCATCTTTCGGGTCAGACCAATCGGCGAGCAAGTTCATCACGAAGGCAGCGCTACGATCACCGAAAGCGGTCTCAGACGCGCCCACGCGACCCACCGCGCCGCCCAGGTATGCCAGTTCAATTTGCGTCTTCGGCGATGGGATGGAAGGCAGTGCTTCGATCATGATTTGGATGGTTCGATCATCGAGCGCGGAGAAATAACCGGACTTCGCGTAGTAACGTCGGCCGTGGGGAAAATCGCCGTCGGCCATTGTTTGCAGCTCGAGAAACGACATGGTTTTTCTTGTGCGCGCGAAATGCCCGCGCTTGGAGAAGATGTGATCAATGATGCGATTGCCTTCCTCTGGATCCCCGAACCAGGCGAGAGAAATACTTGCGGCGGGTTTACCTTGCATTTTCTCCGGCACGTCGGATTTTGTGGGAGCCAAACACAGCGAGATATTCCATTTGAGCTCGTCGGGAGCCTCGGGCATAAATTCGCGCCAGTCGCGGAGAATATTGTAAATATCGTCGCCGCTAGCGTAGGAAGTGGCCAGCAGCACTGATGACAAAGGATGCAGGCGAACTTCGAATTCGGTCACCACGCCGAAATTTCCTCCGCCACCGCGCAGCGCCCAGAACAACTCTCCGTTCTCGCGCGCGTTGGCTCGAACCAGCGATCCATCGGCCGCGACCATCGCGAATCCTTCGACGTTGTCGCACGAAAGCCCAAACAGGCGCGAGAGCCAGCCCGTGCCGCCGCCCAGCACCAGACCGCCGGCCCCGGTATGCGAAACGACGCCGGAGGGAAAGACCAGCCCTTTTGCTTGCGTGGAACTATCCACGGTTCCCAGCAGCGAGCCGCCGGCAAATCGCGCGCGCCGCGATTTTGCATCCACCGACACTTCTCTCATGCGGGATAAATCGAGCACCAAGCCACCGTCACAACTGCTGAAACCCGCGAGGCTATGGCCACCACAGCGGACGGCTGTCAGTACGTCCGCCGCAACCGCGGAACGTACGGCCATTTGCACGTCGGCCACATCCGCGCAGCGAGCGATGAGGCCCGGCGTGCGAGCGACCATGGCGTTCCAGATTTCGCGGGCTTCTGCATACTGAGGATCAACCGGGCGGAGCAAATCCCCCCTGAACTTTCCGCGGAGAGCTGCAAAGACTTCACTAATTCCCGTGCTCATGGGGCGACGATAACCAAATCCATTTTCCTTTCGAGCACTTCCAAAACCGCACGCACCTGACCGAGCGCGTTAGGGAGATCAAAGCGAACTGCGAACGATCCATGCGATCGAACACTCCACGATAAGTCAACCACGAGCGGATTGTGCTGTCTAATCAAGTCCGGCCTATGGCGCCGCGGTTCTGCGCCGTCGCACAACCCAGTATGCAATCGAGACGATGGCCAAGAATGGTACGAAGGTCGGCACCGTGTATCGCAACCCGTCCACAAAAAAGGTGCTCAGCGCAATTCCCAGCAGTGCGGCAATGCCCAGAATCGTCGAATAAGGATAGAACCGCAGACGCATGGGCAAGGCTGCGACCCGTGCGGGTCCCAGCGACCGGCGAAACGCGATGTGCGTCACAAGGATCACGATCCACACGAAAAACATCCCCGCCACTGCCACGCCATAAAGTGTCAGGAACGCTTGGCCCGGCGCATAGATTGCCAGAAGGATTGCGGCAATCATACCGGCCGATGACAATCCCAACGCGCGCCTGGGCACGCCGTTCTCGCTTAATTTTTCAACCCACTGTGGGATATATCCGCTTCGCGCCAGGGAATAAAGCATCCGGGTGGTGGTGTACAAATTCGTGTTGGCGCTTGAAAGCGCCGCCGTAATGACTACGGCGTTCATGATGCCGGCGGCGAAGGGAATTCCAATGCCCGAGAACGCCCGCACGAAGGGACTCGCCGTTAGACCTGTTCCCGAACCCACTCGATCCCAGGGGGTCATGGCTAACATTATCCCTACGGCCAGAACGTAAAAGATGATCAAGCGCGCCACAATGGTCCGCATTGCCCTTGGAATTGTTTGCTCTGGATTCTCGGCTTCGCCAGCCGTAACTGCAATGATTTCGATGCCCATGTAACTCGTAACCACCAGAGTGAGGGCCAACCATACGCCCAGCCATCCGTGCGGCAGGAAGCCGTCATGCGCTGTTAGATTCGAAAGTCCAATCGGGTGTTTCGTGCCGATGCCAAATATCAGCCCGCCACCGATGACGATAAATGCCATGATGGCAACGACCTTAATCAGCGCGAACCAATATTCAAACTCACCGAATCGCGACACCTGAAGCGTATTGATCAAAATCAGGCCACACGACACAAACACGACCCAGCTCCATTGCGGCACATTCGGAAACCAGAAACCGAAATAAATTGCGACAGCTGTTACTTCGGCTCCGATTGCGACCATTTGCACGAAACCATAGGTCGCTCGTACCGCGAAGCCTGCCCAGGAACTGAGATACGTCTCCGCATACACGCCAAACGATCCCGCTTCCGGATGCACGACCGCCATTTCGACCATGCAATACGCCACGATCATTGCGATCACCGCGCCAATCAGGTAACTCACCAGTACCCCTGGACCAGCGAGTCGCATGGTCACGCCGCTGCCCAGAAACAGGCCGACACCAATCGCGCCGCCGATCGCCAGCATGGATAGCTGCCGTTGAGTCAGGTTCCGGCGGAGTTCTTGCGAGCTTGCCGCCGGGGGAAGCGGCTCGCTTTCAATCCCACTTCTGGCATTCGCTTCCATGTGTTTTAGTTTGCGCCTGGAAAAACGGTGTTCCGGAGATTAGAAGCCATCTCATAAATGCCTCCCGCGGAAGGGCGGGGCTTCAGCCCCGCCGTGAAGCGTCGCCAACGAGGGGCTTTAGCCCCTGAAGCCGCGTCGCTCAATCTTGGCAGATTATTTATGAGATGGGTTCTAGACATTTTCACTTAATGTCAGCAGCACGTCGCCAAAATGCCTGATTTCTTCCACTGTGTTGTAGTGCACCAGTGAGACGCGAACGGCGCCGCTCGCCTCGCTCAGCGCTAGCCGATTCATCAAACGCGGCGCATACATATGTCCGTCTCTGACGCCAATTCCTTCCCGTGCGAGTACTTCCGTCACTCTCGCCGGCGCGATCCCCGGGAGGTTGAAGCAGACTGTCGGCACCCGCTGCGCGATTCTGGCTTCATCACGAACGCCATAGATGGTAGCCCCGCAATCCGTTAAGGTGCGCAGTAGCTCAAGCGACAACGTTTGCTCATACTGGCGAATGGAATTCATTGCCGCCACCAGATTCGCGCGGCGCGAAACATTCGAACCATTCGAACCGTTTTGTCCGCGGCCCAGCTCTTCCAGGTACCCGACCGCCGCGTCCATCCCTGCGACATTCTCGTAGACGAACGTTCCTGCTTCCAGTTTGCCCGGCGGCTCGTCGGGAATAAATTCTTCTCGAAACGTGGACAACTCTTCAAGAATTTTGTATCGCCCCCAGAGAAATCCCATGTGCGGAGCAAATATTTTGTAACCCGAGCAAACCAGGTAATCGCAATCCCAAGCTTGAACGTCGATCGGTCCGTGCGGTCCGTAGTGAACGCAGTCGAGAAAAAGTTCGGCGCCGGCGGCATGTGCAATCTTCGCCGCCGCTGCCACGTCCACCACCGAACCCAGAGCGTTCGAAGTTACCGTGCAAGCGACGAGTCTGGTCCGGGAGGAGAGCAGCGGCTGCAGATCGTCCGGATGCAGATTCCCATCCTCCCGCATTTTCCACCAGCGAAACTTCGCGCCCTCCCTCTCCAATGCAAGCCAGGTGGCCACATTTGCTTCATGGTCCATGTCTGTGACGATGAACTCGTTCCGTTCGCCCAAGCTCTGCCCGATCGCCAGGCTCACCATGCGGACAAACGAGGTGGCGTTCATTCCAAATGCGATTTCCTGCGGGCTGCGCGCGTTCACCAGGTCGGCTACGCTCTGTCGTCCGCGCCCAACTGTTGCGTCAACTTCGCGACTCTTGTCATAACGGCCGCCACGCTGCACGTTGCACTCCAGCAAATGGCGGTTCACGGCCTCGAATACCGCTTGGGGAATCTGGGCGCCTGCGGCATTGTCAAAAAAGATGAAAGGTTTGGCGTGTTCCAGCGCGGGAAATTTGGAGCGAACAGATTGCACCGGAAAAGCTGTGGTCTTGTCGTCTCGGACGCTCTCAATCGGCTTGTTCATGTTGTCTTTCTTCGTTACGTGCGGCCTGCGATAAGTGTTTCCCTTGGGAAAATAGTAGGCCGCACGCACTATACAGCGCTGTTCTTGCATGTCAAGAGAATGGTTTATGTATATTTACGGTATACGAGTTGTGCTGGGGCAATCCTAAAGACTGCTGGTCGCATCCACAGCGCTAGCTCCTACAATCAAGCCAAGCGGATCTTCCTTTGCATTACGTGACTTAGCGCAATACATGATTTAGAGGCGAGAGCCACCACTTGCCATCCGCAGAACCTTATCTTTTGAGATATAGATGTGGTCGCACATTCTCTTGCGCGCGAGCTGTGGATCCCGTTTCTGAATTGCTTCGATAATGTCACAGTGCTCGCGCGTGGGTAACTCCCCATAATAGCCGCCGTCGATCGCTGCAAACATAATCCGCTCCATCTGTGAGCGCATCTCGGCAACGGCACGGATCAAAAGTGGATTACGGGTGATCAGGGCGATTCCCGTGTGGAATTCCGTGTCTGCTTCGATGAATTGAACGTAACTGGCGCGATCTTCAACCTTGTAAGTTGTACGTGCCAGCTGTTCCAGTTTTTCGATGGATTCGCTCCCCGGACTTTTCTGAGCGGCCAGCTCGGCACAGGCGCCCTCAACCGATGCGCGAAATTCGTAAATATCATTCACATCCTGAATGCCAATCTGCGATACGAAATAGCCGCGATTGGTCACGATGGAAAGCAGGCGTTCGTTCTGCAAACGCACCGCTGCTTCGCGGACCGGCGTACGACTTCCCTTGTAACGGATTGCCAGGTCTTTCTCATTCAAGGACTCGCCAGGTTGATAAACTCCGTGAATGATGTCGCGCTTAAAAGCGTTGTAAACCTTTTCGCTGAGCGTGGCGGTGGTACCCGCGCCCTCCGATCGCAATGACTTTACCGGCCGGCGAGTCGCGCTCTGAGATACAACTCTTGCCAAATCAGCCTCCAGGAATCGAAGAGCAAGCAATATGTCATTCTTCATCGTTCAACCTGCGATGTCAAACGATACCGCCTGGATATGTCTGCCTTCGAAAGGGGAAGCAGCTCACGCTCATGAGGGTCTTGCCGCGGTGCTGAGCCTTCGCGAGCGCAAGCCGATTGTTTAAGGCGCGTGGAAGGCCCTGCGCAGCCGCAATCATGAACGCGGTAGTGATTACCGCCGCGCCTTCGAGTTGCAATACCCATTTGGATCTCACCTCCCGACGGCTGCTTGGCGCGTACCAATAGTATACCGGTAGAATTGTCTTGACATACGACGCGTGCGCAGTGTAATTTCCGCTTCCATTCGGGGTTCCTAGGGAGGGTGATTTGAAGCTTATTCGCGCTGCGCGACTTTATCTATTGGCCGTGGTGTTGATTCTCATTTGTGCCGGCACCTCCGCCGCTCAGTCCTTTCCAGGTCGCATCAACGGCGTTGTGAAAGACCCGCAGGGTGCAGCCGTGCCTGAAGCGACCGTAAAGCTCTCAAGCCCTTCGACGGGACTCGAGAGAACCGAGACGACTGACGCGAGTGGCGAATTTAACTTCCCCAACCTGGCTGTTGGCGCCTATCAGATCACAATCAGTAAGTCCGGTTTTCAGACCATGACGCTCACGGACATCACCACGTCCGAGAGCGAGGTGAATACCCTTACACCCACGCTGACGGTTGGAACCCACACATCGGAGATTCAGGTCACTTCGGCGCCAGCGCTGCTACAAACCGAAACAGCTTCAGTCGGCGGTCAACTTACCGAGGCGCAGGTTACTAACCTTCCCATCGGAAATAGCGACTACACACGTTTGGCTCTGGTTCTTCCCGGAGTCACCCAAAACAGCAACTTTGCTTTTGCGCAGTACACCATCAACGGCTCGCGTTCGCGTTCCAACGGATTCAATATTGACGGCGCCTCGGATACGGACCCTTCGACTTATCTTCCCTCGATTAACGAAGGCGGTAACTCCGCTACGGCAGCTACGCGCTTGCCTTTGGACTCAATTCAGGAAGTGAGCATCGTCGCCGCGGGCGGCGCGGACTCCGGACAGAATTCCGGCAGTGTGGTGAACGTCATCGTCAAGAGCGGAACAAACCAGTTTCACGGCACTGTCTATGAATTGCATCGGGACGCCGCCCTTGACGCCGCAAACTTTTTTGAAACGCCCAGCACCAAAGCTCCTTTCGTGTGGAATGAGTACGGCGGCACGATCGGGGGACCAATCATCATTCCTCACCTCTATAACGGCACAAATCGCACTTTCTTTTTCGCGGGGTATGACGGCAGTCAACTCCGGCTCGGTGTGACCCAGAACGGATTTGCTCCCACAGCGGCGCAGATTGCCGCCGACACCGCGATCGTTCAATCCAGGGGAATCGTTCCGAACCAGTTGGGACTAAATATTCTCGGCTTGTACACTTCGCTGGGACTTTCGGGTCCCTTCGTCGCGGACAATCGTGGCCAGCAGTCGCCGAATAGCGGCGTTTTGAAGATCGATCACAAGATTTCGGAATCAGATCTGCTCTCCGGCCGCTACGTGCAAGGCAATGGCGACGATCAATTTCCCGGCGGCGGCCCTGGTCCCGGCGGTGGTTCGCAATTAAATCCCTGGTTTGGCGTAACCCCCACGGTAGCCAGTAACTTTGCGGTCAGCGAAGTGCATATTTTTAATCCGAATTTAATCAACACGATTCGCTTCGGATGGAATCGGTTCAGCCAATTCCAAAAGGGGCGGGACGCAGACGTGAATCCTGCGACGCTGGGCTTCGATACAGGAGTGGGTCCCGAGAGCTTCGGGATTCCGGAGATCGATATTGGTTCCAATTTTCAGTCCGCTACGTTTACTGCGGGTCGCTTCTCGAATCTTGGTTTGCAGAACGGTGCGGGCGGGCGCGTCGCGACGAGCTTTCAAATCGCCGACGACGTGAGTTTAACTCGTGGCAAAAATGCATTTAAGTTCGGATTCAACTACTTGCGCAACTATTCGGACTACACGGTCGTTGGAACGCGCGGCATCTTTACCTTCGACGGCTCCCAGCTGGCGATCCCCGATGGGCTCGCAAACAATGGCTTCGACGCTTCGCTGATTGATTTGATTGCCGGTTTACCTTCGCCGGGTTCGGGACTGACTCAAATTACGCGCTCTGGAACCAGTCGCGTCAATGTCGATCAGAACATTATCAGCGGCTTCGCGATGGATAATTACAAGCTGACCCAGAATCTCACGCTGATCGCTGGTTTGCGATACGATTTCTTCACCACGGTTCACGAGGACCACGACCGTTTCTCGGCGTTCACTCCGACGCTGGGTCTCGTTCCGGTCAGCGAGCTGCCCGGCGGAGAACTTTACAGTGCTCCAAAGAACAACTGGGGGCCGCGCATCGCCCTTGCCTACAACCCGCCATTCGCACTGATCCCTGGACGCCAGACAGTAATTCGAGCCGGATTTGGAATTTACTACGATACGATCCCTCTGAATAACTTTGAGGAAGGGCTTGCGCTCAACCCCGTAGGCGCAACGGCTGGTGTGACGATCGTGCCCACGGCACCGGTACCTTTCGGTGTAGGCATACCTAGTTTTGGTACCGGCGCTCCCGTGCCGCCCTTCAACGTCACCAGTATCCAGCAGAACTTAAAAACACCGAACTCGCAGACTTATACCCTCAATATCCAGCAGGAATTGAGCCAGCGGTTCGTATTTCAAATCGGTTACGTCGGCAACCACAGCATCCACCAACTGCAGCTCTTGGACATAAACCAACCGACCCCGGGCGACAACGACCCGGCAGCGGAACAAGCTCGGCGTCCCTTCAACGCCGAATTCCCGACCCTGTCTCAAATCAACACGATCTCCTCGCCTGGCTGGTCCCATTACAATTCGTTGCAAGCCGTGCTGAAGTCGAATAGCTGGCATGGTCTTACGACCCAGGTCTCGTTCACCTGGTCGCATAATTTGGACACTGCCTCCGAAGTGGAAGACTTCAGTGGCACCAGCGGATTCGTCCCGCAAGACTCGCGAAATCTAGCCGGCAGTTACGGCAATTCCGAATTTGATCAACGCCGCGCGTTTATCTGGACGTACATCTACGCATTCCCCAATCCGAAGTTTCAAGGCGCATTCGGCTATGCGCTCAGGGATTGGCAGGTCTCAGGGACGACGACGTTGCGAGACGGTCTCGCGGCGCCCCTTCTCACTTTCGGCGACGAAGATGGAGTAGGGAACTTCCATACCCGGTTCAACTGCATCGCTCCCATTCACTATCAACTGCGAAATTTGTCTGAGCCTTACGCTTCGCAGAGTTCATTCGCGGTGCCCGCCGAGGGGACTTTCGGTAACTGCCCACGGGACCCTCTCGTTGCGCCGGGATTGTCGGCCTGGGATATATCAATCCAAAGGACTTTCAAATTCGCTGAGCGTTTCGGGCTTGAGTTCAGGACCAGCTTTTTCAACGCGTTTAACCATCCAAACTTCGCGGAACCGTCTCCTGATATCACCACTCAGATCACGGCTTCGGCTGATGACGGCAGCTTCGATTCTCACTTTGGCGTTGGCGGCCCACGGAACATACAGTTCGAGCTGAAGCTTGCGTTTTAGGCCGGTAGCAGGATTTGCCGTGTCCGCGTAAACGTCTACGATCGGACGCGGCAATGCCCGTGAATCCTCGTTCCTCGATCGCTTAGACGTCGCGGGTCATGGCAAAGAATAAGCTTTCTGCAGACGGAGGAAACGTGCGCTACAGGGGCAGCATCTGGATTGCTAAGTTCATCTTGGTCGCGGCGTTGAGCTTTGCTGTGACGGGCGCGGCTCACGCTCAGAACCCGCCGCCGGGCCCAATCAAGATTTCTGTTGACGCCACACATGCGCCGCAGAGAATCCTCCACGCGAAACTCGAAATCCCCACCCGGTCGGGTCCACTCACTCTCTACTATCCGAAGTGGATGCCGGCCGATCACTCTCCCGACGGACCCATTCCGAATCTGGCGGGATTAAATTTCTCGTCTGGCGGAAAAGAGATTCCCTGGCACCAGGATTTGGTGGATATGTATGCGTTCAATCTCGATATTCCGGAGGGAGTCACTACTCTTGATGTGTCACTGGATTTTCTGATCTCCGCTCCCGGGCCCACAATCGATTTCAGCGCTTCGGGTACGGCGAAGCTTTTTGTTCTCATGTGGAATCAAGTGGTCCTGTATCCGAAAGGCTGGCCCGCGCACGATTTGACTTTTGATCCGGCGCTTACTTTGCCGCAGGGATGGAAATTCAACACATCGCTTCCCATTGCTAGCCAGTCTGGAAATGGTGTGGTGTTTTCGCCGGTGCCCCTCGATCTGCTTATCGATTCGCCTGTCCAGAGCGGCGAATTTACCCGCGTCTATCGGTTGAATCCAGGCGTACAGCCATCCCATGAAGTGGATGTTGCGTCAGATGATGCTTGGGCCCTCGACATTTCCCCTGACCTGCTCGACCGTTACGCTCGGCTTGTTTCCGAGGCTGGCGCGCTCTACCAGTCGCATCACTACCGCGATTATCATTTTCTTCTCACTCTGAGCGACAACATCCTGCCCCTCGGCCAGGAGCACCACGAAAGCAGCGATGACCGCGTCTCTGAGAACACTCTCATCGACCCCAACGGTCGTATTCGAGAAGCGGGCTTGTTCCCCCACGAATTTACACATTCCTGGAACGGGCAATATCGTCGTCCAGAAGGATTGGCGACGCCTGACTTTCAGCAGCCGATGAAGGGCGAGCTCCTGTGGGTCTACGAAGGACTTACGGAGTATCTGGGAACCGTTCTGACGGCGCGCAGCGGGTTGCGCACGCCGCAACAGTCTCGCGATTATATCGCGCTAACGGCCTCAACCATGGAACACCGTGCCGGCCGTCGCTGGCGGTCGCTCCAGAACACTGCGAATGCCGCGCAAATTCTTTACTTCTCACCGGCGGAGTGG
>Ga0209248_10000129_pt1 | contig 26285 bp, 18 predicted proteins | sample BogFormECP04_OM1_FD_188241 | JGI IMG/M metagenome (GOLD analysis project Ga0209248, IMG submission 188241) | Bog forest soil microbial communities from Calvert Island, British Columbia, Canada - ECP04_OM1 (SPAdes) (version 2) | ecosystem: Environmental > Aquatic > Freshwater > Wetlands > Bog ... | reverse complement strand
GCCACACTCGTCACGGTTGCCGCGCAAGCTCTCTTCCTTTTCAATTTTATCTGGAGCCTCGCGCGTGGCGAAAAATCGGCGGATTGCAATCCCTGGCGCTCCACGACACTCGAGTGGAGCGTCCCCTCGCCGCCGCCCTTTGGCAACTTTGGCGCCACCGAGCCAATCGTCTATCGTGGAGCCTACGAATTCAGCGCGTCAGGGGCTGCCCCGGATTTTATTTCGCAGAACGCAGCTCCCACACGTTCCGAAGCCGCTTCCGAGCCGAAGCAGGCAGCTAAAACGGGTTCAACGGAGAAATAAAGAAAGTATTCATGCCCGGCATAACAACTCTCGAAGACATTGAACTCATCATCGAAGACATCGGTGGTGGCGGCGGAAAAGGTCCGCCCGCCGGCGGAGACGACGGCGACGGCGGCGATAGCAACCGTCGCCGCGGCCCGCAACTGCCTTCGTCGCGTCGTTATGCCACGGCGATCGTGATCGCTCTCGTTTCCATCGTCATGTTCTTCATGGCCATGGCAGCTGCTTTCCTGTTCCTGCGCTCCACCAGCAACAAATGGGTGCCGTTGCACCTGCCCGCGCTTGTCTGGGTCAACACGGTGATCTTGCTCTTGAGCAGCGGCGCCATCGAGTTGGCGCGTCGCAGCCTCGCCGGCGCCAATGTGAAGCAATTTCGCCGGCTCTGGTCTGTGGCTACCGCGCTAGGCGTGCTTTTTCTGATCGGACAGTTGGCCGCGTGGCGCGAATTTGTCCTCGCCGGTTTTTACGTGTCCACCAATCAAGCCAGCAGCTTTTTCTATATTTTCACCGGTTTGCACGGCCTGCATCTCCTTGGCGGAGTTTGCGCGCTGCTCTATGTTTCGTTGCGCAAATTTGAAAATGCGAAAGTTTCTCGCTCCGTCGCCGCGGAAATTGCTTCTTATTACTGGCACTTCATGGATGGTCTCTGGGTTTTCCTGCTGGCGCTTTTGTATCTGGGCAAATAAATGGAAGAATGGAAGTAGTGAGCGCGCAAACACAAACTACGTCTTCGTTCGCAGCCGTGCCGCAACTCGACCTCGCGGCGCAGTACGCCGCCATCGGCCAAGAAATTCGCGCCGCCGTTGAAAAAGTTCTCGTCTCGCAACAATTTATTTTGGGGCCTGAAGGCGGCGCCCTCGAAACAGAAATTGCGCAACTCTGCGGCGTCGCTCACGGAGTCGGCGTCGCCTCCGGAACCGACGCGCTGATTCTCGCTTTGCGCGCCTGCGGCGTCGGGGCCGGCGACGAAGTCATCATTCCACCCTTCACTTTTGTCGCCACAGCCAGCGCCGTCAACGCCATCGGCGCAAAACCGCGTTTCGCCGACATCCGCCCGGACACCTACAACCTCGATCCGTCGGATCTCGCGCGCCGCGTGACGCAAAAAACGAAAGCGATTATCGCCGTGCACTTGTACGGCCTCTCCGCCGACATGAACCCGATTATGGATTTCGCGCGCGCGCATAATCTGCGAGTGATTGAAGACAACGCGCAAGCTATCGGCGCAAGCTACAAAGGACGTCCTACAGGCTCCATCGGCGACGTCGCATGCCTTAGTTTCTATCCGACAAAAAACCTTGGCGCCTACGGCGACGCGGGAATGGTCGTGACAAATTCGGGCGAAATGGCGGAGCGTCTGAAGACGCTCCGCAACCACGGCCAAACCGCGAAGTACGTCAGCACCGAGCCGGGATGGAACAGCCGTCTCGACGAAATTCAAGCCGCGATTCTTCGCGTAAAACTGCTGCACCTTCTTGAATGGCAGCGCGCCCGGCAGGCGCATGCGGACGCTTACTCAAAGCTGTTGCTAGGCATTCCAGGAATCGCGCCGCCGCTTATTCCGGAAAATTACCAGCATGTTTTTCACCAGTACACCATTCGCGTCGAGCAGCGCGACGCGTTGCTACAAGCTCTCCACGCGCGAAACATCGGCAGCGCCGTCTACTACCCGGTGCCGCTGCACCTCCAGCCGCTCCACAGTTCGCTGGGCCACAAGGCCGGCGATTTTCCCCATGCGGAACATGCCGCGAACGAAGTGCTTTCGCTGCCCATGTATCCAGAGTTGCGTTCCGAACAAATCGCGCGCGTCGCGGAGGCTGTCGCCGAATTCGTCAAGAAATGACGCTCGCTGACGACGCGCCCCGCCGAAATGTTCGCGAAACGCACAAATTGGAATCTCGAGTCGAATCGCCTCAGTGCCGCGCTCGCAGCGCATCGCGCAGCAGCGAAGCCGCTGATCGATTTGACGGTCTCCAATCCAACGGAGTGTGGTTTCCGTTATGAAGAAGAGGCCATCCTCCGCGCATTGCAAAATCCGGCGGCTCTGAAATACGACCCCAATCCGCGAGGACTCGTCGCGGCACGAAGCGCGGTCGCCCAGTATTACGCCGAGCGCGGCGCCCTCGTCCTCATCGACGACATTTTTCTAACGACGAGCACCAGCGAAGCGTATTCCTTTGTTTTCAGAACTCTCTGCGATCCGCAGGACGAACTCCTGATCCCCGAACCGAGCTATCCGCTGTTTGAGTTTCTCGCTGATATCCAGGATGTCCGGTTGGTGCGTTACCCTCTGCTTTACGACCACGGCTGGCAGATCGATTTCCATGCGCTGGAGCAAGCAATCACTCCGCGCACACGCGGAGTGATTGTGGTGCATCCGAACAATCCCACCGGACAATTTTGCAAACCGCAGGAGATGCGCAAACTCAACGAGATTTGCGCGGTCCGCGAATTCGCGATCATCGCCGACGAAGTGTTCCTGGATTTTGCCGTCAAAGCAGAACAGCACGCGACATTTGCGGGGAATACCGGCGCGCTGACGTTTACGATGAGCGGCCTCTCGAAGATTTGCGGGCTGCCACAGATGAAGGCCGCGTGGCTAATCGTGAGCGGCCCCGGCCAATGCAAAACGGAAGCCTCCGCGCGAATCGAGGTCATTGCGGACACTTTTCTCTCGATGAACGCCCCGATCCAATTGGCCATTCCGTCTCTTTTGGGTCAACGCCACGGTTTCCAGAAGCAATTGCTGGAGCGCGTCCGCGGCAACCTCGCCGAATTGGATAGGCAGCTAGCCAGGCAACAATCCGGCAGCCGGCTGGAAGTGCAAGGCGGCTGGAACGCCGTCATTCGAGTGCCCGCGACCCGTTCCGACGAAGAACTCGCCCTCGACCTGCTCGCAACCAAGGGCGTCTACGTTCACCCCGGCCACTTTTATGACTTCGCCTCTGATGGATATCTGGTCGTCAGTCTGATCACACCTGCTGCAGAGTTCGCCAAGGGAATAAAATTGCTGCTCTCGATGTAAGGAAGAAGGGGAAGTGTGCGCGGAGGCCGAATCTAGTCGAGACAGGCCTCCCGGGGCCAATGTCTCCCGACCGCAGGAAGCTAACGCAGTAAAAGCGGGCCTCATTTGTTTGCTGGGGGCCTTCCGGACGTTTAGAGAGCTCCTTCATCTAGAGAACTCCATCATCGCAGATACGCAATCTGGGATTCCCGCCAGTACTTCTATGTAAATCCAGATAAACAAAATCTAAAGGTCCCTCTTTATTTCTTGCGTGGAACTGCTAACTTACCTAACGCGAGCGATTTAGTGCCGAAAGAAGTCAATACGCACGGGGGTGTGTATCTGGCAAGTCGCTTGCAAACAAAAAATCAAGCCTTTCCATATTTCTATTACCCGGCGTAGTTTGGATTCCTTTGTGTCTACTTTGGAGGCTTCATGATGAAGGTGTGGGGATTCCTCTCGGTTGCACTGGCTTTCTTGGTTTTCACGGTCTCGCCCATGCGAGCGCAAGAGGTTGCGGGAGTAACGGGCGTCGTGCTGGATAAATCCGGCGCAGCCATCGGCGGAGCACAGGTAGCTCTTGACAGCAGCAAGACCGGCTTCCATCAGGAGACGACGACGAACGACCAGGGAAGCTATCAGTTCCTGCGCGTCCCGCCCGGGTCAGGCTACAAATTGACATTTACGAAGACCGGTTTCCGGAAGCTTGAGCTGAACGACGTTGCGCTTGGCGTGGAGACGATAAGCACGCGGAACGCGACCTTGGAAGTAGGCGAAACGTCGCAGACCGTGGAAGTGACGGCGGCGGCTGCCGAGACGCTGAACACCACGGACGCGAGCATCGGCAACGTGCTGGACGTGCGAACTCTACGAGACCTCCCTTCCTTGATTCGCGAAACGCCAGCATCGCTGCTGGGCTTGCAGGCCGGGGTGGTGGCCAATTCCGGAGGAGGCACAAATCAGGAGGGCTCCGTCACAGGTGCCCGAACCGACCAAAGTAACGTTACTGTCGACGGTATCGATGTGAACGATCAGGCAGGCGGATTTGCATTCGCGACGGTAGGCAATGCGCCGATCGATTCCGTGCAAGAGTTCCGGGCGACGACCGCGGATGCCGAAGCGTACGACGGACGAAGCGCCGGAGCCCAGATTCAATTGGTGACAAAAAGCGGCACCGACTCTTTCCACGGCGCGGCTTACGAATACAATCGCACGGCAGCCACGGCAGCCAACGACTTTTTCAATAACAGCTCAGGTGTCGCGCGCCCGGCGCTGACCCGAAACCAGTTCGGGGGTGACCTCGGTGGCCCGATAAAGAAAGACCGGTTGTTCTTCTTTTTCAATTACGAGGGAAGGCGCGACGCGAGCCAATCGGCTCAGGCGCGAACCGTACCGCTGGCAAATGTCCGCGCCGGCGGAATCAACTACGTCAACGGAAACAACAACGACTCGCAAGGAAATCCCTGCTCGGATAGCGCCCGGCTAAACGATCCAGTTACAGCGCAATGCATTACCCAATTGACGCCGGCGCAGTTAGCCACCTTCGATCCACAGGGAATCGGGGACGACCCGGCCGAACTGGCAATACTGACCAAGGTTCCAGCGGCAAATGATCTGACCGGCGGAGACGGCGTCAATACTGGCTTCTACCGGTTTAACGCTCCCGTGAAAGTGGACCACAATACGTATGTTGGGCGCGTGGATTACACGATAAGTTCCAATCAAAAGCTTTTCAGCCGCTTCAATGTCCTGCGCGAGAGCGATACGCAGGCGGTGCAGCAGTTCCCCGGCGATCCTACCGCCCAGCTATTTCAGGACAAGAGCTGGGCCTTCGTGATCGGCCACACGTGGACCATCAACTCGCACAACATAAACGCCGCAACCTTTGGAATCACGCAGCAATACAACAATTTCCCCGCCGGACCGGGCGCGTTTCCCACATTCCCGAACGAGTTTACGTTTGGGCCGTTCTCGACGCCGTTCGCAGCCGGAGTTAGCTCGCAGGGCCGCACCGTTCCCGTTCCCACGATTCGCGATGACTATACGTGGATTCACGAGAAGCACACGATTCAGTTCGGGACGAACATCAGGCCGATTCGCGAGAAGTCCACACTCACAAATTCTTTCAATTTCCTGGGAGTTGGACTCGGCGAAGCGCTGCCCTCGTTGGGGCCGAGCGGGTCGCCCTTGAGACCCAGCGACATTCTAGAGACGCAAGCGCAGATGAACGAATGGGACAGCACATTTACCGCGCTGCTCGGCCACTATGCGAGCGAGTCCACCAATTTCATCTACAACAAAGCCTTGCAGCCGCAACCCGCGGGCGCAACGGCGGCCCGGGACTTTCATTACAACGAGACGGAACTCTACTTTGCGGACAACTGGCGCGTTCGGAACGACTTGACCATCAGCTACGGGGTACGATGGTCTTTCGACAGCGTTCCGTTTGAGTCGAATGGGTTTGAGACGGTTCCGAATGTCAGCCTGAATACGCTTTTTTCAGTGCGACAGTACAATGGTCTGCTGGGAATTTCGGGCAATGACGCCGCTCCGAATCTGACGTATAGTCTTGGCGGACCGGCGAATAACGGTCAGGGCTATTACAAGCCGGACTACAAAGACTTTGGCCCGCGCCTGGGTATAGCCTGGAATCCTTCCTTCAAAGACGGCTTGCTGGGATCGCTTTTCGGGGATCGCAAGACCACCGTACGGGCGGGCGGATCGATCGTTTTTGACCGTATCGCTGGGGCCGTCAGCTTCCTGGCGGACCAAAACAGCTTCCTCTTCCAGAATTCCAATTCGGTGATATTCGGCGACCCGAATCCAGTGACGGCCTTGATGAACGACCCACGCTTTACGAGTTTGACCGCACTGCCAGCGCCGGTGGTGGCGCCCATCGTGACATCGCCAACGACGCCATTCGTTAACAACGGAGTCCCGTTCGGAACCAGTGAGGATAACTTGATTTATGCTGTTGATCCCAATTTCAAGACTCCTTATGAGGACACCTTCGGGCTTGGCATCCAGCGCGAATTGCCGGGCAACGTCCTGCTGGAAGTGAACTACGTGGGAAGATTGGGCCGGCGGCTGTTCGCGCAGTCCGATGGCGCCCAACTCACGGACTTCACGGATCCGTCGTCCCAACAGGGCTTGATCGCCGCATTCAACAACATCGCGAAACAAGTTCGGGCGAATGTACCAATCAACAATATAACCCCGCAGCCGTTCTTTGAAAACCAGTTGGCCGCGAGCCCCGATTTCGGAGGAACGCCATGCTCCGTGATATTTCCTGGCAGCTCTTGCACCCAGGCTTTAGCGGGGAGCACCTTTTCGCAGTTCTTCCTGAATGGCGACATCACGGACTTCCTGGTGGGCCTGGACCAACAAGGGCTTATACAGCCGAACATAGGCATCGCCGCACAGGCGGCGAGTATTGCTTATGTGACCAGCAATTCCTCCTCAAACTACAACGGACTCCTGACGACCTTGAGCAAGAAATTCTCGAACGGCCTTCAGCTGAACGTCAATTACACGTTCTCTCACTCGATTGACAACCTTTCGAGCGTCGTGAACACGTCAATCGGAGGGATTGTCTGCGACTTGAGAAATCTGCGCGTGTGCCGCGGCAGTTCGGATTTTGACGCCAGGCACATCGTCTCTTCCTACTGGGTGTATGACCTGCCTGTTGGGCGCAAGGGATACATCGGGAGAAACATGCCCGGATGGGCCGACCGCGTCGTGGGAGGTTGGGAGGTTTCCGGCATCTGGACGTGGCGGACGGGCTTTCCGTTTAGCACCGCCACGAGTTCGTTCCCGGTCAGCAATTATTTCGGGGGAGGGGGGTTCGTGGGTTCGCCCGGAGTGCTCACCGGCAGTCTGACTGGCCTCGGCAGCAGAATCCATAACGAGAACGGAACGCTGCAGTACTTCGCTGATCCGACGACCACGATCGGGGAGTTTGCCAACCCGCTTGGGGGGCAGACCGGCAACAGGAACGATATCCTGGGGCCGAGCTTCTGGACGATCGACGCGGCGCTGCTGAAGAACATCAAGCTGACCGAGAGACTAAACCTGCAGTTCCGCGCGGAAGCGTTCAATTTGTTTAACCATGAGAACTTTGCTCCGCCGTCGACAAACATCAACTCTCCAAGCACATTTGGAGCTCTAACCGGGACAGTCGGCGAAGGACCCAGGCAAATGCAGATCGCATTGCGCCTCGAGTTCTAGCCCAAATCTAAACAATGTTGAAAAAGGAGGCCGAAGTCGGCCTCCTTTTTTTATTCTTGGATCGATTCTTGCTTTAGTGAGTCGGTAGGGGCGGGGCTTGCCCCGCCCCTTCAAACTTCGCACGGGCGTCTCCGAAAGGGCTCTGCGGTTCAAACTGACAATCACGCTCCGGGCTGCTGCTTACAGATTTTTCAGGTGGGCCAGGCGGAACGGCGAGCCGAGGTGTTCGCGCAAATCAATCCAATGTTGTTCCGGAATTGTGGAGAAGACTTCGACGACCTTGGGGTCGAACTGCGTGCCGGAGCAGCGGCGAATCTCTTCGCGGGCTTGCGCCATGGGAAGCGCCTTACGATAAGGGCGGTCGCTAATCATGGCGTCGAGCGAATCGGCGATGGTGAAAATACGGGCGCCGAGTGGAATCTGCTCGCCCTTGAGGCCGCGCGGGTAGCCCGTACCGTCGAAGAACTCCTGGTGCGCCAGCACGATTTCGGCGGCATCGCGCAGGAACGGGATGCGGATGAGCATGTTGTAGCCGATTTCGCAGTGCTTGCGCATGATCTGTTTTTCGTCGTCGGTAAGCGGCCCAGGCTTGCGGAGAATGCCATCGGGGATGGCCATTTTGCCGATGTCGTGGAGAAACGCGGCGCGCGCGAGAATGGCCAGATAAGCCGGCGGAACGGGCATGGCTTTGGCGATAGAAATGGTGAAAGCGGTAACGCGCTGGCAGTGGCCTTCGGTTTCGGCGTCTTTCAAGTCCAGCGCGCTGCCGAGCGCCTCGAGCGTGTCGTCGTAAGACTGTTCCAGCTGAGCCAAAGCGCCGGTGAGCTGCGCGGTGCGGTCCTCGACCTGTTGCTCGAGCTTCAGCTGGTAGCTGCGGTTTTCCGCGACGAGGCGGCGGTGTTGTAGTGCGCGGCCCACGCCGAGAAACAGCTGATCCTTCTCAAAGGGTTTGAGGATGTAGTCGTAGGCGCCGCGGCGAATCGCTTCGAGAGCCGTGGAAATATCGTGAATGGCGGTGACCATGATCACCGGGATTTCGGGATCATACTCACGCAGCCAATCGAGCAGCCGGATGCCGTCCATTTCGGGCATGATCATGTCGCTCAGCACGAGGTCCGGCGTGGTGCGCTTGACCTGCTCCTGAGCGGCTCTACCGTTGCTGACGGCGGTGCAGCGGTAGCCTTTCGATTCGAGCATAGTGGAAACTACTTCTCGAATCGCTTCTTCGTCGTCCACGACCAGTATTTGTTCTAGCTCCACGAGTGTTTGCTCCCAGTGCCATTATACGGGACAGCACAGTAGGAAAGGGGTGCTCTTGCCCATTCAGAAAATAGCATGTTAGCGTCGGAGGAAGCTCCAAAGAAGGCTTAGTGCCGTCCACCACGAGCAAATCAAGGGTGTGTGCACCGCGGGGACGGCCGTTCAGGCCAGGAGGCAGCTCATCGTGCTGGTGAACCAGGGCCTGCTCGGCATCGCTTTCTTCGAAGCGACAGCGTTCATCATTCTGCTGGTGCTGTTCTTCATTTTTCAGCGCGATCATATTAATAAGTATTTCCGGTTGTGGCTCGCGGGCTGGATCTGCTTCACGCTGGCTTCGCTCGGCGAAGTGGCGATGCTGAGCCGCAATCTTCCCAACTTATGGATGGCGGTAGTGCTCGGAAAAGTGGCCGCGATGCTGCTTTTCTCGGCCGCGGTGATGCAGTTCACGACCGGAGATGGGAAAAGGGGCTGGCCCGTTTTGCCGCTGGCCGGCGCGGTGTTATTCGGTGTTTATTACTCTCAGCTCGGGTTAATCCCTTCTTACGGGAACGTGGGCCTGGGGACGACGTTTTTTTGCAGCAGCGTCTGTCTGTGGTCAGGAATGGTGTTGTGGAGGTCGCCGCTGCTGCAGCGCGGGCACGGGGTGCGATTGCTCGAGGGAGTTTTCCTGCTCATCGGCTTGCATGGGCTGGACCGCTGGAAGTGGCCGGAGCATCCGTGGTTTTTATTGCGAGTGGCGTTTGACCACTTGCTGGGCGTGGCGCTGGGCATTGCCATGGTGGTGGTGGTTTTGGAAGGAGCGCGCTCGCGAACTGTCGAGCTGAACGAAAAGCTGCGGCGGCTGACGCTGCTGACAACGGCCAGCACGCAAACGCTGTCCGTGCAGGACGTGCTGGACCGCGTGCTGACGCATTTGGTGCAGAGCCTGGGTGCGACGCACGGACTGGTGCGGCTCTTGGAAGGCGAAGGAGATAAAGCGCAGCTCGTGGTGCACGCGTCTGTCGGCTTCCAGCAGGAGTATTTGCAGAAATATGGGAAGCTGGCGGCGAAGGAGCCGTGGTCGCAGCAGGTTTTGCACAGAGACTGCGAATTCCTGCGCATGGAGGATGAACCTGACCCAACCGTTCGCGCGCGGATGGGAGAGAGCGGCATCGGCAACGTCATTACTATGGCCCTGCCTGGAAAGGACGGGCCGCTGGGGATCATCGCGATCGGTTCGACGCGCAGCGAACACTTTCAGGCCGACGAAATTTCCTACCTGCTGAATATCAGCAACTTGCTGGGGCTAACCCTGCAAAACGTCAGGCTGTTTGAGCAGGTGGCCACCGTTCAGCAGCAATGGGCATACACATTTGATTCGATTGGCGATCCGATTCTGGTGCACGACCGGCAAGGGCGAATTCTGCGCTGCAACCTGCGTCTGGGCCATCTGCTGGGCAGGGATTCCAACGCGCTTGTCGGGCGCGGAGTGCTCGATCTGCTTTCCCGAAAAAATCTGACCTACCAGATGTGTCCGTATTGCGAAGGTGTTGCCGGTGAAGGCGACGATCCCGACCCGTGGCTGCAAGGATATTTTCTGGCTTCTAATTCCACGTTTACCGATCCAGCGGGACACCAGCTTGGAACCGTACACGTCCTGAAAGACATCACGGAGCGCAAACGCGCCGAGGAAAAATACCGCACGCTGGTTTCGAGCGTTCAGGAAGGCGTTTTTATTTCCACGCCGCAGGGGCGATTCCTGGACTTCAACGACGCCATGATGCGCATGACGGGATACGAGACGCGGGAAGAGTTATTGGGCGCGGACATTCCTGGGGCTATGTACGCCAATGCGGGGGACCGCGAGCGGTTGAAGAAACTGCTTCAGGAACACGGCTCGGTGGCGGATTTCGAGTTTGAAATGAAACGCAAGGACGGCGAAGTGCGCACGGTCCTGGAATCGTCCATCGCGGTGAAGGATCCGGCTGGAAATGTCACGGCTTATCAGGGCTTCCTGTTGGACATCACGGAGCGGAAGCGTGCCGAGCAGGAAATCCGCCGGCGAAACCGCGAACTGCTGGTCTTGAATTCCATCGGGCAGACGCTGACGGAGTCGATGGATTTGACCGATTCGCTGCATCGGACGCTGCGGCAAATGGCCGAACTGTTCAGTCTGGATGCATGCGCGCTTTATTTGTTCGACGACAGTGGGTCCAAGATTCGGCGGGTTGCGGCCGTGGGGCATCGCTCCGAGTACTCCAGGAATTTCCCGGAAGTCGCCGTGAAGCCCGAACTGCTCCAGCATATCAAGTCGGCGCACGCTACATTTCTATCGGTGCAGGGATTGCCGCTGCCGGCCATCTTTCGCGACGCACAGCGGAAAGAAGAGCTGCTGTCCGCTTACATCGTCGTTCTTTGGTCAAAGGACCGCGTTATTGGAGGCCTGTCGGTCGGCAGCCGGACGCCGAAGGAGTTCTCGCCCGCCGACGTCAACCTGCTGATCGCCGTGGGCAGCCAGCTTTCGAGCGCGATCGAGCGGACCACGCTTTACGAGGAAGCCCGGCAGGCTTATGAAAACCTGCGGCGAACGCAGGAACAGCTGCTGCACAGCGAAAAAATGGCGGCAGTCGGGCAGCTGATTTCTGGCGTCGCGCATGAGCTGAACAATCCGCTGACAGCCATCCTGGGCTACAGCCAGCTGCTCACTTCGAGCGGGCAGATGGGGCCGCAAGGGATCGAATATTCGGACAAGCTTTACAAACAGGCGCAGCGCACGCACCGCATCGTGCAGAATTTGCTGAGTTTTGCGCGGCAACATAAACCGGAGCGCGTCCCCGTGCAGCTCAATCTCATCCTGGAAGAAACGCTGGCGCTGCGCGACTACGACTTGCGCATGAATCACATTCGCGTGCATCTCGAGCTGGCCACCGATCTGCCTTATACCTCCGCCGATCCTCACCAGCTACAGCAGGTGTTTCTGAACATGGTGAACAACGCCGTGGATGCCATGCTGGAGCTGTCCAGCGAGGGAGATTTGTGGGTTAGAACAGGAGCGAGGAGCGACCGGCTGTTCATCGAGTTCACGGACAGCGGGCCGGGCGTGAAGGACGCGTCCAAAGTTTTCGATCCGTTCTACACGACCAAACCGGTTGGCAAAGGCACCGGACTGGGCCTCAGTATCTGCTATGGCATCATCACGGAACACGGCGGGTCGATCCAGGTGCGCAATGTTCCTCCTCGCGGAGCATCGTTCACGATTGAGATTCCCTATCAACCCTCAAAAGCGGCAAAGGAGCGCGGTTCTGAACAGCCGGCAGAACCCGGCAAGGAAGCGCGCATCCTGTTGATTGATCAGGACGATTCCGTGCTCGAAGCGATCGGAGCGCTCTTGCGCGAGCGCGATCATCAGGTAGAAACCGCCAGAAACGCCGCGGATGGAATGGCGCTTCTCGAGAAAGGCGAGTTCGATCTAATCGTGGCGGATCTGGACCTTACGGGTAGCGCGGGGCGAAACATACTGCATGATTGGGTCTCTTCCCGCAGGCCAAGGATGGCAAAGCGTTGCGTGTGGATGCGCGGTGTCAGCCCGGTAGGGGGCCCTGCGAACGAACCGCCAAGCAACGGAGACTACACTCTCCAGAAGCCCTTTAAAGCCGCTGAACTCTTGGCCGCTGTAGACAGCGTGCTAGGGAGTGTTCAGGTGGCGCCCGTCCAGCGATGAAGTGAGTCTGGAAGCGAGCGCCGCGCGTTCGCTGAGTTCCCTCATCGCGATGTCCAGGCGAAGCGCCAGGCTGCTGACAAAATCGCTCAAAGAGCCTAGCTCTGGAATTGGCGCAAAGCCGAACTGGAATTTGAAGCGGATCAACTCATACCGGACGTAGAAAACCAAACCCAGGCGGAACCGTTCCAGTTCTTGGGCCGCGCCGACCTTCGAGGACATGACGGCGATGACTCGCGCCATCCGCCATAATTTCAGAAAATCCATGCGCAGAAACGCCAGGTAGGCGAGCACAATTGTTCGGCGCTCTTTGCGCACTCTGCGTGTGAGGCCGCGCGTCCCTCGACAGGCCAAATACTCCAGATCCTCCCCGGCGAGGGCACGTAGCACTTGCGGAAAATAAGTGACATGGCGCCGCTCAAATTCCTCCTCCGCGAAAGGATCCGCGCCGCGCTGTGCGATTTTGCGGGGCCCTCGTAGAAGCCAGACAAGCAAAATCAGCACAATCGCCGCACTGCCTGTGAATAGCAAAATAGGCGGGTTCAATTCGAGCGTGCCTCCAGTTTCCAAAGCCGTAAGAGCTTTTCGTTCAGCAACCGCAAATGATCATTAATTTCGGGGGACAGCCGCTGATAAGCCGCATCCGACGTCAGAGCGAGCTGCCGATTTTCGACAGGCAAGGGCTTCCTCAGGGCGACCACCCATAAAAACAGCACCACCACAAAAGAGAAAATCGTGGAGAATTGCCAAAGCCCCTGATGCCCCGGAACCTTGTTGTAGAAAACTGCTCGAAAGATTGAATTGATCAGAAGTTCTGTACACGAATAGAAGCAAAATCCGATCAGAATTATTTTGTACGCGGTGGGGACAGGGATCGAGTAATACCGGGCCAGGATCAGGCAAGCAAGCAAAGCCGTCGCAAAGGTCAAATGATACCCGTGATTTAAATCGAACCATTTCGCCCAGGCCCAGGTGGCATGGGTAGACCGCGCTACAAGGACGATGACCAAACTCGAGGTGCCCGCCAGGAGGCGCCAGCTCAGTCCCCAAATACCCTGATAAGGTTTCAGCACAATCCGTAGAATTTCCGTGGCGGCCAGAGCCTGGGCCACAAGCGTTATGTCCTCAGACACCCATGCCAGGGTTTCCGTCGTCAGCGGACTCATTCCATTAATCTGATACACGATTGCAAGGAAACCCACTTGGCAGATGTTAAAAGCGGTGTACATGGTGAAGAAAGGTAACTTGCGGAAATTTCCATCCCTCAACAGAAGGACCAACACCACAAGCTGCACCAGGAAACTGCAGCCCCACAAGACAAGAACATAGAGAGGCAAGCTGCGCATTGCGCTGAGATACTAGCATGTCTTGACTGGCGGGTAAATAATTTAGTGGCAGCGAGGATGATAGAGAGTTGGTACTGGAATTGCCCAGTCAGCGTCCGCACTTTGGCAGGATTTCATTCTGGAAAGGAATTTCGAACTCTGGATTCGTGGGCCACGAAGTCCGAGCAGAACGCCCGAGCGGGCACCAACTGCTTTGGTCTTCTCCTGGGCGAGGCTGCTGCAATGAGTATTAGAAGGTTCTTAGAAAGCAACTCCGCGACTCGCCCTCCATTATCGGGTATCGGGGCAAATCGCGGAGCTCGAGTATCCTCGGCGTTATGCTATTGCCATCTGCCGAGGCGGCGTTGGCTGGGGAAGAGGCGAGCCGCTGGCAGTGAGCGTGACGGAACCAGGCGGCGTTGGTTGAGGAAGAGGTGAACCGCTGGCACTGAGGGTGACGGACCGCGGCGGTGTTGGCTGAGGAAGAGGTGAACCGCTGACAGTGAGCGTAACAGAGCCCGGCGGCGTTGGTTGAGGAAGGGGCGAGCCGCTCGCGCTAAGTGTGACGGAACGCGGCGGTGTTGGCTGAGGAAGAGGTGAACCGCTGGCAGTGAGCGTAACAGAGCCCGGCGGCGTGGGTTGAGGAAGGGGCGAGCCGCTCGCGCTAAGTGTGACGGAACGAGGTGGCGTGGGTTGAGGAAGAGGAGAGCCGCTGGCGCTGAGCGTGACAGACCGCGGCGGTGTTGGCTGCGGTAGCGGCGATCCGCTGGCTGCAAGGAACGGAGAGCTAGAAGCATTGTTACCGTGTAATTCGTTGACGGTGCTAATAACCGGGAGTACGATCAAGGCCGCTAGAACGAGCAAAGCCAAGCGAACTGCGATGTTTTTCATGATGGTTGAACCCCTCCTGGGTCCAACCATGAAGCAGAATCGTTTGGGCTGAGGATGACGTTCTAAAACGTTCCGTCTTCGGAACAAGGTAAGTGGCAAAGTGTTTACGCAGCTTCAACAAAACCGCCGGATCATCCAGGACTTCACGCTGACGACGCTGGCGGGAATCTCGGGCGAGTTCGGCAGACTCGCCTATATGGCCTCCCTGCGAGATCTCTCGAGCGGGAAATATGAACATGCAGGCCTCGCCGCCATGTACCCCGACGAGGCCATACAGCAGGCGCTGCAGCTTTGCCACGAACAGATCTTCGAGCGCGTTTTGGAGACCGGGCTGGAAGAGCAGGAAAAGGATTTAAGGGATTGTCTCGAACAAATGCCCGGGGGAGTCTGTGCGGCAGTGGCTCATTGGCGCCGCATGGAGGCTTACCGCGTTTTAATGCCCGAAGAGGCTCCCACCTATCTTAAGGAACTTTTCTGCTCGAATCTCCGCGCGCTGCTGGAGATTCTCCAGGAAGACTGTTCCACGGCTCGTTTAGCCGAGTAACGACCCCCACCACTCGGCCAACCACCTCGGCTTCTTCAGCAAGCCTCCAGGACTCCGGCACGCATCGTGACAGTGGATGAGGCTGCATAAGCAGGCGTGTGCCGTCCTGATGAAACCATCCGCAGCGGTAACCATTCCGCAGTTCCACAAAATACATCGGGCGGTCGTATTCGTTAGCCCAATTGTCGTCCTCGATGCGGCGCACGGTGATATCCACGAGGACCACGCTACCCGGGCGCAGGATAGGCACCATGCGCCGGTCGGATAGGCCAACATATCCGTAAAGATGCCGTGCATTTCCGTTTCCCAGCACGCCCTCCAGCTTGCCCCACTGTTCGACCATGCGCGACAGTAGCTCCGTCCGCTTCGGATCGAACGCCGGGTCGAACCGCAAAGGAGTCCGCAGCGACACCGGCGGTGCCGCCAGATGCGTCTGCGGCGCATGAAAAGCCTCGCCGTCGGGGAAGCAGTCTTCGATGGGAACGTCGTACCAGCGGAAAATATCCAGCGGATTTAGATGATATACAACCGCGAGGGTATAGAGCTTGTGAAGCCCGGGAACCACGCCTCGGTTTTCAATATCCGCAAGACGGCTGATATGGAGAACGAGCTCCGACCGGCCGCGGCGCGCTGCCAATTCAAAACTGGCTCGTTCCACGTCTCTATAAGTAAAACCAAGTCGTTCACGGGCTTGCCGTAGACGAAGTCCGGGGAGCATATTTTCCTCGGGAGTGAGCTGGACCTGAACAAAGCGAGTATAGCAGAGTTACCATTCTGTTAAGGATTCGGAACACGGCTGCGTCAAAATTATTCTGTGGATTTGTTGTGCGAGATTGTAAGGAATCTCCCGTACAGCTTTTCGATGCTTGCCATGCGTCCTATCCTCATTCTTTTTAATTGTTTGCACGGGATTGCGGCTTTTTGTGGCATCGGCGTCGCCGCGCCTCTGGCCGGATGGCCAGCGTTCCTAACTGGCGTCACAGTCCGCCTCCCGCGGCATTCTCGGCTGGCCACATCTGCTATTCTGCGTAAATGAGGCTCTTCTCCATCCGCAACGGCGCTAAGTCCTTTTTTGCGCTGCTCCTGGCCGTATTTTTCCTGGCCGATGGAAGCAGTCTTCGCGCGCAACAGGCAGCGACGGCCCCTCCCGCTTCCGCCCGGCCTAAGGCGGACAATTCCGAGTTTGCCGCCGCTGCGGATGAAGTACTCCAGCAAGTCAGTAAAATCACAGGACTTAAGCAATTGACGCCTGTGAAGAAGACTTTGCGATCCCGGGAAGAAATACGCGCCTTCGTGATTCGCGAGATGGATGAGGACAAGAACCCTGCCGAGCGTTACGCAGGGGCACGCAGCGCGGAAGCCTTCGGTCTTATACCCAAAGGATTCGATCTGGATAACTTCATGGTAGATTTGCTGACCGAGCAGATTGCCGGACTCTACGATCCCAAGGCGCGGGAGTTTTATATAGCGGATTGGATTCCCCTGGATGATCAGCGCATGGTCATGGCCCACGAGTTGACTCACGCCCTGCAAGACCAGCATTTTCAAATTGAAACCTGGGTTAAGGCCGCCCGGCCAAACGATGACGCAGAACTGGCGCGCGAAGCCGTGCTCGAAGGCAGCGCCATGGCCGCCATGATTGATTACATGCTCCAGAGTTCCGGACATTCGGTCCAGGACTTGCCCGCGATCGATCCTTCTTTATTCGCAGGCGACATGACCAACACGCCCAACCTGCAAGCAGCGCCCCCGTTCATGCGAGATGCGATGATTTTTCCGTATTTTGGCGGATTGATTTTTTCCCAGGCCATCCTCAAGCCGGGAGGATGGAACAGCTTTCCAGCCGTCTTTGCCAAGCCGCCGCTCTCCACGCAGCAGATCATGCACCCGGCTCTCTATAAATCCGGCAAAGTTCCCGCGCAAGTGAAGGTTCCTTCCATCGAAAAGCTGCTCGGCGCGGACTGGACCAAGCTGGATGAAAACGACATGGGCGAGTTCGGCTGGCTGGAGATCCTGAAACAGTTTCTTGGCGAGGAAAAAGCCAAGCCGCTGGCGGCTGCCTGGGAGGGAGACCGTTACGCCGTCTACGAGCAGAAAGAGACCAAGCGGCTGGTGCTCGTCGCGCACTTGAAGCTGGACAGCGAAGAGCACGCGGAGCGCTTCTTTGATGCGTATGCGGACGCGCTAGTGAAAAAGCATGGGACCAACGAAAGCGTGCCTCGTTCGCCGAATTTCTTTTCCTTGGATACGCCGGACGGAGGAGTTTTCCTGCGATGCTTCGGGGCGGATTGTATTTCGTTGGAAGGAACGACGCGCGCGGTGTTTGACGGCGTGGATGAAATGAGCGGGTTGCCCCCTGCGCCAGCCAAGGCAGCCGCCGCGAAGCCGGTTCAAAAAACAAACGCGGCTTCTCTCCGAGCGTTGCGCGAACTCGCTCCCGTCTTCAATTAATGCAAAAAAATGCTCACGGCAGGTGCCGCGCATGCGGATGCCTGGTCAACTAGCGGGTCAAGAGAGATAGTCCCGCGGCTGCGCCCTTGGCGTTGCCTTTCCTGCCTGCCAGGCGATTGATTCGAATCAGGAATTTTTCAGCGAGGCGTGCAACGCGGGCCGCTGCGTAGGGATCGCGTGAGTTTGCGCGCGTGCGCTGGAGCTTGGCCAAGCCGAGGCGGGCGAATTCCTCGGCGCGAATGGGGTCTCTTGCCCGGCGTTCGTAGTGAATGGCGAGCTGTTCGCAAGCCAGAACACCGTCTTGCGGATCGGCGACTAGCTCGTTCCAGAGAGTGGCGGCAGCCTCATGGTCGCCGCGGCGTTTCGCAAGCAGCGCAAGCTCGCGGCGGGCGCGTGGTCGGAATTCGGCGGGAAGACCGAGATCGAGCGCTTGCGTACAGGCTGCTTGCGCGCGATCGGATTCGCCGCGGCGCTCGAAGAAACGCGAAAGTCCAAATAAATCGAGGCTGTCCACATCCTCGCGGTCCGCTTCCCGCGATGCGAGAAGCGTGTTGATCTTGCCGAAGAGTGCCGCGAGGCCGCGCAGATCCATCTGATTGTGGCGCACGACGCCCACCAGCGGCTTGGAGGAGCCGCCGCGAAGATAGTCGAAATAATATTGAGGAATGAGAGAGGAAGCGACATCGTCTTCGCGATGCCAGCCGAGGCGCGGGGCATCGAGGACGTGGCGTTCCAGTTCGACGAGGCGCACGGAGCCGAGGCGCAGTTTCCACAGGGCGCGCGCGGGATGAAGAAGATCGAGATGCGCGGCCAGTTGGGGAGTGGAAATAGAGCGTGTCATGGTGAAGCGATTTTCGAGAAGCGGCCAATCAAAAGACTTGCCGTTGAAGGTGACGAGAACGGGCCGCTCCGCAAGGCGCGCGGCGAGTTCGTGAAGAAGCGAGTGCTCCTCCGAGAAGTCGCGCATGAAGAATTGCTCGACCTGAAGGCCGCCGGCGTCCCACCAGGCGATGCCGACCAGAAACGGATAAGTTCCCGTGCCGCCGGCCAAGCCGGTGGTTTCTGTGTCGAGGAAGAGCCACCTGGCCGGATCTGCGAGCGCGGCGCGCGTGTGGCGCGCGATGGATTCGTCGCGCGTGCGTGAGAGCAATTCCAGCGCGATTGCGGATGGTTCGCAGAATTCGGGCGTGGAGAACCAGTTGCGGACCGCAAGATGTTCGCCGAAATGATTTTTTGCTACGCCTGCGCCGATAAGACGTGCGAGTGAATCTTCTTCATTGGGAGCACGCAGGGCCGGCGGACGCGATGGCGCTGGCCGCGCCGGCCTCAGCGCCGCGAGTCTCGAGAATTTATCGAGCGAACTCGCCATCTAGCCACACAACCTGTCAAGAATCGCGAGTGCGGCTTCCTTTGTACGCGGTACGAGGTCGCCTGCGGGACCCACGCAGGAAGGGCAGCCCTGTTCGCAGGCGCATGCGGCGATCAGTTCGCGCGTTTTGTGGATGAGCAGATCGTGCGCGCGGAAGAGCGGTTCGGAGAAGCCGATGCCGCCGGGATAGGCGTCAAACAGATAGAGGTTCGGCTCGAAGAATTCTTTCAGGTTCGAACGCGAGACGTCTCGAAGGCGCGTCGGTGTGAAATCATCATCGGCGTTGGCCGGCGTAGGCCCCAGGGGCGGGGCAAGCCCCGCCCCTGCCACCGAAGCGTCAGCATCAGGCTCCGGCGGGCGCTCGCCGATGGCGGCGCCGAGATCGCGGCCGTCGCACATGAGCAGCAGCGCGGCAACGGAAGCCAGCGCGTGGAGCATGCCGAACATCCCGCTCTGCCGCTCACTCGCGCTATAGGGCAGCGATTCGAGCAGCGGCCTCTCCAGAGTGATCCAATAAGACGTTGTATGCATCTCGTTCTCGGGAAGTTCAAGCTTGCCGTCGCCGATATTTTCGTTGGTGAAGAACTTTATTTTCTTGAAGCCAATCACTTGCGAGCGGACGAGTACATCGCCGTGAGAATGCAAGTTCGCCGAACCTGAAGATGGGGCGGCAATCGCCGCCGCTTCGAGGATGCGAACTTGCGTGTAACGCACCGCGTCGGTGTAGTAGTCGACATCCACCTGCTTCACATACGCTTTGCGTTCTTTGAAGTCGAGATGCTCGACGTGGTATTGCTGGCCGCCATGAATATAGATGGCTTTTTCATGCAGAAAAATCAGCGCGCTGGGAAAATCCACTTCGCCAATCACATTGGGCGCGCCGGTCACGTCGATGATGATGAAGTTGTCGCTGGAAATGGATCGCAGACTGATGGTGTCCGCCGGATAAGCTTCGTGCGTCCAGTGAAAGTGATCCCCGGCAAGGTGAAGGTATCCAGCTTCCGCAAGCCGCCTGCAGAGATCGGGAATGTCCACTTCGCCAAAACTCTCGCCCGGCGCAATCGGCAACTCAAACGCAGCGCATTTCAAATGATTGAGCAGGATTTCCAGGTTGTCCGGCTGGATGAAAGCGTGCTCGGGCGTATTGCCAAAAAAATAGTCCGGATTGCGCACCATGAATTGATCGAGCGGCGATGAAGAAGCCACCATCACCGCGCACGAACTTCCGCTGCGGCGCCCTGCGCGTCCAGCTCGCTGCCAGGTCGCTGCAATCGAGCCGGGGTAACCGGCCATCACCACCGTGTCCAGCGATCCCACATCAATGCCGAGCTCCAGCGCGCTTGTGCTGACGACGCCGCGAATGCGGCCATCGCGTAAACCGCGCTCGATTTCACGCCGCTCGTTGGGCAGATAGCCGCCGCGATAGCCGCGAATCGTCTCCTGCTTTCCCGGCTGTTGCGGATTGGCCTGCTGTAAATAGGTCAGGAGAATTTCCGTCTGCAATCGTGAATTTGCGAAAACCATCGTTTGCAAATCGCGTTTCAGAAATTCCTGCGCCACGCGCGAAGTTTCGTTGACGTAGCTGCGCCGGATGCCGAGCGCTCGATTGACAACCGGCGGATTGTAAAAGACGAAAGTTTTTTCGCCTGCGGGTGCGCCGTTTTCGCTGAGCACATCCACATCTTTTTCGAGCAGCCGCGCGGCCAGCTCTCCCGGATTCGCGATGGTCGCGGAGCAGCAAATGAATTGCGGCTCGCGTCCGTAAAAATTCGCGATGCGCCGCAGACGCCGCAGCACATTGCAAAGATGGCTGCCGAAAACGCCGCGGTAGGTGTGCAGCTCATCGATCACGATATAACGCAAATTTTCAAAGAGCCGCGTCCAGCGTGTGTGGTGCGGCAGGATGCCCGTGTGGAGCATGTCCGGATTTGTGAGTACCACATGGCCCTTTTCACGGATCGCTCGGCGCGCGTCGGCGGGCGTGTCGCCGTCGTACGTGAAGACGCCGAAGCAATTGTTGAGGCGTTGGTTCAGATCGTAGAGTTCCGCGAGTTGATCCTGCGCCAAAGCCTTGGTCGGGAAGAGATAGAGCGCCCGCGTGTCCGGCTTTTCCAGGATTTCGTGCAGCACCGGCAAGTTGTAGCAAAGCGTTTTTCCGGAAGCTGTCGGAGTAACCACGACCACATTTTTTCCAGCATGAACAGCTTCGGAGGCCGCCGCTTGATGCGTGTACGGCTGGCGAATGCCCTTGGCGTTGTACGCCGCGACGAGATCGGCGTGAACCCAGGTTGGGAACTCGGCATACTGCGCTTCGCGCGCAGGGAAGTAGCGGATGGCGGTGAGCACATCGCCATTGATGTCGCGCGTCGCCAGAGCATCAAGCACTTCGCGCACGCGCGTCACTGCCGCGCCGCTCGAAGCTGCGAGCGAGTTAGAGGCCGCCGCCCGCACGGCGAGAGATTGGGACATCGAGAAACCTCCTCTTTGGAGAAACCTACGTTTTGAGAAAAGCCTACGCTCTTGAAAAACCTCCTATAATTCGCCTTTTATTCGCCAAGGCTAGCATGCTGGATTAGCGGCTGCAACAGGGAAGTTCGTGCCATTTTCGTCGCAGCTGCAAACGATAAGTCATTTAGAATGTACAACTTGCTAAGTTATTCAAACCAAAGGACTTTAACTATATGTAAAATCAATAGTTTAACCATGTTACTTAACCGTGCAGTTAAATACAAAATGGACCCGCCCTGCCGATAACCGTCCAACGAACGCCCGTCCGCGTTGCGCCAGTATAATGGCCGGCGTCTATGGAGTGGACTCCCGCCTACGTCATTCGCTGGCTCTTCGATTCGACGAGCGGTCCATCGGACCGCTTTGTTTCCCGGTGGATTTTTCTGCGCGCGCTGGGCGCGATCTATTTTTCGGCTTTCTTCTCGCTTGTCTTCCAGATTCGCGGTCTGATTGGTCCGCAAGGAATTCTTCCCGCGAACGAATACCTGAAAAATGTAGCGGAACAAGTAGGCCACGCGCGGTATTGGTATGTGCCAAGCCTCCTTTGGATTTCCAGCGGTTCGCACATGCTGATGGCGCTCTGCTGGGTCGGTATGATCGCGGCGGTATTGCTCATTCTAAATCGCTGGCCGCGCGGCATGCTTGTCATTTGCTTCGTGTGTTTTCTTTCTTTTGTCAGCGCTGCTCGAGAATTCTCCGGTTACCAATCCGACGGAATGCTGCTCGAAGCCGGATTTCTCTCGCTGTTTTTCGCGCCCGGCGGCTTGCGTCCTGGGTGGGGGGAATCGCGGCCCCCGGTGCGAGCTGCGCTCTACCTCTTGCTTTGGGAATGGTTCCGCATCTACTTTGAATCCGGCGTGGCAAAAATCGCCGGCGGCGATCCTGAATGGCGCAACTTCACCGCGATGGACGACTACTATCAAAACGGCCCCCTGCCCACGTGGATCGGCTGGTACGGGCATCAACTGCCGCATTGGTTTCACGCAGGCTCGGTATTCCTGACTCTGGCGCTTGAACTTGTCTTGATTTGGGCTGCGTTTCTCCCGCGCCCATTTCGCATCGCGCTTTTCTTCGTCCTGACGCCGTGGCAGATCGGCATCATTCTGACGGCCAACTATACGTTTCTAAACTATCTGGTTCTCGTGCTCGCTATTTTGCTGCTCGACGACCGCTTCTTGCTGCACTTTGTCCCGAGCAAATGGGGCAAGGCCTTGCGAGATCGAGTGGTTACATCCGCAATCGGGCCGACTGCTGCAGCCGATGAAAAATTTTCGATTTTGAGGGAAGACGCGAGTACATCTACAAACGAGGCATCCGCGCCGAAACTAACTCCGCGCGACTCGTGGAAGAAAATCCGCGCCGTGCTTTCTCCGCCGCGTATTGCCATTGTCGCTGTGCTTCTCTCGTGGATCTTCTATGCCACGACGGTCCAAATGATCTGGATGATCACACCGGTCGGATTGCCGACGTCACCGGTAGCGCTGCTCGATCCATTTCGCATCGCCAACCGCTACGGCCTCTTCGCCGTCATGACCCGTGGCCGTTACGAAATCGAGTTCCAAGGATCCAACGACGGCCAAACGTGGACCGCCTATCCATTCCTCCACAAGCCGCAGGGGCTGGACAAACATCCCGGCATTTACGCGCCCTATCAACCGCGTTTCGACTGGAATTTGTGGTTCGCCTCGCTCGGAGAATGGCGCGACAATCCGCTCGTCGTGCGCACCGAACAGCGTCTTCTCTCGAACGACCCAGATGTGCTCGCGCTGTTCGCCGCGAATCCCTTTCCGCAAGGGCCGCCGCGCCAGGTTCGCGCCGTTCTCTGGCAATATTGGTTTACATCCACGACGGAAAGAAGAACGACCGGCCGCTGGTGGAGGCGGGAGTTGCTAGGGCTTTACGCGCCGACGATTGAGCTCGAGCCTAACGGCAGAGTCGGCGTCACGCAATGGCCCGAGGCGCTGCCGCCGCACGAGTAGTTTGGTTGCACCCGCATAGACGGAAGTCTGTGCCACTGGACGCGCCTAGCGGCTTGGACGAAGCACAAGCAACGCGCCGGCAAAAAACAGAACCGCGGACGTACCGAAAGCAGCCTCAACCGACACAGCGCTCCAAAGAAATCCCACGAGAAGGCTCGAAAGAAAATCGCCGACGGCGTTGACTGCCGCGAGCGTGCCAAACGCCATGCCGTGCTGCTCTTTGGGAACCAGTTCGGCGGCCACGGAATCTTCTAGTGAATCTTCGGTTCCGAAAAAAAGCCCCGCCAGTATAAAGATTCCTCCCAGCAACCACACCGAGTGCGTTCCAGTACAAAGCAGAAGCGCCGTAACCCCCGCAACCGCATAACCTGCGGCAAGAACCAGCCTGCGCTGCGGAACAAAATCGCTCAGCCAGCCGCTTGCATAAGCAGCGCCCGCGGAAAACGCGTTGTGCAGGGTATAGAGCCCGACCGCGATGCTGGCCGCGCGCGCGATTCCGTATTCGGGCGCAAGCATGCGCGAAGCATACAAAATCAGCAGCGAATGCGAAAAATCGCCCATTCCAAAAACTCCCGCAGCCAGAAGAAAACGCCGGAACGGCGCCGGCAAATCGCGAACGCCCATCAGGAAAGAGCGTTTCGGCTTCGCGGCGATGGGGCGCTCCCGCACCAGAAGCCAGAAAGCGACGACGGCCATCAGCCCCGGAAGAAGCGTCCAGAGAAAAACTTTCTCATAATTGTGCCCCGTTTTTTCCAGTAGCCAGAGCGCGGTGAGCGGTCCGGCGATTGCTCCAATGGTATCCATCAACCGCTCGAGCCCGAACGCTCGGCCATAAGCCCCCGGCTCGATATCCGCGGCGAGCAGCGCTTTCTTGGCAGGAGAACGCACGCCGCGTCCCAGCCAGGCCGACGCGCGGCCAATCAAGACGTGATACGCGTGCGTGGCAAACGCGAACGAACCGGTGGAGAGCGCGGTAACGAGGTAGCCGAAGAGCGCCAGGGGCTTACGATGTCTTAGGCGATCCGTAAAATAGCCCGCGCTCAGTTTCGTGAAGCTTGAAAGGCCGTCGGCGACGCCTTCGATGACCCCAAGCCACGCAGGTCCCGCTCCAATCGCCGCAAGAAACGCTGGCAGAACCGCCGTGGCCGTCTCGTGGCTCCAGTCGCTGAACAGACTGGTAAGTCCAACGCCGAGAACTGTGCGGTTCAGCCATGATTTGCTTTGCGGATTTTCCGACATCGGAAAAGAGTTTACAGGCGGTAGTTCCTGGTGCAGAGGAAAATCTATTCTGCGTATATAAAGGAAGGTGCGGGTCCCGTTTTGCCGCTTGCTTGCCAGGGAATGAATTATTTCTTCGCGGCCCGATAGAGAATTACACGCACTTTTTCCAGCGTGATCAGCCCGCCTTCCACCATTTCGTCCAGGCGCGGCAGAATCTGTTCGATGCGCTCGGTGGATTCAATCGCCTCCACAATGATGGGTAAATCCTGGGACATCCGCAGAAGCTTGTCCGTGTGATACACGCTCGAACCGCCATAGCCGCCCACGCCGCGCAAAACGGTCGCGCCCGAAAATCCTTCTTTGCGCAGCAACATCACAATCGCTTCATGCAGCGGCTTGCCGTGCCATTTGTCCGATTCGCCGATGTGGATGCGCATCAGCGTGCGCTCGCCTTCGAATTTTTCGTGTGTCATCGCGACTCCTAAAACCGGTTCGCCAGACGAATTCCCGCCATAGAAAGGAGCAAACCAATCACCACGCTGGTGCTTACATACGTCGTCGCGCGCAGCCATTCTCCGGCTTCCAGCATTTTCGCGGTCTCCCAGCCGAAGCTGGAAAACGTCGTGTAACCGCCAAAGAAACCGACTGCGATGGCCATGCGCAAATCCGGCGAGATGACCATGCGGTTCAAAGTAAACTGCCCGATCAGTCCCAGGAAAAAGCAGCCCGTCAAATTAATCAGCAAAGTGCCGTAGGGAAACGCGCCGCCCATGCGAACCTGCACCACGCCCTGCAAGCCATAGCGAGCCAGCGTTCCAATGGCTCCGAAAACAGCGATCAGAAGGATGCGCAACGTATCTCCAATCCGCTTTCACCCGCGGCGCTTAACAAAAAAACTCCTGGAGCCGCGTGGCTGCCAGGAGTCATCAGAGCCGGCACAATGCGCCGGCACGGTTTAGGCGAACTCCATCGCCTTCGAAATGTGCTTCCAGCAAAAGTCTACCGCCCACAGGATTCTGAAGCAATACTCCGTATTCCGATTGTGCCGCAAGTTTGCGGCGGCAATCTTGAGCCTCGGCACGGGCGCCGACACCAACCAATCGCCTCTAATGGCTACTGGTGGTTCGCCGGTGCCACGCTCTTTCCCTGAAAAACCACCGCGCGCACTTTCTCCAGCGCGTGAATATCGCTCAGTGGATCGCCATCGACCCCGACAAGATCGCCTTCCTTGCCGGTCTCAACCGTTCCGAGCTGATCGAGTCCAAGCAGCGCCGCGCTGGTTTTCGTTCCGGAAACCAGCGCCTGCTGCGGAGTCATCCCATACTTTACTTCGCTGATCATTTCGTCGCGCACGGTCCCCGTTCCCGGCCCGTAAGAGTGGTCCGAACCCGCCGCAATCGTCACGCCCGAACGCAGCGCAAGCTGAAAGCTCGGAAAATGAGTTTTCGCCAGCGCATTGACCTTGGTGATCACATATTCCGGGAAATGCATCTTCACGCCGTTCGC
>Ga0209248_10000127_pt1 | contig 26392 bp, 27 predicted proteins | sample BogFormECP04_OM1_FD_188241 | JGI IMG/M metagenome (GOLD analysis project Ga0209248, IMG submission 188241) | Bog forest soil microbial communities from Calvert Island, British Columbia, Canada - ECP04_OM1 (SPAdes) (version 2) | ecosystem: Environmental > Aquatic > Freshwater > Wetlands > Bog ... | reverse complement strand
GCCGTGCTCGTCGAAGCAACAGAAAGCAGCCGCGCCCTTCGTCCCGAAATCGAAGCCGCCCAAAAAACGTTGGAAGAGCGCACCGTCGCCGCACTCGACACCGCCGAGCGCGCCGAACTGCACCGACTGCTGGAAAAGGTTGCGGCCAACCTCAGCCTGCAGAACGCCACCTGCCCGTAACGCCGCCCCGCAGCTCGCCTTCTACCACCGGCTTGGCGGAACGGTCCGACAATCGGATAGCGCGTAGGGCTGTTGGGTCCGGAACTGCGGGCTGTCAATTGATTTCGCCGTTACACGACTTTAGGGGTGCTATCGGAATGCTGGCCATGATGTGGTCGTGCTGGCGCGCTCGGCTATGCACTTCGGTCTATAAGTAGTAGCCGCACGGCTTCGTATCTGGCTCAAGATGGTCGCCGGCGCGGTTAATTTGCGACCGTCAGGCGTGTGAACCGGCAGCTCGCAGTGGTGACCGCTCTTGACGCCGTCAAGACCCGAGAACGAAACCGCAGGTAACGAGCGGGACTGAACTGGACCGAGACGGAACGAACCTACAGGTCAACCCGTATTTCCGCAGGTCAAGGCGGGGCCGTGAGTCCGTAACGGACCCACGGCCCTATCTCGTCTAGTCCGCATGCCCTGGTTCATCGGGCAGCACAGTCTCGGGTCGCACCGGGTAGGTTTCGTTGCTGACCAACCTCTGATCGACCCAGTACCCGCCGTTACAGAAGCTGAAGCTGTGGTAGTCACTGCGGGAGGTGCAGGTCTCTGGTACTCGGTGTGCGGGCACCCAGATGGTGCGTTCCCGGGACCAGCTGCCGTCGCTGGATATCGGACCGTCGCACAGAGTGCGCCGCTGGGAGCCGAGGAAGCCAAACGGTTCGGTCTTGCAGTGGGCGTCCGGGCGCGCGGAGCTGGCGAAGTCCGGGGTCGGGTCCCCGAAGTCAGCGTGGCTCGTCGCAGCGAGACCGACGGCGGTCGCGGTGATCGCCGTGGCCAGCAGGGCGCCGGCTATGCCGCGACGCAGGAATCCGGTTCCCGTGACGCGCGCGGTGCTAGTCGGGGTGTGGTGGGCCTGGTTGGTGATTGCTGAAGTGTTCATGGCATTGATCGTTCATCCAGCGATGGCGGTGCAGTAGCGGCCGCGTTCTTGTGGGGGTACAAGCGCGCCTTGTAACGCCGATCGCGGCTCAGCGCCTCCGACTGCGCCCGCGCGCCCCAATCGAAGCCCGGTATTACGATCATCCCGGGTCGGAAAGCACACCAGTCACCCGTAACTCGGTGTGCGTCAAACCCGTGGGGCCTCACTGACCGCAAGAGGAGACACGGATGAAGCGGGACCACGTCACGGCACTCGTGAGCGGCGCCAACCGGGGACTGGGCAGGCGTATCGCCGCCGAACTCGTCGCACGCGGCGCGAAGGTCTATGCCGCCGCGCGGCGGCCCGAGACGATTGACCTGCCGGACGTCGTACCCATCCAACTCGACATCACCGATCTGGACTCGGTGCGCCGCGCCGCCGAGACCGCCACCGACGTAACCGTTTTGGTGAACAACGCCGGTGTCTCGACGCGCGCGTCGTTGCTGACCGGGCCGTTGGAGGACGTGCGGCTGGAGATGGAAACGCACTACTTCGGCACGCTCAATGTCACTCGCGCCTTCGTGCCGATAATCGAACACAACGGCGGCGGGTCAATCCTCAATGTGCTCTCGGTGTTGTCCTGGCTGCATCCCCCCACCAGCGGTGCGTACTGCGCGGCTAAAGCCGCCGGTTGGGCAATGACCGACGCGATCCGCCAGGAGCTCGCGCCGCGTGGAATTCAGGTAACCGCCGTGCACGTCGGCTATATGGACACCGACATGGTCAGCTATATCCCGGCGGACCAGAAAACCGATCCGGCCGTGGTTGCCAAGCTGGCACTCGACGGGCTGTTCGCGGGCGAGCCGGAAGTTCTTGCCGACAACCTGTCACGGACTGCGAAGGCGCAGCTGTCAGGGGCTTGATGATTTCTCTGGCTTCGCGCAGTCTGTATTGACATGACCACCGACACCATGATCGCCACGATCACCATCCCCGCACCGGCCGAAACAGTGTTCGACATTCTCGCCGACCCCACGACCCACCCCGCTATCGACGGGACAGGTTGGGTAAGAGAAGCTCTCGACAGCGAGCCGTTGACGGCTGCCGGCCAGATCTTCAGGGTCGCGATGTACCACGACAACCACCCCGCGAAGAACTATGAGATGGCCAACAAGGTGGTCGTCTGCGACCGCCCACACGCCATTGCCTGGCAACCTGGCCAAGACGCCGCCGGGGACGGGAACCTTTCGTTCGGCGGCTGGATTTGGCGTTATGACGTACGCAGCGCCGGATCGGCTGACGCTGACGTCACCCTTACCTATGACTGGTCTGCGGTTGCGCCCGAGCTCCGTGAGCACATTCCATTCCCGCCGTTCGATCTCGCGCACCTCGAGAATTCGCTCAAGCATCTATCTGATCTGGCTTCGGCCCAAGCCACCGTCTGAGTCGCACCTTCGTCAACCGAGGCTCTTGGCGAACCCGCTGAGATCTCGCACACTTGCGTCGAATACCTCTGGCAGCACACCCGGGAACAACAGATCCCCGCCGTGGCACGTGCCTGCCACCATCCGTCCGACCGCAGCCACGCCCGCACGCAGCAGCCGACGGTAATAGTCCAGACCCTCGTCTCGCATCGGGTCTAACTCATTGACCGAGATGACGTGCGGCGGTAAGCCCTTCATGTCTTCATCGGTGGCAACACCTGCGAAGCAGGTCGGGTCGTCCCAGTGTGACTTGTCCGGGTCGTAAATGGAGCCGAGTATCTGTGCCTGTTGAAGGGAAATGAAATAGCCATCGCACTCCCGAAGCGACGCCAGGTCGTCGGGTGGCTCGTGCCAGCGATTCGAGATAAATGGGCAGTTCGCGTAGAAGCCCGCGATCTCGTGCAGCCAGCCTTCTCGCTTCGCTTTGTGGCCGACGGTCAGAGCGAGGTTGCCACCGCCCGACTCGCCGTTGACGACCAGATGGCTGATTCCCAGGTCGCGCTGGTTGGCCGCGACCCAACGGATCGCTGAGGCGCAGTCGTTCAGTCCGGCCGGAAATGGGTGCGGACCGAGCTTCCCGGCGGAATTGCGAAACTCAACACCGACGACGACGAGACCAGTGCGGGCGAGGTGCTCGCGTAACCGCTGATAGCCGACGTCCGTGGCGCTAGCGATCGCCATCCCGCCGCCGTGCAGATGCACCAGTGCCGGTAGGGGACCGGCTGCGTCGGGGCGACTGATATACAACGTGACCGCGTTGCCATCCTCCCCGGTGATCGTGGTCGTCGTCGTGGTGACACCTTCAGCGTCCGGAACGCCTTGCCCGAACGCCGACAAGACCGCACCAATACCTTCCTCGACCATCCCCGCGAAGGCGCGTCGCTCTTCCAAGGGCGAATCGACCGTGAAGGGCAACACCGGCGCGTTGTTGTCTAGCCCGAACTGTGCAAACGCCTTGACCATGCGCGGATCGGAGCGAGGGTCGGTCCCCAGCGTGCAATCCGGATTTGCAAGACGACCGTGGACCACGTCGTGACCCTACAACGGCACGTTCGCGCGCAACCCGCATTGGGAACAGCGCGAGGACCACGTCGATGCTGGTTGCCAGGTTCACAGAAATTTCACAGTTCGCGACGATTAGGAAATAGCGCAGTTGCGAATGCCGCGAATGAACCATAATCAGCTCGTGGAGCGAAGACGCAACGGCCACCATCCGGGCCAGTCACCGATGGCTATTCTCAAGCAACTGCCCGCCCTGGTTGTGTTGGAGCGGATCCCGGTCCCGGTGCTCGCTATCGCACAGGACGGCACCGTCCTGTTCGCAAACAGCGCTTTCTCCGAGATGGTCGGCTGGGCTTCTGACGAAGTCTTGTCGCTGAAGTTCGATGACATCTTCCACCTCCCGCTCACCAACGGATCCGAATCGCCCATCTCCGTCGTCCAGGCATTGGCGAACATGGTCGTCGAATTGGCCCACCGGGACGGCTCAAGTGTGCGGGCGCTCATGAGCAGGTCGGCGCTGATACGTGCCGATGACAACATTGCGCTCGCGACGTTCCAAGATTTGACCGAGCAGCTGTGGCTTGACGAACGCTAGTTTCTCGCAACGCCTTTCGGCGGCTACGCGTCCGCCGGGGACACAGCCTTGATCGCCAGAGCGGTACGTCGCTTGACGAACTGGGCGAAGTAGTCGATCCGGTCCGGTTGCACGATGCCGCCGAGCACTGTCGACAACGCCTTCCCGAAGTCACTGAGCAACTGCACCGGTTCGTCCAGATTGCTGGCCTGACGCATTCCCACATAAATGGATACCAAGAGTCGTCCGACGTCTTCGGGGTCAGCTTGGTCGACGATATCGCCCTCGGCGATGCCCCGCTGGGCGATCTCGCCCATGAGTTGGATCCAGCCCCCTAGTAGCCGCGCCTGCAGCTTCTCTGTCCGGCCGACCGACTCGAGCAGATTGAATGACGCTCGCGTGACATCTTGGGTGATGTCTCCAACGGCTATCAGGTAGGAGACATCGATCAGCGATTCCAGCCCGGATAACTTCCGGGCGAGCAAGTTTTTGACGGACTCGGCGGCTCTCTCGGTCTGCTCGTCGACGATGGCCAGTGCCAAGGCATGCTTCGATCGGAAATGGAAATACATTGCGCCCTTGGTCAATTGCGCTTCCGCAAGAATGTCGTCGAGGCCGACGGCGTAGTACGGGCGTTGAGCGAACTGGTGCGCGGCGGCTCGCAAGATCTGGTCTCGCGTCGTATCCGAACGCTGGTCGCTCATCGTTGAATCCTGAACCTATAAACCATCTTTACGTTGTCAGATCGTACTTGGGGTGAGGGCTTGGCTGTCAGCCAGGAAAGGCATCGGCATCCAGCGCGAGGACAGCAGCGATTCCATGGCATTGCCGGGCAGCGGGCGCGACAACAAATAGCCCTGCGCTCGGTGACATCCATGCCGCATCAAAGTCAATGCCGCCGCGGGTGTCTCCACGCCCTCGGCCACCACCTGCAGCCCGAACGCTTCGGCTAGCCCGATGATCGCTCGGACGATCGCCAGATCACGGGTACTGCTGCCCAGGTCGCGGACGAACGACGTGTCGATCTTGAGCGTGTCGACCGGCAGCGACTTCAGATGCGACAGAACGGCGTAGCCCGTGCCGAAGTCGTCGATCGCAATCTGGACCCCGACCTCTTTCAACTCCTCGAGCGTTCTGCGGGTGGTTTCGATGTCGCGAACGACGGCGCGCTCGGTGATCTCCAGGCACACCGAGTCGCCGTCAATGCCGAACTCGTCGATCGTGTCGGCAACGCTGCTGACAAAACCGCGGGTGACCAGTTGGGCAGGCGACACGTTGAGTCGCAACGTGGCGTTCTGCCCCACGCCATTCGAACGCCACCGGCTGAATTCCGCGCACGCGGTTCGCATCACCCATCTGCCCAATTCGCCGCCGAGGTTGGCGGATTCGGCCACGCCGATGAACGACTCCGGTAGCAACAACCCCCACGTCGGATGCCGCCAACGAACGAGCGCCTCAGCCGCCACGATCGCGCCGGTCCACAGGTCGACCTCGGGCAGATAATGCAGCAGCAGTGCGTCACTGTCGATTTCGCCGCTGAGGTGGAGTTCGATGTCGTTGCGGAAGAGGCGCTGCAGGGACATGTCGTCACTGGACACCGCTACGTGGTTGCCGCCGGCGCGCTTAGCGGACAGAACGGCTTCGTCGGCACGATGGAGCAGATCGCTGCTGTTGTCGCGTCCCGCCATGCCCACCGCCACGCCAACGCTGACTGTGCGGGTAATCATGTGGCCGCCCAGCGCCATCCGATCGCGCAGCGCCACACACAGTTCGTCGGCCGTCTTCTCGGCGGTTTCGATCGACATCGGCCGGTCGGGAACGACGACGAATTCGTCTCCGCCAAGCCGAGCGGTCATGCTTCCCGGGCCGGCCTTTATGCGCAGCTGTTCGGCGAAGGTCCGGATGAACCAGTCGCCAGCGCTGTGCCCGAGGTAGTCGTTGATCGACTTCAGCCGGTCGAGGTCCAGATACAAAACCGGAACCGGACCGGGTCGCCCCACAGCGAGCCGGTCGGTAAGGTGCGCGATCAGCGCGCGGCGGTTGTGCAGACCGGTCAGATCGTCGTGCTCCGCGAGGTCGCGAAGCTTCTCTTCGGCAGTGATTCGTGAGTGCAGCTGCGCCAGCAGCGACGCGATCGTCTGGATTGTGTTGAGCTCGTCGGTCCGCCACTTTTTGCGGCGAAACTTCATGCAGGTTAGCTGGCCGGTGGTGACTCCGCCCGAGATCAATGGCGCCGCGGCTGCCGAGGGCGACGTGATCCTGGAGGCGTCCAGGCCCCAGCGGTCGTAGGCGCCGGCGACCCAGCGTGCGTAAGCCGGCTCGGTCGGCTGCGGCCGGATTACCACCAAGTTCTTTCCGTGCTCGCACAGCGCCAGGATCGGGTCGGCGCTGCTGAAGTGTGCGAGCGTCTGGGGGTCCGCGCCTGCGTCCTCACGTCGCGGCGGCCACGCCGCGACCAACCGGGAGACCCGGATTTTGTGGTCGTTATGGCGCAAAAATGCAGCGTCGATATCGAGATGCTGGACGAGCTCGGCGAGCACCTGTTCATTCACATCGGCGACGGTGGAGGCAGTCGTCTCCATCAATCGTGTGGCGACGATGGTGACCAAGTTGCGCGCCAAGGTCTCCTCCGATGTGGTGCGTAGCTCGGGGCGTCGCGCCGGTTTTTGGGCCTGCAGTATTGAACGTGCGTCTAATGCGGTATCGAAGTCAGGCAGCAGCAGTCGAGAAGCGAAAGTATATACAGAACCAAGGGGTGACGGGGTGGATAGCGATATGAGAGGCCTCCTCACCGCCAATTCAGCCTTTGCCGCCGTTATTTAGACAACGATATCGCCGGAAGACCCATTTTCTGGACTTAAGCCGGTCGTGTCGTTGGCTCCTGCTGGGGGTTGAGCGACCGGGCGACGGGCTCGGTCGCCTCGGGTCGGCCGCCGAGTCCTCGGGAAGGTGAATCGCGGGGTCAAGATTGAACGCGCGTGAATGTCCTTTCGTCCGTTCGGGAATTAATTGAATTTCCGAAATTGTCACTGTGCGTGGCGAATTTTATGCATTCGGCATGGCCCGCATCGCCGGCGGCGACGGAATCGTCGGGCGCGTTCAGGGCACCGCGCGGCCCTGCGCCGTGCAGTTAAATAAACTGCTTGATTTAATACTGGCGCGGGTGTTCACTTAGGCGGTGACCGCAGCCAGAATCCTGCGTAACGATCGGTCGACGGGCACGCGAGAAGCGATCTTGTCCGCCGCTGAGCGGTTGTTCGCCGAGCGTGGCATGTACGCCGTTTCCAACCGGCAGATCAGCGAGGCGGCCGGGCAAGGCAACAACGCGGCGGCCTGTTACCACTTCGGCACCAGGACCGATTTGCTGCGTGCCATCGAAAGCAAGCACCGCGTGCCGATCGAGGGATTGCGGGGCCAGATGCTGGCCGGCATCGGCAACTCGACTGAGCTGCGGGACTGGGTGGGCACGCTGGTGCACCCACTGACGGACCACTTGGCGGCACTGGGTAACCCAAGCTGGTATGCCCGCTTCGCCGCTCAGGCGATGGCCGATCCCACATACCGGCAGGTGGTTACCAAGGATGCGCTCACGTCACCGCTACTTGTTCAGGCGATCGATGGCATCAACCGCTGCCTGCCCGACCTGCCGAAGCGGGTCCGCTTCGAACGAATGGTGATGGCGCGCAACCTGCTGATGCACACCTGCGCCGAGCACGAAGGAGAGCTGGCCGAACACGGGCCACGATCGCGGTCCAGCTGGCCGATCGCGGCCGACGGGCTGGTCGACGCGATCGTCGGCTTGTGGCGGGCGCCTGTTCACCGCGCGCAGGCCGTGCCAACTCACTGATCTGAATCCGCCTTGGATGAAGGAGCGCTATGGCTGACATCTCGACCGAAACGACGAGCTCGGTCGCAGCGGAGGTGCCGGACTATCCGATGGCCCGGGCGGCGGGTTGCCCGCTGGCGCCCCCACCGGAAGTGTTGGCCCTCAATGCCGTCAAACCCCTGAGCAGAGTTCGGATTTGGGACGGCAGCACCCCGTGGTTGATCACCGGCTACGAGGCGATACGTGCGCTATTCACCGATTCTCGCGCCAGTGTCGACGATCGCCTGCCGGGCTACCCGCACTGGAACGAAGGCATGTTGGCGACGGTGCACAAACGACCGCGCTCGGTGTTCACCTCAGATGCCGAGGAGCACACCAGGTTTCGCCGCATGCTGTCCAAGCCGTTCACCTTCAAGCGGGTCGAAGGCCTGCGCCCGGCCGTCCAGAAAATCGCCGACGACCACATCGACGCGATCCTGGCCGGTCCCCAGCCGGCCGATCTCGTCAGCACGCTGTCGCTACCGGTCCCATCGCTGGTGATCAGTCAACTTCTGGGCGTGCCGTACTCCGATGCCGACTTCTTTCAGGAGCAGGCCAGTAGGGGAATGGGCCGCTACGCGAGCGCCGAGGAGTCGGCCGAAGGTGCGACCGCGCTGGCGAGATACATCGCCAAGCTTGTGCGCGCCAAAATGGAAGACCCTAGTGAAGATCTGGTGTCCGATCTTGCCGAGCGGGTCAACGCCCAGGAGCTCAGCGTCCGGGAGGCGGCGCAGTTGGCCACCGGCGTGCTGATCGCCGGGCACGAGACCACCGCCAACATGATCAGCCTGGCGATCGTCGCGCTGTTGGAGCACCCGGATCAATTGGCGCTGTTGCGCGACACCGACGACCCCAAGGTAATCGCCACCGCTGTCGAAGAATTGATGCGCTATCTCAGCATCATTCAGACCGGTCAGCGTCGGGTGGCCACCGAGGACATCGAACTCGACGGCGAGGTGATCCGCGCCGGCGAGGGCATCATCCTCGACGTCCCGCCGGCGAACTGGGACGCTCGTCGCTACCCCGACCCGGACCGGCTGGACCTGCAACGGCAGGACAATCCGCATGTCGGCTTCGGCTACGGCCGACACCAATGTGTCGGACAGCAGTTGGCGCGGATGGAGTTGCAGATCATGCTGCACACCCTGCTGCGGCGAATCCCGACGCTACGGCTGGCGATCCCGATGGAGCAGCTGCCGTTCAAACACGATGCCCTGGCCTACGGGCTATACGAACTACCCGTCACATGGTGAGCGATCGCCGATGAGGGGGTGTCCAGAGAGCTAATCTGCAAATATCTGACGGATCTGAAACTGATTGGTGCGCTGGAAAAATGACCCACACAAGAGTACTTTCGGCTATTCCGAGAAATTGCTGGCGGCGGTCGTCGGGGCGGTCGGCCCGGAGAACGCCGTGTGCGTCGTGAGCGGCAAGATCAAGAGATTCCTGGGTGTCTAGATGACGGCTCCACTTAATTCGCAAACTTTCATCATCCCCGACGAGCCGGACTGGTCGCGGATGCGTCGCGAAACGGGCGCGCGGCTTCGATCGGCCATGGCCGACAACGGCGTTGATGCGCTGATCCTGCTGATGAACGACACCGTGGTGTACGCCACCGGCGCCAGTTGGCCGGTGCTGGACGCGGGACTCTCGCACGTTGAGCGGCCGGTGGCGATTGTGCTGGCCAACGACGAGCATCCCCATCTGTTCCTTCCGTTCCGGGAAGGGGCCGCATCTGAATCGCAGGTGCCTGCGGATCATCTGCATGGTCCGCTCTATCTCGAATTAGAAGAAGGCGTCGAGCATTTCGCGCGGATCATCGGCGATCTGATACCGCCGGGAGCCACTGTCGCGGTCGATGAGATGACCGGGGCAATGCGCCGCGCCGCGGATCGACTTTTCCCCGGCGGGCCGCCCTCGGATGCGGCGGTGGTCGTGGGAGCCGCCAATCTGGTCAAGACGCAGGACCAGCTTTCCTGCCTGCAAAAGACCACTCGCATCACCGAGCAGGCCATGTCCGACGTGCAAAAGCAGCTGGTACCCGGCGTACGGCAGACCGATCTGTCAGCCAAGTTGGTGCGCAGGGCATTCGAACTGGGCGCGACGGCCAACATGCTCGAGGCGATCTGGCAGGTGATGCCGCCGTCGCGTGCCGAGGGAGTGTGGACGACGCACGGCGACCTCGCGCTGCCGCTGCTGACCGCGGAGTGCGAACTCGCCGAAGGTGACGTGCTGTGGACGGACGTCAGCATCAGCTACGCCGGGTACTGCTCGGATTTCGGTCGAACCTGGCTGGTCGGTGCCGAGCCGTCAGCCCGACAGCAGGCGCAGTTCGACCAGTGGCGGCATATTCTCGACGCGGTGCTGAAAGTGACCAAAGCCGGTGCGACGTCAGGTGATCTCGCGCGCGCGGCGATCGCCGCCAACGGCGGCAGCAAGCCGTGGCTGCCGCACTTCTACCTCGGTCACGGCATCGGCACCTACCCCGCCGAACCACCCATGATCGGTACGGATCTGGGCCAGGAGTACGACGACAACTTCCTCTTTCCGGCCGGCATGGTGCTGGTGCTGGAGCCGGTGGTGTGGGAGGACGGCACCGGCGGCTACCGCAGTGAGGAGATCGTGGTGATCACCGAGGATGGCTTCTTGCCGATTACCGACTACCCCTATACGCCCTATGGCCCGCGCTGACCACGATGCAGTGGGGGCACCCCCAGCCGCGGAGCGGCGAGGGGGACGAAGCGATGTGGAGGAGTAGCGCCGATGGCCACTGAGATTTCGCCCGACGGCCGGGCATTACGGATGGGTCGCCGCCAACGGGCGCTGGCGCAGATGGACGCCCACGACATCGACATCCTGGTGCTCGGACGACAGGCCAATGTCCGCTACGTCACTGGTGCGCCGCAATTGTGGATCGGCGGGACGCGGCCGTTCGGCCCGGTCTGCGTGGTCGTGCGTGCTACCGGCGAGATCTACCTCATGAGCACCGCTGACGAGGGAATCCCCGAGGAGATCGGCCGTGACCGGCTCTACGGGTTGGCCTGGAACCCGATGACGCTCATCGAGGTGCTGAAGAATATCGACGGCGCATCGACCGCCAAGCGGGTCGGAACCGACGCGCTTTCACCGACTTTCGCCACGTTGCTACCGACGGCGTTTCCGAATGCCGAACTCGTCGACGGCGAAGTGGTGATGCGGACCGCGCGGCGGATCAAGTCGCCCGACGAAGTGGCGGCGATGACCACCGCGCTGCGGGTCGCCGAAGCGGGGATTGCCGCTGCGGTCGCGGAGTTGCGGCCCGGGCTTTCGGAGCAGACATTGGCTGGCGCGGTACTCGAGGCGATGGCCGCGGGCGGGGTGAGCACGCCGGCCACCCAGGACGCCGCCTGGGTGACGTCTCGGCAACACCCGTGGCGGCGCGCAACCGGCGATGGCCAGGTGGCCTCCGGTGACCTGGTCGCGTTTTCTGCGGGAGCTCTGGCCGACGGATACGTCGCGGAGGTGGGCCGGACCTGGCCGGCCGGCGACGCCGACAACGGGCCGACTCACAAGCTTTATCAACGCTCGAACGAGCTGTGGGACAGGCTGATTGCAGCCTGCCGTCCCGCCGCGCCGGCCAGTGATCTGCTCGCGGCTTACGACCTGGCCGGCGAGCCGCTGCCGCCGATGGCCGTCGCGCACGGGCTCGGTCTGGGCTTCGATCCGCCGGTGATCTCCCGGCAGCTTCCCGCCACCGCCGAACGCGAACATCTGGATCCGGGGATGGTGTTGGCGCTCACCGGCTACGTGTGGCAGGAAGGCGTCGGCGCGGTACTTCACCGCGACACGGTCGCCATCACCGACAGCGGGCCCGAGGTGCTGACCGCCAGCCCGTCGTGGCAGTAGTCAGCAAGCTCACCCGAGTGCGGCGTCGAGAAGGTCGCCGAAGTGCTGTCTCTCCCAGAGGGTCAACGCGTTGGTCAGCATCTGCAACGGCGCGCGGACACTCTCGTCGTCCTTGATGAGGGGATCCGTGCGGCTCAGCGAGCCCGCCGCATCACCGAAACGCGAACGGATCAGGGCGGGCACGTCGAGTAGCCACGCGACCGCCATGATCCCGACGTAAAGCATCAGCTGGTGGTGCAGTTCGCTCACGTTGAGACGCGGCCCGCCGCACTTGCGTATCTCCGCGACGAAGAGGCCAAGCAAATCGTCAAGGTGGTGGTCCCACATGTCTGTTTCGGCGCCCGACATCGCTCCCCACAGCGCCATGGCCACATTCATCTGACCGACGCAGCCCCAGTCCAGCAGTCCACAGTGCACGTCATTGTCGGCGTCGCGCCAGAACCAGGCGTTGTCGACGTTCGCATTCCAGTGGCACAGCGCGATGTAGTCGGTCTGGGTGGCCAGATAACTCCAGACCGCAGGCTCGTGCTGCAGGAACCGCGGCGCATCGTTGCGGAGGCGTTCGAGGAATTGGGGTGAGCGAACGTTGGCGGGTAGCAGTGCGGTACTGGTGTGCGCGAATTCGGCGAGTCGGCTCAGTCGCCGGTCCAGCTTGTCGGCGCTGATCGAAACCTGTTCGCCGACCGTCGCGGCCTGGAGGTCAACCGGGAATTGGCTGACCAGGTCGGCGGGTAGGCATCCGGATCGGTGGTGGCCGACCAGCCGGGCCAGCGCGGTCAGCAACGCGCGGTAGTGATCCAGCGGTTCGGGCATCTCGTAGTCGAGACACTTGTGGTATTGGCGTTCGATGCCGTTGGCCGCGAAATGAATTCGCTCGGTGATCAGTATCCCGGTACCCGTGTCGCGGTGGTAGTCGGCGAACTGGGTGGCGGGCACTGTGATCGGGAACCCGGGTGCGCCGGACAGCGACGCGAACAGCACCTCGGACGCCATCTGCGTCTTGCCGCGGTCACGAATGGGATTGTCCACATCGCGGGAGAACTTCACGAACAAGTCGGTGTGGGCGTGCGCGTCAGGTTTGTCGTACTCGACGCGCAGCAGAAGTTTGCGGCCGGTGCTTCCGCCCGGAACTTCGTCGAACCGGCTGATGCGGGTGACGGCGTTGTCGGCAGTCAGCGCACCCGCGGCGCGGAATGCTTGGGTGAGAAACGTTGTGCCACCGGCGCGCAGCGCGGCAGGGTCCGCGGGAATGGGAAGTCCGAAGTGATCGCCGGTGACCCAACGATCGTCTGCGTCGATCACCAGGTCTGTTCTGCGGCGCGGACCAACATGTGGTTGACGGCCACTCTGCGGTCCCGGGTGACGATGTACAGCACCGCGTCGGCGATGTCTTCGGGTGCCAACTTGACCATGTCCGCGGTCTGACGATCGAATGCCTTGCGTGACTCGGGGGAGAGGTGGTCGCTGATCTCGGTGTCGACCGTGCCCGGCCCCACCACGCCGACCCGCACCCGCTTGCCCAGCAGCTCCTGGCGGATGCCCTCGCTGAACGCATTCACGCCGAATTTCGTCAACGAATAAACGGCGGTGTTCGGGCGGGCCACCCACCCCGCGGTGGAACTGATGGTGACCAGATCGGCGACACCGCGTGGTGAGGTGGCGGCCGCGTCGATCAGATGGGGGACCGCGGCCCGGGTCACGTACAAGACACCTTGCACGTTGACGCGCACCAGGTCGTCCCAATCCTGCAGTGGCGCTTCGGCAGCGGGCGCCATCCGCATCAGCCCGGCGTTGTTCACCACGGTGTCGAGCCGTCCCAGCTCGTCGACGACCCGCTGCACCGCCGCGGCGACTTCGTCGGCGTTGGTCACGTCGGCGGCTACCGCCAGCGCCGTGCCGCCGGCCGATTCGATGTCGGTTTTGACTTGCTGCAGCCGCTCGGCGCGACGGGCGAGCAGGGCCACCGCGGCGCCGTGGGCCGCCAGTGCCCTTGCCGTCGCGGCGCCGATACCGCTGCTGGCGCCGGTTACCAACGCCGCGGTGCCGGCCAACGTTCCGGTCATGTCGCCTCCGTCGCATGCACGCCCAAGATCTCGTGCAGAACATAGTCGTTGTGCTCGCCGAGGTCGGGAGCGCCGCGCTCGATCTGTGCCGGAGCAACCGACATTCGCCACGGCGCCGCCAGTATCGGCCGTTGCCCCTCGCGATGATCGCTGACGAAGCGGTAAAGCTCGCGGTCCCAGAGCAATTGATCGCTGATCACCTCGAGGGATGTCGCGCTCTTGCTCGACGGCACACCAGCCGACCTGAGCCGCTGCGCAAGCTGCTCGGCGTCGTGGCTCCTGGTGAATTGGGCGAGGTCGCGGTCCAGCGCGTCGGCGTGCTCGAGCCGGCCGGGCATAGCGGCATAGCGTGCGTCGCCGGCGAGCGTGCCGGCGCCCAGCACGTCGCACAGCGCGCGCCACTGGGTGTCGTCAGCCACGGCAACGCTGATCCAATCGCCGCCCGAGCACGGATAGCAGTTGTGCGGCGACATATCCGGATGGCGGTTGCCTTCCGGGACCAGTTGCTTGCCGGTCAGCTCCTGTTCGAGCAGGCAGTCTCCGATCATCGACGAAAGAGTTTCCACGGCCGACACGTCGACGAATTGGCCTTCGCCGGTCACGTCGCGATGAAGCAACGCCGCTACGGACGCAAAAGCCGCGGCCGCGCCGACGGTGGAATCCCCATAACGCATGCTGGTGCCGAGCGGCGGTCCGCCCGGATAGCCCACCAGGGAAGCGATTCCGGCCAACGCGGCGAAGCACGGCGCGTAGCCGGTCTGATAACCCAGCGGTCCGTCGTTGCCCCACATCTTGATTGACACCGAGATGATGTCGCCCTTGATGGACGTCAGCTGCTGGTATCCGAGTCCCAGGCGCTCCATCGCGCCGGGCCGAAGGTTGTTGATGACAATGTCGCTGCGAGCGATCAGATCCCGAAGCCGGTCGGTGCCCGCGGAGGACTTGAGATCCAATTCCACGCTGAGTACTTCGGGGTTGATGCTGAGAAAGAACGGCGCGTGGTTGATGTCGGTCCCGCCGTAGGCGCGCATCTCGTCGGGGTTGGCGGAGGTTTCGACCTTGATCACTTCGGCGCCCAGGAACGCAAGCAGTTTGCCGGCGTACGGGCCGGCCCACACTTTGGTGAGCTCGACCACCCGCACTCCTTCTAGCGGGCCGCCTCGTGACACCTTCGGCGGCTTGAGTTGTGCCGACTTCACTGTCGGCACCGGACGTCGTGTGTCAATGCTGTCCATGATCTCGGTGGTGTGCTCGCCGAGGGCAGGCGCCGCACTGTTGATACGCGCGGGCGAAGCACTCATCAGGTAGGGAACGCCTGCGTAGGCCGCGGCGCCCAGAACCGGATGGGCGACGTCGCGGAAAAAGCCGCGATGACGGTATTGCGGCGAGTTCTTCAGGTCGGCAGCGCTTTTGACGGGCACCAGGGGAACTCCCAACCGCTGCGCCTCTTCGGCCGCCGCGTCTTTGGTCAGGCCCGCGACCCACGCGGCGAACCCGCTCTGGAAGCTCGCCACTTTGTCCGGAGTGACCGAGAACTCGAGCCAGTCGTCTTCGAACGCGTCCAGCCATTCCGGTTGGCCCATCAGCGTTTTAAGGCCCATCCAGTGATTGCGACTGGTCATGTACAGGTAGACGAAACCATCTGCGCACGTGAAGAATGCGGCCGGGCCCTGCTGATCGTAGTCAGCGCGGGTGTTTTCCGGCGCGATCTCCCCGGTGATGAACCTGCCCAGCACGCAGTCGGCGCGCGACGCCAGGACCGCCTGCTGCGACACGTCGATGAATTGCCCTCGCCCACTGTGCAGGTGCGGTAACAGCGATGCCGCCACACACAACGCCGCATCGAGCCCCGCCTCGTAGTCGGCGAGGAAACGGCCGGGTCCTTTCAGCGGGGGCTTGGCGGCGTCGGCGTGGCTGGGCGTGTGGTACCCCCATCCGCTGCTGTTGAAGACGTTGAAGCTCTTGGCGTTCTGGAACTCCGGCGGAGCCTCCGCGCCATAAGGCGTGATCGAGCAGAACACCACGGCTGGGTATCGACGCGGAATTTCGACCGCTGACAAGCCAATCGCATCGGCCCAAGACGGCGCATGATCGTCGACGACCGCGTCGACTGTCGCGATGATCTTGTGCAGCTTGTCGATGTCGGCCGCTGAGCTGAGATCGAGCCCGACCGAACGCTTGTTGGTGTTGAGGTATGCGAACAGCGCGCTGCGCTCCGGCCCGCCGCCATCACCGATGATCGGTGCCATCGCGCGAGTCGGGCTGCCGCGATCCGGGCGTTCCACCTTGATCACCTCGGCGCCGAAGTCTGCGAGAAGTTTCCCGCAGTACTCTCCGGCAACCGATTCGGCCAGCTCGACGATCCTGATACCAGTCAGCGCCGACATGCACTACCTCGAGACATCAGGGCTTGGCGCGCCCCGAGCGGCTCAGCCGCCACTCGGGCGGGAAGTTCAGGTCGTTGTCCTTCACCACGTTGTTGAGGCCCTTCTGGAATGTGCCTTCGGTGAGGTCGACCTCTTGCGCGTCGTTTTGGATCAGTGGCAGCATGCCCTCGACCATGCCGGTCAGCAGGCTGCCGAAGTACTCACCCTTGTGCTGCTTGTACAGCTCCAGGAAGGTCTTCTGCACCGCCACCGTGTCGGTCGGGCGGGACCGCGAGCACGCCAGCGCGTACTTCTCGGTCTCGGCTTCCAGCTTGTCGCGGGGAACGACGCTGTTGACGAAACCGCAGTCGTACATCTCCTTTGCGCTGAACGGCCTTCCGGTGAAGAGCATTTCGGAGAACTTGCGCAGCCCCATTGTCTCGGCCCACCACCACAGCCGCGGCCCCCAGCCGACGTAACGGAAAGCCGGGTGCCCGAACAGGGCGTCGTCGGAGGAGATCACTAGGTCAGCGTCGCCGGCCTGGTAGAAGTGCCACCCGTAACAATAGCCCTTGGCCTCGATGATGCTGATCTTCCGAAGCTCCTGCAGCGGGCGGTTTCCGGCGCGGGCTTTGGCGTAGAAGTCGGTGACGGTGGACAGGTAGCGGTAGGAGCCGCCCGGGGGGTACTTGACCTCGTCGTCATTGATCGCGAGCTCATGCAGCAGTGGCAGGCCTGGGTTCTCGAGCATCGGACGCTGCTCGGGAAGGTCTCCGCCGCTGCCGAAATCCTCGCCCTCGCCGCGGATTACGACGACCTTGACGTCGTCGTCGACGTTGCATTTGTGGATCAGGTCGGCGTAGTTCTGCCGCATACCCAAACTGGTGGCGTTCTGTGCCTCGGGACGGTCAAAGGTGATGTAAGCGATCCGGTTCTTCTTGTCCTTTTCGAACTTGATGTACTGCTCGGCTTCTTTCTTCATTTCTTCGTAGTCGAACTCGGGCATTGTCATCTCCTGCTTAGTTGGTGATTATTTGAGTAAACTGCCCGCGTCGACGGGAAGCGAAACGCCTGTGATGTAACGAGACTCATCAGAGGCGAGGAACAGTACGGCGTTGCTGATGTCGACGGCTTCCACCCAGGGCACCGGCAGCGTGTGCATCATTTGCGAGATGGGGGCGAAGTCTTCGGGCCCGGGATTCGTCAGGTCCGGGCGGAAGAGACGAAACGTCTGCTCGTTCATCACCATCGTGGTGCTGACCTGGGTGGGCAGCACGGAGTTGACCCGAATCATGTGCGGCCCCAGCTCGACGGCGAAGGCACGCATCAGGCCGATGACGCCATGTTTCGCGGCGATGTAGTGACCGGTGTTCGGGTAGGCCTTACGGCCACCGACCGAGCTGGTGAGCACGATAGAACCACCGCGGCCGCCCGACAGCACATGCGGCACACCTGCTTTGACCGTGTGCCAGACGCCGCTGAGATTGATGTCGATCATGTCCTGCCACACGTTTTCCCGAATCTTGTGTAGCTTTCTGCCGTCGGTGCCGACGCCGGCGTTGGCGACGATGATGTCGAGGCGACCGAGTTGTTCAACGCCGCTGTCCACCGCGGACTTGCACGCGTCGTAATCACGAACGTCGACTTGGGCGGTCACGATGCGACGGTTGAGGCCCTTGACCAAATCCGCTGTCTCGGCAAGGTCTTCCGGTGTCGAATGCGGATAGGCCAAATTGTCGATGGGCCCGCAGATGTCGATGGCGATGATGTCGGCGCCCTCTTGGGCCAACCGGACGGCGTGGCTGCGGCCCTGGCCGCGCGCTGCGCCGCTGACGAACGCCACCTTACCCTCAACGCGGCTAGTCATCGTCGCCTCACGCTGTCCGGGCCGGCATCGACTCCCACCCTCGCACCGTCGACGTCGGGCTGAGGCGGGCATTCGCCAGGTCGACCTCCCACTCTGGGAAGCGTTTGAGGATCTCTTCCAGGGCGATTCGGCCTTCCAGGCGTGCCAACGCCGAGCCCAGGCAGAAGTGGGTTCCGACGCTGAAAGCCAGGTGCTGACGAGCCGGCCGGTGGATGTTGAATTCCTCGCTGTCCGAGCCGAATTGGCGATCGTCGTGGCAGGCGGCTCCGATGAGCATCATCATCACGGCGCCTTCGGGGACGGTTTGGCCGTGGAAGCTGATGTCGCGGGTCACGTACCTGGCCGCGTGCGGGGCCGGTGTTTCGAAGCGCAGTAGTTCCTCGACGGCCTGCGGTATCAGCGCAGGGTTGTCAGCCACTTCGCGGCGCTGATCGGGGTGTTCGGCGAGAACCTTTCCGGCCCAACCGATCAGCCGGGTGGTGGTTTCGTTGCCCGCTCCGGCGACGACGTTGAGGTAGATCAGCAGCTCGTCACGCGTGAGTCGGCGGGTGGTGCCGGTCTCGTCGACGAACTCGACGTTGAGCAGTTCGGTCATGATGTCATCGGACGGATGTGTGGCGCGCCAGTCGATGTATGCGGCAAAGATTTCGCCGGTGGCCAAGCCGTGGTCGGCGTTCATGGGTTTGCCGGCTTCGGTGCGTAGCTGCGCGTTGGTGCGGTCGCGGATGAATTCCTGATCGTCTTCCGGGATGCCGAGCAGCATGCTGATGACCTTCATCGGCATCTGGGCGCCGAGGTCGGCGACGAAGTCGATGCGGCCCGTGCCGATCAGCGGGTCCAGCGACTGGGCGCAGAATTCGCGGATCTGAGGCTCAAGCGCAGCGATTTTGCGTGGGGTGAACATCCGGGCCAGCAGCTTGCGGTGGATGTCATGGATCGGCGGATCTTCCATGATGAGCAGGCCGGGCGGGATGTCGAGGTTGGCCTTGATCAGCTCCAGGATGATGCCCCGGGCTGAGCTGAACGTGCCGTGGTCGACCAGACCCTTGTCGACATCGGTGAACCGGCTCAACGCGTAGAAGTCGTGCTGTGCGTTGTAGTACAGCGGCGCTTCTTCGCGCAGTCGGCGAAACATGGGATAGGGGTCAGCGTTGAGGACGACGTCGTACGGGTCGTAGTAGACGTCGCGGACGTCCGTGCCGGTGCTGATCGTCACGAAATCTTGCCTTTCGCTACAACTTCCACGCCCCGATGCGCCGCTTACCGGGGTCGATCCCGCCAGTGTGTCAGCGTCTGAGGCGGTTCGGGTGATTTGTACTTTCTGCTTAACGGGCTGCGGCCGGCTCAGACGCCGCCGGTTAACTCTATTGCCGTAGAGAACCACATGCGCCGGCATTTCCACAAGAGCCGGGTGGCCTAGCGGCTGGGCGATGACCGCTTGCCGCGCGGCTGCAGCGAGGCGCCGTCGTGGGTGAGTCGTCCCTGCTGTTCGCTGCGCAAGATCCCGGTCACGACGGCCGACAGCACGGCGTCGAGCTGCTCCGGGCTGTCGATGATCCGGTCGCCGTGGGCGAACCGCAGCATAAGCCCGTTGATGAATGTCAGCGTGACGTTGCTCAGATCGTCGACGACGGCGGGATCCAGTTCGGCCCCGTGTGGCAGGAGCTGCACCAAGATGTCGTGATGCAGCTTGGTGAAGGCGTCGGTGGCGCGCTGCAGGATTGCGGCAATCTCAGGATCGCGGGTCGCCTGCATGGTCAGTTCGTAGCGCACCTTGGTTCGGCTCAGCTGCGGCTCTTCGCCGGACTGGATGACCAGCTTTGCCAGATTCGAGGCGGACGCTCCGTCGTCGCGGCCGGCCTGGTCGGCAACCGACTGCAACGCGGCCAGGTCGAGCTCGACCATCCGCTCGGCAACCGCGCGCAGTAGCGCTGAGCGGGTGCGGAAGTAAAACGAGGTGGTGCCGTCGGGCACGCCGGCGCGGCCGTCGACTTTCAGATGGCTCAGACCCTTGGCGCCGTCATCGGCCAGCAACTGAATCGCCGCGTCGCAGAGTTCGCGGCGGCGCTGGTCCGGATTCGGCTTGCGTCTCTTTTGTATGCCGGCAGTGTAGCGGCCTGTTGCAGGCGGTTTTGGTGTCAACGGGGATCCTGCGGGGTGCTGGGTTTTCGTTCGACACCAGGCTACTCTATATTCGTAGTGTCAACCAACATCGTCTAGCCAGCCGAATGGACAGCTTGTGGCCGCTCCTGCCAGCCCCCTCACCCAACTGAATCGCCCGGCGCAGCTGCCGCGTGCGAAGTCGCGACGCCCGACGGCCGAGGACACCGACCGGTATCAGGACCGCTACCGACTGCACGTCGTCGCCACGAACATCGCCGACGTGGTCACGTCACTGGGCGGGCTGATCTTCGATCGGGCGATGGCGGGATGGGATGTCACGGTTGCGGTCGACGGAAGCGTCAACGACCGGGCGATACGCATCTTGGGCGGCAGAGTCGCGGCGGCCGGACCGGACTGCCCGCGAGCACACGTACTTGCCTTTGCCACCGATGTGTTCGTGACGAACGAGCCGGTGCGACGGCTGGCGCTGGCGGCGCGCAAGGGGAATGCGACCGAGGTCCTGCTCTGGGGCCGGCGCCAGCCGCCGAATCTGAACTGTACGTTCGTCCCGGTCCGGCGCCGGCCGAGCGCGGCCGCGCAGGTCTTCAAATCCCATGCCCTGGCCGCTCGGGGAACCTTTGCCGCGGAGCCGACCGAAGAGGGCTTCTACTCGATGGCCTAACCCCTGGTCACCCGGGCTTCCGGGCCGTCACGAACTGCAACGAGCGCTGGGTCTGTTGTTCGACGTCGACCAGGCCGGCGGAGCCGAACAGGTCGACGAATGCATGTCGATCGAACATGCGCAGCCCGATAACGCGCGCGCCTGCGGTCATCGCACGCCGAACCGGCACCGGTTGTCCGGCGTAGCTGGTGAGTATCGCCAACCGCCCGCCCGGCGTAAGGACCCGCACCATCTCGTGTGCCACCCGGAACGGCTCGGGCATCAGATAGAGGGCGCCGAAACAGCAGACGGCGTCGAATGTTTCATCGCCGAACGGCAGCTCGCCGGCGTCGCCGCGCAGGTAACAGGTGCGTGGTCCGTTGTTGTCCAGCACGGCGCGGGTCAGCATCGGCTCGGAGATGTCCAATCCGACGGCAAGGCCGCCGGCAGGCAGTCGCTGCGCCAATTGGCCGGTGAAATTGCCTGGGCCGCAGGCGACGTCGAGCAACCTGCGCGCGCCGGACAGACCCAGTGCCTCGGCCGCGCGGCGTTGCTCGGCGCCGGTGGTGACGCCGCTGGCAACGTAGAACGCAACCGGGCGCCACAGTCGTTCGTACACGCCTGCGACCAATGGGCTGTTCATCGCGCGCTGGGCGAACGTGGGGACTTGCACCGCTGTCGATTGACCCAGCACGTCGAAGAAACCGTGCCGCACGGTAGCCGTGCGATCGAGCAAATTGCGGGTTGCCTGCAGCGGATCGTCGGTGATGCCCATCCCCCGAGTCTGGTCCATCCTTGCTGCAACCCGAACCCAGCCCATAGCCTTGGCACCATTAGACCGCGACCGGGGGTTCGCCGACCTGGCGCGTATGAGACGGCAACAGGGGCGGATTGGGCATCGTGACCGAATTGACCGCGCTGCGCGCCGACGAACTCGCGGCACTGGACATCTTCAAGGGCTGTCCGCCCGAGGACCTGATGCCGCTGGCAGCGAGCCTGCAGCCGCTGCATGCCGCTGCGGACCAGGTCCTCATGCAGCAGGGCGAGCAGGCGGTTTCCTTTCTGCTCATCTCGTCGGGTACGGCCGAGATCAAGCACGTCGGCGATGACGACGTGGTGACCGTCGAGCAGGTGTCGGCCGGCACGATCGTCGGCGAGATCGCCTTGCTGCGCGACATCCCGCGGACGGCGACCGTCACCACCACCGAACCGTTGACCGGCTGGATCGGCGACAACGACGCGTTCGCACGGATGGTGCACATCCCGGGGATCATGGGCCGGTTGGTGCGCACGGTCCGCCAGCGACTCGCCGCCTTCCTCACGCCGATCCCGGTTACGGTTCGCGACGGAACAGAACTGCTTCTTCGTCCGGTGCTGCCCGGCGACAACGAGCGAACCATGCAGGGTCGCGTCCTATTCTCCAACGACACGCTGTATCGGCGGTTCATGTCACCGCGCGTTCCCAGCCCCGCGCTGATGGAGTACTTGGCGGAGGTCGACTACGTCGACCACTTTGTGTGGGTGATGACCGATGGGGATGGCAACCCGGTTGCCGACGCCCGGTTCGTTCGAGACGACCACGATCCCGCCATCGCCGAGATCGCGTTCACCATCGGCGACGCCTATCAGGGCCGCGGGATCGGTTCTTTCCTGATCGCCGCGCTTTCCGTCGCGGCCCGGGTGGACGGAGTCGAAAAGTTCTCCGGCCGGATGCTTGCCGACAACGTGGCGATGCGGACCATCATGGACCACTACGGCGCTGTCTGGGAGCGCGACGATGTCGGGGTGGTCACCACCGTCATCGACGTGCCCGATCTACGGGACCTTCCGCTGAGCCGCGATATGGCGACTGACATCAAACGTGTTGCACGCCAAGTTATCCGGGCCGTCGGCTAGGATGCGGCTCCGCGTCGCTGCGATGTCCGTGATCGTCCTGCTGCTCGCCTCATGCACCCACGCACGTCAACCAGCGCCCGCACCGTCGCAAAGCACGGCGGCTCGCCACGTCGACCCCGCCAACATCAGGCGGGTGGGACGTGAGCTGCCGCCCGGCTATGAGGTGACCGGCATTTCGGGCCAGGCCGCGCCGCCGGCGATCTGGGGTTTGGGCGGGGACGGCGCGGCAAGTCCTGCGCGCTGCGCGGCGTTGGCCGACCCGGCCGGCGGACACGGCCAATCCGCCCAAGGCATTTCGGGGTCCGGTGCCGGCGGCATCGTCTACGTGGTGGTTGCGGCCGCGCCGACGGGTCCGATTGCGCTGGACCAGTCCTTGGTGAACCAGTGTCACCAGTGGACCATGACCAGCCGACGTGCCACGGCCCGCGTTAATCTGGTCGATCCGCCGCGCATCGACGGCGCCGAAACCCTTGGCATGGCTGCGGATATCACCACGTCAGTCGAAGGCGGCAATGAAATCGGCTCGCGGGCAAACACCTTCACTGCCTACCTCGGCGACTACTACGCCTTCACCACGGTGATCAGTGACCCCGGCTCGCCGGATTCTGCGCTGACCCCGCAGTTCGCGTCTAACCTGCTGGTGAAGGCTGTGTCGGCGTTACGTGCCTAAGGGCGGTGCATTAGATTGACGCGGATGATGAGAATAGCGGTCGCGATCGGAAGTGCCTGCTTGCTGGCGGCCTGTTCATCTCACGGATCGTCGGATAACGCGCCCTCCGCCGATATCACCAAGATTTCGCAGGTGAAGTCCGACTTCGGGCCGGAGTTCAAGGTCAAGGACGTCCCGAAGACCGGAATCGATCCCAAGGTGCTGGCGACGCACAAGCTTCCGCCCGGGCTGAAGTTCGACCCGCCTGACTGCTCGTCGTTCGTGGTCGGCCAGGACATGCCGCCGGGTCTGCAGGGAAACATGGCCGCCGTCTCCGCCGAGGGCGATGGGAACCGGTTCATCGCGATGGCCGTCCAGACGTCCGCGCCGGTGCCCTTCGAGGACCCCAGCAGGAACTGCAGGAAGGTGGCATTCGAGGGCGGCCGGATGCGCGGCCTCATTGAGGCCATCGACGCACCGCAGATCGACGGGGCACGCACCCAGGGGGTGCATCGCGTCCTGCAGACCGTGGTGCAGGGAAAGCCCCGCAGCGGCGAGCTTTACAACTACTCCGCGCACTTCGGCGACTATCAGGTGATCATCACCGCCAACCCGATGCTGCAACCCGGCAAACCCGCCGCGGCCATCGACACCAATAAGGCGCGCGACCTACTGGTCAAATCGGTCGCCGCGATCAGAGGCTGACTTCTTAACGCACGTCTCTGGGCCGGAACTGGATACTGACCCGGGGGCCGGTAGCCGCCGACGTTTTGGGCACCGAGTGCTCCCAGGTCCGCTGACACGAACCACCCATCACCAGCAGATCGCCGTGAGCCTGCGGCAGTCGCAACGACGGGCCACCGCCGCGCGGCCGCAACGCGAAGGTGCGGGTGGCGCCAAGGCTGACGATCGCCACCATGGTGTCCTGGGTGCTGCTGCGGCCGATGGTGTCGCCATGCCAGGCGACACTGTCCGATCCGTCGCGGTACCAACACAGCCCTACTGTGGTGAACGGCTCGCCCAACTCGCCGGCGTAGATGTCGTTGAGCCGGCGGCGCAGTCGGCTCAGCCGCGGGTGCGGCGGGTCCTCGGCGGTGAGGTCATGAAAGCTCACCAGGCGCGGCACATCGAGGACGCGGTCGTACATCTGCCGCCGCTCGGCTCGCCACGGCACCGTGGTGAGCAGTTCGCTCAATAAGTCGTCGGCCCCGCTCAGCCATCCGGAGCGGATGTCGATCCAGGCTCCGTTGCCCAGCGGTCTGCGCCCGGCGCACTCGAATAACGACTCCTGTACCGCAATCGCCACGGCGCCGAGTCTATCGCACACTCGTTCGAATTTGCTTGGCGACGATGCGGGCCGTGCAGCGGCCTGGGGAGAAGCCGGGCCATTGAACTACAGGCGGACTGGTCCGGGGCCCTGCTCGGCGAGCACGTCGCCCGGGTTGAACAACGCGCAACTGCGCAGGCTCAGACAACCGCAGCCGATGCAGTCGGCGAGGTTATCGCGCAGCCGCTGAAGGTGCAGGATCCGATCGTCGAGGTCGGTTCGCCAGCCGGCGGACAGTCGAGCCCAGTCCCGGCTGGTCGGGACCCGATCGGCGGGCAGCGTGGCCAGGGCGCCGCGGACGCGTGCCAGTGGAATGCCCAGCCGGTGCGACATTCTGATGAAGGCGACCCGTCGTAGGGTGTCGCGAGTGTAGCGGCGCTGGTTGCCTGACGTGCGCCTGCTGGTGATCAGCCCCTGCCGCTCGTAGAAGTGCAAAGCCGAGACCGCAACGCCGGCCCGAGCGGACAGTTCGCCGGGAAGCAGTTCCTCGGTGTCCATAACCTAAACCATACTTGAGGTGACGGTTCGGGTTACAGCGGCACAGCCGATTTCACCACGCAGCAGGATGCGGGAACGGAGTTGGACCGGCCCTTCAGGGACGTTGCTCTACACGCCGATTCGTCATCGGGCTGGTGACCAGTCCCACACGGATAGGTCATCGGGTGGGTAGTCGGCGCAGTGATCCGTTTCTTTAGCGGCGACGCCTTTGTTGTTGAAGAAGATCTTCGCCCAGTTGGGCCACGCCGCCGTCATGGGATCGGCAAAGTTGGTGACCATTTGTTCGGAATAGGCTCTGCGATCGGCAGGGTTGAGCGAATAGAAGTAGTGCGCACTGTCGATGGCGGCCTGTTGAACCTGGGGCGACTTGTTGTGCTTGTCGATCATGTAGCGCTCATAATAGATTGGTGTGAAATCGCGTGCGGCGGCGAGGATCTGCTCGGCAGTGCACGTGCTGACGATCATCGGGTGGGGGATCGGGTAGTCGTCGGTCGAGTCGGCCATCGCGGTGGCGGGCAACGCCGTCGCGACCGTGGTGGTAAGCGCGGCGATCCCGGCTCGCACAACCGAACGTGTTCGCGGTCGCCTCGGCGGGTGCATGGCTATCTCCTCTCCGTTCGATGCGCCGCGTTGGCCTCGCGGACTGCGCTGCAACGTCATTGGTGACGTGCGGCCGCCGAGGTCAGGATCGGTACCTGGTCGGGGCAGTACGTGCTGATTGCGGCGGCGAGGAATTGGTAGCTTTGCGCGGTGGTGGTACCGCGCGGCAGGTTGACCAACGCGAAGCGGGCGGACTTGTCCGCAGTGGTGTCTAGGCCGTTGTGTAGTCGTTCACACGTGATCTTGCCCAGCCAGGCGTTGTAGTCGAGGGGACCGTAGATGCCGTGCCCGTGAAGCTGATTGGCGAAATCGGTATCCGGGTCGGCTTGCGCCGGGGCGGCCACCGCGACCATGGCCGCCGTGACCAGTGCCGGCACTGAAAGCTTCGCTAATCTCATTGCGGTCCTTGGTGACTCGTCGCGCCCACGGGGAGCGGCTGGGTCGTGGCCGTCTCGTCGGTCGGCTGCTGAATCC
>Ga0209248_10000126_pt1 | contig 26469 bp, 15 predicted proteins | sample BogFormECP04_OM1_FD_188241 | JGI IMG/M metagenome (GOLD analysis project Ga0209248, IMG submission 188241) | Bog forest soil microbial communities from Calvert Island, British Columbia, Canada - ECP04_OM1 (SPAdes) (version 2) | ecosystem: Environmental > Aquatic > Freshwater > Wetlands > Bog ... | reverse complement strand
GCGGTAAACCACCAGCAGAACGATGAGCACCAGCACGCCGATCGCCAGCTCGATCGGAAGCCGATCCTGCTCGCCCGCGACCGTCAGGTCGGCGACCGTTGCCGCGGGGCCGGTGATGTTTGCCGTCAGGGCTGTTCCGGCGACGGCGTGGTTAACGATGTCGCCGATCTTGTTGAAGGCGGCGTAGGACCGTGGAGTGCCCAACTCACCCGCAACGCCGACCGGCAGCACCCAAGCTTTGTCGTCCTTGCTGGTCACGACCGATCGCAGAGGCGGCGTGCTGATGAAGTCCTGCAGCATCACGACATCTCGGGTGTCCTTGCGCAGCGCGTCCACCAGCTTGCCGTAGACGGCTTCCTCGGCGCGGCCGAGCCCCTTGTCGTCGGTCAGGACCACCAGCAGCAGGTCTTCTGAGCCCGCTTCGTGAAACGCCTCGGTCATCTTTCGGGCGGTGACGGTCGACGGCGCATCGCTGGGCAAGATAGCGAGCGGATGCTTCTGGGCCATCTCGTTCAGCGATGGGAACGTAAGTGGTAGAGCGACCGCAATCGCGACCCAGATCCCTATCACCACCCAGGGCCACCGCACCACAAAATCGGCTAGCCGTTGCATATCGCCCTCACCCCCGGTCGGCGCTGTTGTGTGCGCCCGCCGGCGACGCTCGCCGACGCTCGCCGACGCTCTGTCAGAAAAGCTCTAGCCATCAATGCGCTCGCCGCTAAGCGACGCGTCCCCAGTGCCCGCTATCGGCGACCCGCACGCACACGGACTTCATCGCCTCCATGTAACGGGTGACCGATTTCAGGGCGACCGGGTTATCGGGATACATGATTGCCATGACCGTGCCCTCGCTATACCGAAATACATAGATGGTCAGCTGATAAGAAAACCGGCCGTCCGGATAGATTCCGATATTGTCCGCAAGACCGAGGTCGCCAGCCGCGAGAATTGCGTTGAGCGGCGCAGCGCCGCCATGCAGGAAGTTCGACACCGGAAAGTTCGGCTCCGGCCAGTTCAGCCAGGGCGCCAACTCCAATACGCGGTAATACGGCACCCTCGCCATGCCGAGACCTGAATCGAACGAAGACTGCGCCGCCCATGCGGCATCGCCGAAAGAGGCAGCAGCTATTGGCACGGTGATCGGGATCAAGCCGGTAAACCAACCCTGCGTCATGAAGTTGTCTGTGCCTGTGCGGGAATCCCGGGGAGTGAGCCCGTAATACGTGAGAGCACCAGTAAACTCATGCTCCACCAGGGCGATGCAGGCGAACAACCCGCCGACGAAGCGTGCGCCCGCCGCCGTGCAGGCTGATTCGAATCGCTCCGTCTGTTCGGCGTCCATCAGCAGTTCGGAGGCCATGTAACTGCTACTCGGCTCCAACGGGTTACCCAGTGGAAGAGGGAATTCAGGAAAGCCACCATTGTTGTTCTCCGCGAAGTCAATCCACGCGCGTACCTCAGGCGAATTTACGGTTAACGTAGACGTGTACTGGCGCTCGCGGATACAGAAGTCGTCAAAGCTGCCGGCATCGGGAAGCGCAAGGGGCTCACCGCCTCCGCTCAACGCCGAATACATTCCGTTGGCCTCTATCATCGTTGTGCCGATCAACGTCGCGTCTCCGTGGACATGATCCATGGCGGCAAAGAACGTGAAGTGGCTCTCGCTTTGGATAATCCCGAAGGTGAAGCAGCCCCACTCCAGCGGATTCGGTATGGCCACGACATGGGCGTGTATTTCGTCGACCGTCATGTTCCCATGATTGATCGGCGCGAATTCAATATCGGCAGGATCGCTGATGGAATGCCTGATGAACTCCCCATCACCGGTGTGCTCGAACCAACTGCGGAACGTGTCATGCCGACGCAGGTATCCGTTGAGGGCGTGATGCATGGCGGAAACATCACACTGGCCGGGTACGTCACAGCTAGCGATGATTTGCCGGGAAAAGTTCAGCCCCGCGGCGGTCCGCTCACAATAGTTACGGAGATGTTGGCCCTGCATATAGCTGACCGGCACAGAACTGACCGGCGCTTGTCGAACCTTTTCGATAGCCGCGGCCGTCGGGTGCCAGGAGGTGACTGTGCCTGGGGTCAACGTCCATTCGTCGAGCGAGCCGACCGTAATCTTCGCGATGCGCAAAAGTTCGTCCTCCTCGATGTCAACGGCTCCGGTCCGTCGCGCTGGCAGCGCCACCAAGATAACCCGCTGGCGTGGGACGCAGGCTGGCAGCAGCTCACAGGTTCGGCAGACGGCCCGGCATAGGACGTACGCTGCCAGCCGCAGTGGCTATAGTTGGCCGGTGTCGGCAGTCGCCCGGTGCCGGGGCTGCACTTGAAATGCTGGCCGGCTGGGGAGATGGTTCGGCTGCGCAATCTGGCCGCCCGTGTGGGGATCGAAACTTTATCGGCCAAAGCAGGGAGGGGAACCGCATGGCGTCCGTCGAAGGTCAGCAACAGCCGGCAATGGGTTTTGCGATCGTTGGCTATGCGGCGCGTTTTCCGGGTGCCGCGGATGCGGCCGCCTTCTGGGATGTGCTGCGGGAGGGCCGGGATGCGGTCTCGGAGGTGCCCCAGGACCGGTGGGATGTCGACGAGTTCTACGATCCGGATCCCGACGCGCCCGGCAAGATTGTGAGCCGTCGGGCAGGGTTCGTCGACGATATAACGGGATTCGACGCGCCGTTCTTCGGGCTGTCGAAGCGGGAGACCATGTTGATCGACCCGCAGCATCGGATACTGCTGGAAATGGCGTGGCGGGCGGTGGAGCATTCCGGTACCGCGCCAACGGCTTTGGCGAACACCAACACCGGCGTGTTCATCGGTTTATCCACCCATGACTACCTGGCAATGGCATCCGACGAGCTGACCTACGCCGAGATCGAAGCCTATATAGCAATCGGCACGTCGAATGCCGCAGCAGCGGGCCGGATCAGCTATCGGTTAGGGCTGCAAGGCCCGGCGGTCGCCGTCGACACGGCGTGCAGCTCGTCGTTAGTGGCGATCCATCAGGCATGCCAAGCGCTGCGCTTGGGGGAATGTGACCTTGCGCTGGCCGGTGGGGCAAACGTCCTGCTAACCCCGGCGACCATGATCACCTTTTCCCATGCGCACATGCTCGCGCCCGACGGCCGGTGCAAGACTTTCGACGCGGCCGCAGACGGCTATGTGCGCGGCGAGGGTTGCGGTGTGATCGTCGTAAAGCGGCTCGAGGACGCGATCCGCGACGGCGACCGGATCCGGGCCGTGATCCGCGGCAGCGCGATCAACCAGGACGGCGCATCGGGTGGTTTGACGGTGCCGAACGGCGTTGCCCAGCAACGGGTTATCGCCGAGGCGCTGAATCGCGCCGGCATCGCACCCGCCGACGTCGGATACCTGGAGGCACATGGGACCGGGACGTCGCTGGGCGATCCGATCGAGGCCCAGGCCGCCGGTGCAGTGTTCGGCGAAGGGCGCGAGGCAAGCGAGCCGCTGTTGATCGGTTCGGCGAAGACGAATATCGGGCATCTGGAAGCAGCCGCGGGGATTGCGGGGGTCATCAAGGTCATCCTGTCGCTCGAGAACGAGTTGCTGCCACCGCATCTGCACTTCCAAAACCCGTCGCCGCACATTCCCTGGGATCGGCTTGCGCTGCAGGTTGTGCGGGAGGCCACGCCCTGGGAGCGCAACGGTCGGCCCCGTATTGCGGGCATCAGCTCGTTCGGGTTCGCCGGAACCAACGCGCACGTCATCCTCGAGGAAGCACCTGATCAAACAGCCCAGGTCGCCGCTGCACCGGCGCCGGCTGATCAGCCCGGGGGCCAACGGTTCAGCGTTCTTCCGTTGTCGGCGCGCACGCCCGAAGCACTCGTACAGGTCGCCGATCAATACCACAGCTGGTTGAACGCGCATCCCGAGGCCACCCTGGCGGACGTGTGCTTCACCGCCGGGGTGGGAAGAGCACACTTCGAGCACCGCGCTGCGTTGGTGGTCAATTCGAGAGAATCCGCCAGTGAGCTGCTCGGCGCACTCGCGGACGATCGGCCGGCGCCTGGGCTGGTGCGCGGAGTGTCCGATGCACCGCCGAAGACGGCGTGGCTGTTCACCGGCCAAGGCAGCCAGTACCCCGGCATGGCCCGAGAGCTGTTCGACACCGAGCCGGTATTCGCCGAGACGTTGACTCGTTGCGCGGCAGTAGTCGCTGACGTACTCGAAAAACCGTTGCTAGACGTCATTTTCGACGTGGATAGCGCGGACAACGAAGAGACGCTGCGGCAGACCTCCTACGCGCAGCCCGCCTTGTTCGCGGTGGAGATGGGCCTGGCTCGGCTCTGGCAGTCGTGGGGCTTCGACCCCGACGTCGTGCTTGGCCACAGCGTCGGCCAGTATTCGGCCGCGTGCGTCGCGGGCGTGTTCAGCCTCGAGGACGGCGCGCGACTGATGGCCGAGCGCGGCCGCCTTTTCGGCAGCTTGCCTGCGGGCGGTCGGATGGTCGCGGTGTTCACCGCCCCCGAGCGTGTCGAGAGCCTCACCGACGAATTCCCAAGTTTGTCGGTTGCCGCCTACAACGGTGCTAACACCGTACTGTCGGGACCCGCACCGGATCTCGAGCAGGCGGTGGCACGGTTGACGGCCGATAGTGTCCGCTGTGACTGGCTGGACACCAGCCACGCGTTTCACTCGGCGCTGCTGGATCCGATCCTCGACGAGTTCGAGTCGTATGCGGACCAGTTCAATTACAGCTCGCCACAAATGATTTTGGTGTGCAACCGCACCGGCTCCGCGATCGGCAGGAGCCAGAAGCTGGATGGCAACTATTGGCGTCGCCACGCGCGGCAGCCGGTGGAATTCGCCAAAAGCGTTCGCACCCTTGCCGATTTGGGTTGCAAAGTGTTGCTGGAGATCGGTCCGCAACCGGTGCTCACCGCCGCGGCCATGCGGGCGTGGCCTGACCCGGCAACCGCACCGAGGGCGATCGCGTCGCTGCGTCGAAACACCGCCGACCACCGCCAGATCACCGAAGCCCTTGCTGACGCGTACGTTCTGGGCCATCTGCCCGACTTCGGCGCTGTGCGGCAGGGACCGGCGCGAAAGCTCGACCTGCCCACGTACCCGTTCCAGCATCGCCACTACTGGTATCGCGAAAATCGGGACCTGCCTACCCAGCAATCCCATGTCACAGCTACCAGCGAAGCCGTTCGGCTTCTCGAAGACGGCCGGATCGAAGAACTGGCCGCACTACTCGGCGGTGGCGGCGATGATCGTCAAACCCTGAATGTGCTGACGAAGTTTGCGGCGCAACACAACCAGCAGCGCAAGACTCGGTCGATCGCGGACGCGCGCTACGAGTTTCGTTGGGAGAAATCCACCACGACGGTCTCGGCTGCGGAAGCCGGCGAGGCGTCTACCTGGCTGCTCATCGGCGCTGATGCCGATGAGGTGCAGCCGTTGGTCGAGGCGCTGACCGCGCGCGGGCACCAGCATCGGATTCTCGGGTTGCCGGCCTCCGACGCGGACGAGGAACACCTCGAGGCCACGCTGCGCGCTGCCGTGGCAGACGAACCAGAGTTACGCATCCTGCATGTCGCGGCCCTCGAGTCCGGCACCGCGCCGTCGATGCGGTCGCTGCTGCGGGTGCAACACCAAGTCCTGAGCGGAACACGGCGCCTCTTCCGCGCCGCGGCGGCCGCCGAACTACGCCGACCGATCTGGTTGGTAACCCGCGCCGCACAACGAGTCACCGATGACGACAATGTGTCACCAGATCAGAGTTCCCTGTGGGGATTTGGGCGCGCCGCCTCGTTAGAGCATCCGCAGATTTGGGGCGGACTGGCGGATCTGCGCGAAGGCACTGCCGACGAATGGTCGCGATTGATCGACCAGGTGGCGGCCGAACCGCGCCGCGAAGATCAAGTCGCGCTGCGTGATCAATTGGTCTACGTGCCCCGGCTGGTTCGACGGGCCCAGCAACCAAGCGCGACACCATTGGCACTGCGTGCAGACGCAACGTATTTGGTGACCGGCGGATTGGGGTCGATTGGCCTGGAAATTGCCGAATACCTGGCCGCGCACGGCGCTCGCCATCTGGTGCTGACCAGTCGGCGCTCACCCAACGAAGCCACACAATCGCGCATCGATGCGTTGAGCGAACAATACGGTGCCGAATTCCGGTTCGTCTCTGCCGATGTCGCCGATGCGCACGACGTTGCGCGCCTGTTAGCCACTGTGCAGAGCGAGCTACCGCCGTTGGCCGGCATCGTCCATGCCGCAGGCGAGGTCGGTACCACCCCGCTCAGCACGCTGGACGACGCCGAGGTGGATCGTGTTTTCGCCGGGAAGGTCTGGGGCGCTTGGAATTTAGCTGAAGCAGCCGCGGACCTGCAGCTGGACTTCTTCCTCAGCACCTCCTCGATCGCCTCGATATGGGGCGGGTACGGTCAGACCGCCTACGGCGCGGCTAATGCCTTCCTCGACGGGCTGGCGTGGCGGCTGCGCGAGCAGGGCATCCCTGGAATCAGCGTCAACTTCGGTCCGTGGTCGGTGGGCATGGCCGACGAGGAGTCTCGTGCGCGACTGGGCAAGCGCGGGATCAAGACGTTGTCACCTGCTGATGCCCTTGCAGGTGTTGCCGATCTGATCGCTGGCGCTTCCGGGCAAGGAACAGCGCAAGGCGTGGTGGCCCGGATTGATTGGGCTCGCTTTTTGCCGCTCTACCAGCAAGCGGGCCGGCGCTCCTTCCTGGCCGAGCTGGAGCGTGAGGTGCCCGGTGCCGTGCCGGCAACAACGGCGTCGGGCAAGACCGAACTGGTCGAACGGCTCACCAATGCTCCGGTGCAGCAGCGCAGGAAGCTGTTGGCCGATTACCTTGGCGACGCGGTGGCAAAGGTGACGCGCGTCGACCCGGCGGAGATCCGCGAGGACGCGGGATTCTTCGATCTCGGCATGGATTCGCTGATGGCCGTCGAGCTGCGACGCCACATCGAGCAAGGTGTGGGCAAGGAGATACCGGCGACGCTGGCGATGGACTACCCCCGGCTGTCCGACGTGGTGGATTACCTGCTCGGCGATGTGCTCGGTCTCAGCGAGCAGGCAAAGTCGGGGCCTTCGCTGGCGGCAGCAGTGACGACGCGCACGGATGAGCCGATCGCGATCGTCGCCGTGTCATGCCGTTTCCCGGGTGCACCCAATCCGGAAGCGTTCTGGGAAGTCTTGTCCGACGGTGTCGATACGATCCGGGAAGTCCCGGAGGACCGATTCGACATCGACGAGTTCTACGACCCGGATCCGGACACTGCGGGCAAGACCTACACGCGCTTCGGCGGATTCCTTGACGGAATCGACGGATTCGATCCCGAATTCTTCGGCATCTCTCCGCGCGAGGCCGTCTGGATCGAGCCGCAGCAGCGGCTGATGCTCGAAACGGCTTGGGAGGCTTTGGAACGCGCCGGCTACTCGCCGGCGGCACTGCGCGGCAGCCGAACCGGCATCTTCGCGGGGGTGGCCGCCAACGAGTATGCGCATCTGCTGTCCGCCGAGTCGATCGACAAAATCGAGCCCTACTTCATTACCGGCAATGCGCTCAACGCCATCTCCGGTCGGGTTGCCTTCGCGCTCGGGTTCGAAGGGCCGGCAGTGGCGGTCGATACCGCGTGCAGCTCGTCGCTGGTGGCCGTCCATCAGGCCTGCCAGGCTTTGCACTACGGGGACTGCGACTTGGCGCTGGCCGGCGGTGTGAACGTTTTGCTGAGTCCGGTGACCATTGTCGCCGCCTCACGCGCCCGGATGCTATCGCCCGTTGGGCGGTGCAAGACGTTCGACGCGTCGGCCGACGGCTACGTCCGCAGTGAAGGCTGCGGGATTCTGGTGCTCAAGCGGCTCAGCGACGCGGTGCGCGACGGCGACCGGGTTGCCGCAGTGATCCCGGGCAGTGCGGTCAACCAGGACGGCGCGTCCAGTGGTTTGACTGTGCCCAATGGTGGTGCGCAGCAACGGCTTATCGCCACGGCACTGGCCCGCGCCGGCTGGGCCGGCGAGGACGTCGACTACCTCGAGGCGCACGGCACGGGTACCCCGTTGGGTGACCCGATCGAGGTGCAGGCGGCCGGGGCTGTCTACGGTGCCGCCCGCGACTCGGACCGTCCGTTGCTGATGGGATCGGTCAAGACCAACATCGGCCACACCGAGTCGGCATCAGGGGCCGCCGGTCTGATCAAGGTCGTGTTGTCGCTGCAGCACGGACTGCTGCCGCAGAGTCTGCACTTCGATAAGCCGTCGCCACATATCCCATGGGACTCATTGCCGGTGCGGGTGGTGGAGAAGGCGACTCCTTGGGAGGCCAACGGCAGGCCGCGGCGCGCCGGCGTGAGTTCCTTCGGATTCACCGGCACCAACGCGCACGTGCTGATCGAGGAGGCGCCAGTCCAACCGGCGACCCCCGACGAACATCCGGCTGACGACGCCGCCGTGGCGCCGGAGTCGGAGGCTCCAGAAGCGTCGATGAATGTGCTGGCACTGTCGGCGCGCTCATCGGAGGCGCTGGTTGAGTTGGCGCAGCGGTATGGGTCCTGGTTGGGCAACCACCCAGAGGCCGACATCGCCGAGGTGTGCTTCACGGCCGGGGTGGGGCGGTCGCATTTCGAACACCGGGCCGCGCTGGTCGTGGAGACGGTTCAGAGCGCGAGCGAGGGCCTGCCCGAGCTGGCCGAGAACCGCCTGCGACCCGGTGTGGTGCGCGGCGAGTGCACTGACCGGCCTACGACGGCCTGGCTGTTCACTGGGCAGGGTAGCCAGTATCCGGGGATGGCACGCGAGTTATTCGACGCTGAGCCGGTTTTCGCCGAGACCGTGAAGCGCTGCGCGGACGCGGTCAGCGAGATACTGCCGCGCCCGTTGCTGGAGGTGCTGCTCGCGACCGACCGTGAGACCGGCGGCGTGGCCGGAGAAACGCTGAAGCACACGTCGTTTGCGCAGCCGACGCTGTTCGCCATCGAGATGGGCCTGGCCCGGCTGTGGCAGTCCTGGGGCATCGAGCCCGATGTGGTGCTGGGGCACAGCGTGGGCCAGTACGCGGCGGCATGTGTGGCCGGCGTGTTCAGCCTCGAGGACGGGGCACGGCTGATGGCCGAGCGCGGTCGGCTGTTCGGCAGTCTGCCCGCCGGTGGGCGGATGGTGGCGGTGTTCACCGACCCCAAGCACGTCGAGCAGGTCGCCGGGGAGTTCCCTCGGGTGTCCGTCGGTGCGTACAACGGCCCCAACACGGTGCTTTCGGGTCCGGGAGAAGATCTGGAACCGATCGTCGCCAAATTTGCCGATGACGGGATCCGGTGCACGTGGCTGGAAACCAGCCATGCCTTCCACTCGCAGTTGATGGAGCCGGTGCTCGGTGAATTCGAGTCGTACGCAGCGGGGTTGGAGTTCGGTATGCCGACGTTGCCGCTGGTCTGCAACCGGACCGGTGCCATCCTCACCGCGGAAAGCCCGCTGGACGCTCAGTATTGGCGGCGGCATTCCCGCCAGCCCGTGCAGTTCGCCGAAAGCGTGCGCACCGTGGCGGCACTGGGATGCTCGGTGTTGATGGAGATCGGTCCGCAACCGGTTCTGACCGGTGCTGCGGTGCAGGTGTGGCCGGAGCATCTAGCCGCGCCGCGTGCGATCGTCTCCCTACGCAAGGGCGTCGGTGACCGTCGCCAGATCGCCGATGCGCTTGCGACGGCGTATGTCAGCGGCCATCGGCCCAATTTCGCTGCGCTGCATCAACAATCGCACCGCAGACTCGAACTGCCTACCTATCCGTTCCAGCGCCGCCGCTTCTGGCCTAAGGCCTCTGCTATCACCGTCGACGGTCCTGCGATGTCCGGACTTCTCGGTAGTGCAAAGGATCTCGCCTCCGGCGACTCCGTGTACACCAGCAGGCTGTCAGTCAAGTCGCAGCCGTGGCTGTCCGATCACGTCATCTATGGCACCGTCGTCGTTCCTGGGGCGACCTATGCGGCGATGGCCCTGGCCGCCGTTGGCACGCCGGCGCACGTCAAAGAGGTCTTCTTCTACGAGCCGATCATCCTGCCCGAGAAGGCTTCTCGTGAGGTGCAGCTGACGCTGCATCCGCTCGACGCCGGCGGCGGCTGGAAATTCCAGGTGCACAGCCGCCCATACGGTGATCGCGACGCTGAATGGTCGTTGAACGCCGATGGCACCGCGGTCTCTGGTGTCGAGGACGAGCCGGCGGCCGAACCCGCGGATCCCGTGGACGCGGCGATCGAGCGGATGGAGCGCATGCGTCCGCAAGAGCTGTTCGAGACCTTCGCCGACATGGAACTGTCATGGGGGCCGAACTGGTCCGGATCGCTGAAGTCGCTGTGGCTCAGTGAGGGTGAGGCGATCGGCGACATCTCCGTCGGTGAAGAACTGTCCGAGCAGCTTGGAACCGAGCCGATGCATCCGGTCCTGATGGACCTGTGCACCGGCGTGGCCTTCCCGGCCTTCCCGGCACTTCTCGCGGCCGAACAGGGCGTCAACGACCTGTTCTTGCCGTTGCGGTACGGGCAGGTGATGTTGCGGGAGAAGATGCCGCGCAGGTTCTACTGCCGCGCAAAGTGGCACACCAGTGAACTCGACAGCGAAACCCAGGTCTTCGATCTCGATTTCGTCGATCGGGATGGCCGCCACTTGGGCGGGATTCGCGAGTTCACCGTCAAACGCGCGCCCCGAGAGGCGTTGCTGCGCGGGCTCGGCGGCGACGCCACCCGGCTGCTCTACACCCTCGGCTGGCATGAGGTGGTACCGCCGTCAGGTGATGACGCTGGAAACGTAAGCGGCACTTGGCTGATTGCCGGGTTCGGCGAACTTGCGGCCAAGGTTCCAGGCTGCATCTCATTTGACCGGACTACGGATCCGGAGCTCTTGGGGCAGCTGTTGATACAGGCTCAAGAGCGCGGTGTGCCGATCTCCGGCATCGTCTGGCGCAGCACCGGACCGAGTGCAGAAGAGTCGAGCGCCGGCGTTGTAGCGCGGCTCGAGACCGAGATCTCCAACCTGCTCACCGCCGTGCACACCGTGCAAGGTGGCCAGGTGAAGCTCCCAGGCGGACTGTGGATCGTCACCGAGCGGGCCGTTGCCACCGAATCCAGCGAACCGGTCGACCCGGTGCAGGCTGCGCTGTGGGGACTCGGACGCACCATCATCAACGAGGAACCGGCCCTGCGGTGCAGGCTGATTGACTCCGATGGGGCAGAGGGGGCCGCGAGCTCGCTGGCCGGCTTGCTCGGCGCACCAATCCAGGAACCGGAACTCGCGCTGCGGCAAGGAAAGTTCCTGGCGTCGCGGCTACTGCCATGGGCGCGAAGCGGTCATCTCGTAGTGCCGCGGACAACCGATTACGTGCTGGCCCCCACCGAACGCGGCGCCATCGACAACCTTCGACTGACCGAGAATGAGGTGGCGCCGCCGGACGAGGGCTATGTGCAGGTCCGGGTTGAGGCCGCTGGTCTCAACTTCCGCGACGTGCTCAATGTGTTGGGCCTCTACCCGGGTGATCCCGGCCCGATCGGCGGCGACTTCGCCGGCACCGTCACACAATTGGGTGACGGCGTGACCGGACTCGAGGTCGGCCAGCGGGTCTATGGCTTCATGCAGGGTGCATTCTCGAGTCGGTTCAATGTGCCGGCGCAATTGCTGGCACCGATTCCCGACGGGGTGAGCGCGGTAGATGCGGCAACAATCCCCGCTGCGGCACTCACAGCCCGGCTCGCGTTCGACTGGGCGCAGCTCAAGCCCGGTGATCGCGTGCTCATCCACGCCGCCAGCGGTGGTGTCGGGTTAGCCGCGATCCAGATGGCGCAGCAGCACGGTGCGACCGTTTTCGCCACCGCCAGCACGTACAAACGCGCGACGCTGCGCAAGCTGGGCGTGGGACACGTGTACGACTCGCGCACTACCGATTTCGCCGACCAGATCCTCACCGACACCGACGGCGCCGGCGTCGACGTGGTGCTCAACAGCCTGACGAATGAAGGGTTTCTCGAAGCGACCGTGCGGGCCACCGCCCAGAACGGACGTTTCGCCGAGATCGCCAAGCGAGACATCTGGACTCCCGAGCAGATGGCGGAGGCCCGCCCCGATATCGCCTACGAGATCGTCGCGCTGGACACGGTTACCTTCCAAGAGCCCGAGCGTATCCGTGGCTTGCTGACCGAAGTGTCGGACGGGTTGGCGCGCGGCGAATGGACGCCGCTACCCGCCGAGATCTACCCTCTCACGGAGGCCAGAGCCGCGTTCCGCCGGATGCAGCAGGCGCGGCACATTGGGAAGATCGTGCTGCAGATGCCGAATCCGCTACAGCCGCGGGCCGATCGGAGTTATCTGATCACCGGTGGACTCGGCGCGATCGGTCTGCACACGGCGTCGTATCTGGCTCAACTCGGTGCCGGAGACATCGTGTTGACCAGCCGGCGCGCGCCTGACGCGGATGCCCAACAGGCAATCGACGACATCACGGAGCGCTACAAGTGCCGCATCCACACCTTCGCGGCCGATGTCAGCGACGAGTCGGAAGTCGAAGAGCTGCTCGAGCGCATCCGCACGGAGTTGCCGCCGCTCGCTGGGGTGGCGCATTTGGCGGGCGTGCTCGACGACGCGCTGCTGGCTCAGCAGAGCCTGGAGCGTTTCCGGACAACGTTGGCGCCCAAGGCGTTCGGTGCCTGCCACTTGGACCGGTTGACGAGGAACGACGATCTCGACTTCTTCATCGTGTCCTCGTCGGTGTCCAGTTTGTTCGGATCACCTGGCCAGGCCAACTATTCGACTGCCAACGCACTGCTGGATGGACTGGTCGCGCAACGTAAGGCGCAAGGTCTGCCGGCGACCGGTGTCAACTTTGGTCCCTGGGCCCAAGGTGGCATGGCCTCGTCGGAGGCCGCGACTGCCAACATCAGCGCGCAAGGTCTGATTCCGCTGGAACCCTCGGCCGCGCTCGGCGCCCTCGCCGAGGTCGTCGCCAACGGCACTGGCCAGGCAACCGTGATCAAGGCAAACTGGCAGCGTGCGGCGAAGGTGCTGGGCAGTTCGCGTCCACCGATTCTCGACCTCGTGTTGCCGAGCGCCGTCGGTGAGGTGACCGGTGACAGTGAGTTGCTCAAGCAACTGCAGGAGATACCGGTGGCGCAGCGCGGCAGTTTCATCACCGAATTCCTGCAGCGTGAAGTGCAGGGCTTCCTGCGGCTCGCCCAACCGCCCGCCGCGACCAGCCGGTTCCTGGACCTGGGCACCGACTCACTGATGGCGGTCGAACTCCGCAACCGGTTGCACAGCCAGTTCGGTGGCGCGTTCACGATCAACGCCACCGCGGTGTTCGACTATCCGACGATCGGCGGGCTCGGCGAATATCTCGCAGCTCAGCTGCCCGATGCGGAATCGGAGTCGGGCGAGGCGGCGGCGTCTGAAGCGAATTCGGAGGCGGCGGACGGGGAGTCCGGCGCGGCGACCGAGGCGGCTGACGCGGAATCCGGCGCGGCGCCCGAGGCGGCTGACGCGGAGGCCGTCGCAGAGCGGAGTTGATGCGGGCGGTCAGTCGGCGATATTGAAGGCCGAGTTGACCTTGGTCGGCTGAACCCGCACCACCAACTCGCCGGACACCGCGTTGCGCTGGCCGAATTCCTTGGCGCGGTGGGCGCCCATGTAGCGTCCACCGATCCGGGTAGCGATCTCGAGCAGATCCTCGGCACGGTCCTGGACGGACGCTGTGCCCTGCACCTGGACGAACGAGTAGGGCGGATGCGGATCGTCGACACAGATGACGACACGCAAATCCCTGGCCAGCGCACGGCCTTTCGCTGACTCGCGGCCGGTGTTGAACACCAGCTCGCCGTTGTCGACGACGAACCACACCGGGGCGACCAGCGGCCGGCCGTCGGCGGCGAGGTAACCCAGCATCGCGGTGCGGGTACCCGCTGAGAGAAAGTCGATGACTTCGTCGGAGAGTTCGGCCATGCGACTACTCGACCTACAGCGTCACGACGTCGTAGTCGCCGACCTGATCGATCAGGACATGCAGCAGGTCTTGGGTGGAGCCAAAGGTGTGATTGATCGCGGTGAGCCGGGCCGCGTAGTGGCCGACCGGGTACTCCGCGGTCATGCCGATGCCGCCGTGCAGCTGGATCGACTCCTGCGCGATGTGCCGGCCCGACCGGCCAATCTGCAGCTTGGCCCGCGACGAGATCACGGGATCCAAGTTGCCGTCGGCGATCGACATCGCGGCGTAGAGGTTCATACTGCGGGCCAGCTCCAGCGAGACATACATGTCGGCGGAGCGCTGTGTGAGCGTCTGAAACGTGTTGAGCGTGACACCAAACTGCTTGCGCGTCTTGAGGTAATCGGTGGTCAACCGAAGCGCCTCTTCCATGGCGCCGACCGCCTCCGCGCACAACGAGGATTGGATGCGGACGATGGCGTTACGGATGGCGGACGATGCGTCCACTGCGTCGCCGAGCGGCTCGCCCGAAGCTTTGTCCAGGTCGATCTGGGCGCCCCGTTGGCCGTCGAACGTGGGGTACGGCTGGCGGCTCACGGCGTCAGCGTCGACCAGGAACAATCCGATTCCACCGTCGGGCAACTTCGCGCTGACCACCAGGGTGTCAGCGGAATCGCCGGCCAACACCGGGTTCTTCCGTCCGCTCAGGAGCCATGAATCGCCTTCTTGCACAGCGGTTGTCGCGACATCACCGATGGAAGCCGCGCGCATGCCGGGCTCCAGGTGCGCAAAAGCCAGCAACCGCTGCCCCTCGGCGACCTCGCCCAGCAGCTCCTTCTGAGCGTCGCTGCCGACCTCGGCGATGATCGCCCCCGGTCCCAGCGCCGCATGCACGACGGGTTCGGGTGCCAGCCGGCGCCCGACTTCGATGAGCACGGTCATCACTTCGATCTGGCCGGCCTCATCGGGGTCGAATCCCAGCCCGAGAATCCCGGTTTCGGCCAGCTGCGTCCACACTTCTCGGCTCCAGCCCAGGTCGGAGGCGATTGCCTTGTTGCGGCTCTCGGCGTCGTAGCTGCGGGACAGCAAGTCGCGGGTGGTGTCGCGCAGCAGCGCCTGTTCGTCACTCAACTGAAAGTCCATGTCTCTACCTCACACGTTTTTGGTTGTGAACGGCCTGTCTACAAGCCGAGAATGGTCGACGCGATGATGGTGCGCTGTACTTCGTTGCTGCCGCCGTAAATCGACGTCTTGCGGAAGTTCAGGTAGTGCGGCGCGCTGCCCTGCGCCCACCGCGGTGACGAGATGTGGTTGCCGGCCTCGAACGGCAGCGCATCCGGACCGGCGACTTCGACGAGCAACTCGGTGGCGATCTGTTGTAACAGGCTGCCGCGCAGTTTGAGCACCGACGACGCGGGGTTGGGCTTGCCGCCCTTCGACCCGGACGCGACCCGCATCTGGGTGAGTTCCAATGCCAGCAAATCGTTTTCGGCTTCGGCGACCCGGGCGGCGAACAGGGGATCGTCGAGTAGGCCGGAGTCGGCGGCGCGCTGTTTGACATCGGCAATCCGGACTTTGGTGCGGCCTACCTGGGCGATGCCGTTTCGCTCATTGCCCAACAGGAATTTCGCGTAGCTCCAGCCCTGATTCTCTTCTCCGACAAGCTGATCGGCGGGTACCCGGACATCCTCGAAGAACACCTCATTGACCTCGACGCTGCCGTCGATCAATTTGATCGGGCGCATCGTGATGCCGGGGGTGTCCAGATCGATGAGCAAAAACGAGATGCCGGCCTGCTTTTTCGGTGCCTGCGGGTCGGTGCGGACCAGGCAGAAAATCCAGTCTGAGTATTGGCCAAGCGTCGTCCACGTCTTCTGCCCATTGACGACGTAGCTGTCGCCGTCGCGCAATGCGGTGGTGCGCAGCGATGCCAAATCCGAGCCGGCCTCCGGCTCGGAGAACCCCTGGCACCACCAGATGTCGAGGCTGGCCGTCGGAGGGAGGAACCGTTGCTTGATCTCTTGTGAGCCGAACTCGGCGATCACCGGGCCGACCATCTTGGCGTTGAAGTTCAGTGGCTCCGGCACGCAGGCCAGCTGCATCTCGTCCAGCCAGATCTGATGCTGGGCCGGCGTCCAGTCCTTGCCGCCCCATTCGACGGGCCAGCCGGGCACCGCAAGCCCGTGTTCATTGAGGATTTTGTGGCTGGTGGCGAGGTCGTCGCGGCCGAGTCCTTCGCCCGAGCGGGTCCGCTCGCGGATTTCCGCCGGAATCTTCGTCGTGTAGAAGGTGCGCAGCTCGTCGCGGAAGGCGGCTTCGTCCGATGTGAGCGCCAGTTGCATGGCAGTCTCCTCTGCTGGATCCGACGGTCCTTGCCGTGCACGTTATCCGTTTGGCCAACCAACCAGTCAGGCGGCTCGGTGATCAGGCGGTTATGCACAGCCGGCCGCCTGTCCACAGCCGGTACCGGCAGGCCCCGCGACGGGCCCGCCGCGACGGTCGGCGCACCTACGGTCGGCGCATGCGCACAGAACTGCCCGCCGAGCGATTGCATCGTCGACTCGGCGCCGAACCGGACGCCGACGCCGACGACACCGATGCCGACACCGACCCGAACTCTTTGCTGCCGCGGTGGCTTCCGGACGGCTCCGCCGGGGGTGCCGGCGGCTGGATCGCCAAGGTGCGTGCCGACCCGGGCCGCGCCGGCGCCGTCGCATTGGCCGCGATAGCCGCGATCGCGGTGCTCGTCGCCATCTTCACGCTGATGCGAGACCAGCCCGCGCCGGTTCGATCGGCGAAACTGCCGCCGGTCGAGGCGGTGTCGTCGTCGACCCGCGGCCCGAGCCCGGGTGCGACGACCAAGCCGGACCAACCGGTCGTGGTCAGCGTGGTGGGCCTGGTGCACACCCCCGGGCTGGTCACGCTGGCGCCGGGCGCGCGGATCGCTGACGCGCTCAAAGCTGCCGGCGGCGCGACGGACGGTGCCGACACCGTTGGACTCAACATGGCCCGCCAGGTTGATGACGGCGAGCAGATCGTGGTCGGGATCGCACCCGTCAAGGGGCAGCCGCCGGTGTTGGGCAGTTCGGCGACCTCCGGCACGGCCGCCCCGGGCCCGCCGGGCACGGGCTCTCATCCGGGGCGTCCGGACAAACCCGGACGGCCTGCGGCGGTCAACCTGAACACCGCAACGGTGCAGCAGTTGGATGCGCTGCCCGGGGTCGGGCCGGTGACGGCGGCTGCCATCGTGGCCTGGCGCGATGCCAACGGCAAGTTCACCAGCGTCGACCAGCTCGCCGAAGTCGACGGCATCGGCCCCGGCCGTCTGGAAAAGCTGCGCCCGCTGGTTCGTGTCTAAGACCGGTGCAGCACCCCTCCGGCGGCGACGCCGCGGCGCCGCGGCTCGACGCGCGTATGGTGCCGGCCGCGTTGACGAGTTGGGCCGTGACCGCGGCGGGCATCTGGTGGCCGATCGGCAGTCTGGTCGGGTCGATGTGCACGGCGGGGAGTGTGTTCGGCGTTCTGCTGTGGCGCGCCGCACACCGAAGCCCGCGGACGCGGGCCATCGGCGTGGGCCTCGTCGCCGTTGGTGTCGTCGGCGCGGGCTTCGGGTTCGCGATCGCGTTGCGCGCCAACGCAGTCGCTCGCCACCCCGTCGCTGCGGCGTTCGGAACGGCGGCGCAGGTGATGGTCACGCCCAGTGAAAGCGCATTGTCGGTGGGCCGCGGCCGGCTGATGTTCCGTGCCACGTTGCAGCAATTCGGAAACGACCAGATCTCTGGCCGCGTGGTGGTTTTCGCGCCGGCCCGCGACTTCAGCCCGGTGATGGTCGGTCAGCCGATGCGCTTCCGCGCCAGAATCGCTCGCCCCTCTCGACGTGACCTGACGGTGGCGGTGGTGATCGCGATCGGGGAGCCGACGTTGGGTCACGTCGGGCCGGTGCACCGGGCTGCGCACGCAGTCCGCGCGGCGTTCGCTGTCGCAGCTCGCCAAGTGCTGCCCGCAGACCAAGCGGCGATGCTTCCCGCGCTGGTGCTCGGCGACACGTCGACGGTGACCACAACGACCAGCCAAGAATTCCGCGCGGCCGGATTGACGCACCTCACAGCGGTTTCCGGGGCCAATGTCACGATCGTGTGCGGAGCGGTGCTGTTCACGTCGCGGCTGATCGGGCCGCGGGCGGCGGTAGCGCTGGCCGGTGCCGCCCTGGTGTTGTTCGTCATCGTGGTGCAGCCCACGGCCAGCGTGCTGCGCGCGGCGGTGATGGGCGCGATCGCGCTGGTGGGCTTGTTGTCTTCGCGTCGGCGGCAAGCCATTCCGGCTCTTGCCGCTACCGTGCTGGTGCTGATGGTCGTCACCCCTCAACTGGCCGTCGACGCGGGCCTCGCGTTGTCGGTGGTGGCGACGGCGGCGCTGGTGGTTATCGCGCCGATCTGGTCGCGGCGTCTGGTGGCAGCAGGCTGGCCCAAGCCGTTGTCGGACGCGGTCTGCGTCGCGTGTGCCGCGCAGTTGGTGACGGCACCGCTGATCGCCGGGATCTCGGGTCGGGTGAGCCTGATCGGCGCCGCAGCCAATCTTGCAGTGGCGGCGCTGATCGCGCCGATCACCGTGCTGGGTAGTGCGGCGGGCGCACTGTGCTTGTTCTGGCCGACCGCGGCGCAACTGCTGATCCGGTTCACCGGGCCCGAACTGTGGTGGGTGCTGCGGATCGCGCATTGGGCAGCCGGTGTGCCCGCCGCCAGCATGCCGGTTCCGTCCGGGGTTCCCGGTGTCCTGCTGGTCGGCGCCGCCGCGGTCCTGACCGCGGTGTTGTGGCGGCGGCGCTGGTTTCGGGCCGGGATGGCGGTCGCAGCCGCCGGGCTCCTCGCCTGGTCGCTGTCGGGTCTGTTGGTAGGGGCCGGCGGGGCTGTCGGCCGCACATGACACGATCGAAGGCGTGAGCCAGCAGGTTTCGGCATTGCATCTGGTGCTGGGTGATGAGGAGCTGCTGGTCGAGCGCGCCGTCGCGGACGTGTTGCGGGCGGCGCGGCAGCGGGCCGGCACCGACGATGTTCCGGTGAGCCGGCTGCGGGCCGGCGAAGTCGGTGTCTACGAGCTGGCCGAATTGCTGAGCCCGTCACTGTTCGCCGACGAGCGGGTGGTCGTCTTGGAAGCCGCCGGTGAGGCGGGTAAAGACGCCGCGGATTTGATCGCGAACGCCGCCGCGGACATTCCGTCGGGCACCGAGCTGGTGGTCGTGCACTCAGGTGGCGGACGAGCCAAGGCGCTGGCCGGTCGGCTGCGCGCGCTTGGCGCGCAAGTTTATCCGTGCGCGCGGATCACAAAGGCCAGCGAGCGTGTTGACTTCGTCCGCAAGGAGTTTCGCGCGTTGAAGGTCAAATCCGACGACGACACGGTCAGCGCGCTGCTGGATGCGGTGGGCTCCGATATCCGCGAACTCGCCTCGGCCTGTTCACAATTGGTCGCCGACACCGGTGGCCACGTCGATGTCGCCGCGGTGCGGCGCTATCACGGTGGCAGGGCCGAGGTGAAGGGATTCGACATCGCCGACAAGGCGGTGGCCGGTGACGTCGAAGGGGCGGTCGAGGCGCTGCGGTGGGCGATGATGCGCGGCGAGCCGCATGTGGTGTTGGCCGACGCGTTGGCCGAGGCCGTGCACGCCATCGGTCGGGTGGGTCCGCTTTCTGGTGACCACTACCGGCTGGCCGCCGAAGTCGGGATGCCGCCCTGGCGGGTGCAGAAAGCGCAGAAGCAGGCCCGGCGCTGGTCGCGCGACATGGTGGCTACTGCGATGAGATTGGTGGCGGCGCTGAACGCGGACGTGAAGGGCGCGGCCGCCGATGCCGACTACGCGCTGGAAGCGGCGGTGCGAAAAGTCGCCGAGCTAGTGGCCGGTGATCCGGGTCGCTAGAGCTCAGAGCTTGTTGAGGGCGTGCGCCAGCGCAGACTTCTTGTTGGCCGCCTGGTTCTTGTGAATCACGCCGTTGCTGGCCGCCTTGTCCAACTTGCGGCTGGTGGAGACCAGCAGTTCGGCGGCCTTGTCCTTCTCGCCGGCGGCGGCGGCCTCGCGGAACGCCCGGACAGCCGTGCGAAGCGACGACTTCACCGACTTGTTGCGCAGTCGGGCGCGCTCGTTCGTACGGTTGCGCTTCTGCTGCGACTTGATGTTGGCCACGCGTTAATTCCTTCGCAAATTTCAAGCGGCTTGTAGTGTCACGTCTTGCCCCAGCGTCTCGGCGCTTAGGCAGCGAGTGTTGAGGGTATCAGTCCGCGGTGCATTCCCCCAAAGCAGAAGCTCTTGGCCTGCAGAAACGGCGTGCGTGATGCAGCATGGCAGGGTGGCCCTTCGAACTGTGCCCGTCGAGACGAGGCGGGAACCGCGCAGCGAAAAGCCGCCGTCGCAGCGCTACGAGCCGATCTTCGACGGCTACAACTCCGCCAGCAGTTACGGCGAGGCCTTCGATGAGATGTTCGACGCCCAGGGCAACGTTCGCGGCCCGTACAAGGGCATTTACGCCGAGCTTGCGCCGTCGGATGCTTCCGACCTAGAAGCGCGTGCCGAGGCGCTCAGCCGGGCATTCAGCGATCAGGGCATCACGTTCTCGCTGTCCGGTCAGGAGCGGCCGTTTCCGCTGGATCTGGTCCCTCGGGTGATCTCCGCCGCTGAGTGGACGCGGTTGGAGCGCGGCATCACCCAGCGGGTCAAGGCCCTCGAGTGCTATCTCGACGATATCTACGGCGACCAGGAGATCCTCAACGACGGAGTGATCCCGCGCCGGCTGGTCACCTCCTGTGAGCACTTCTACCGCCAGGCCGCCGGCATTGTGCCGCCCAACGGCGTGCGTATTCACGTCGCCGGCATCGACCTGATCCGCGACGAAAAGGGGAGCTTCCGCGTCCTGGAGGACAACCTGCGCTCGCCGTCGGGGGTGTCCTACGTGATGGAGAACCGGCGCACGATGGCGCGGGTCTTTCCCAACCTGTTCGCCACCCACCGGGTGCGCACCGTCGACGACTACGCGGCGCACCTGCTGCGCGCGTTGCGCAAGTCGGCGGCCACCAACGAGGCCGACCCGACCGTCGTCGTATTGACCCCGGGGGTGCACAACTCGGCGTACTTCGAGCACTCGCTGCTGGCCCGGCAGATGGGCGTCGAGCTGGTTGAAGGCCGCGACCTGTTCTGCCGCGACAACCAGGTGTACATGCGCACCACCGAAGGAGAACGTCAGGTCGACGTCATCTACCGGCGCATCGACGACGCGTTCCTGGACCCGATGCAGTTCCGCCCCAATTCGGTGCTCGGCGTGGCCGGCCTGCTCAACGCCGCCCGAGCCGGCAACGTGGTGATCTCCAGCGCCGTCGGCAACGGGGTCGGCGACGACAAGCTCGTCTACACCTACGTGCCGACGATCATCGAGTACTACCTCGGCGAGAAACCGCTGCTGGCAAATGTGGACACCTTCCGATGCTGGCTGGACGACGAACGCGAGGAAGTGCTCGACCGGGTCGGCGAACTGGTGATCAAGCCGGTCGAGGGGTCCGGCGGCTACGGCATCGTGTTCGGCCCGGAAGCCTCCAACAAAGAGTTGAGCGTGATCAGTAAGAAGATCCGCGACGACCCGCGGGGCTGGATCGCGCAACCGATGATGCAGCTCTCGACGGTCCCGACACAGATCGACGACACGCTGACACCTCGTTACGTCGACTTGCGTCCGTTCGCGGTCAACGACGGCGACGACGTCTGGGTGTTGCCCGGCGGTCTGACGCGGGTGGCGCTGGTCGAGGGTTCGCGGGTGGTCAACTCCAGTCAGGGCGGCGGCTCCAAGGACACCTGGGTGCTCGCGTCCCGCACCTCAGCGGCCGACCGCGAGCTGGGCGCCGCCGAGATTGTGCGGTCGCTGCCTAAACCGGTGACCACATCCAACAGCGACTCGGACGGCGAAAAAACTACGCAACAGCAGCAACAGTCGCAGCTGCGCCCGACGCGGGAGCAGCCCGCTCAGCAGCAACAGCAACAGCAGCAGCAGCAGCAACGGGCGGTGATCCGCTGATGCTGGCCCGCAACGCCGAAGCGCTGTACTGGATCGGTCGCTACGTCGAGCGCGCCGATGACACCGCGCGCATCCTCGACGTGACCATCCACCAACTGCTGGAGGATTCCAGCGTCGACCCTGACCACACCTCCCGAGTCCTCTTGCACGTGTTGGACATTGAGGCGCCGGACACCCAGTTGGACGTCTGGTCGCTGACCGACCTGGTGGCATTTCGGCGCAACACCGCGGGCGGCTGCTCCATCGTCGACGCCATCTCCGCGGCGCGGGAAAACGCGAGGTCTGCCCGGGAGGTGACGTCCACCGAGACCTGGGAATGCCTCAACACCACGTTCAACGCGCTGGGCGAACGTGAACGCGCCGCTAAACGCCTTGGCCCGCATGAGTTTTTATCGTTCATCGAAGGCCGCGCCGCGACGTTCGCCGGCCTCGCCGATTCGACGCTGTCACGTGACGACGGATACCGCTTCATGATGCTGGGCCGTGCGATCGAGCGGGTGGACATGACGGTGCGGATGTTGTTGTCACGGGTGGGCGACAGCGCGTCCTCGCCGGCGTGGGTGACGGTGCTGCGCTCGGCGGGCGCGCATGACACCTATCTGCGCACGTATCGCGGTGTGCTGGACGCCAACCGGGTCGTCGAGTTCATCCTGCTCGACCGGCTGTTCCCGCGTTCGGTGTTCTATTCGTTGAAGTTGGCCGAGCACAATCTTGACGAACTGCTGCACCGTTCGCACAGTCGGGTCGGTTCTACCGCCGAAGCGCAGCGGCTGCTCGGCCGAGCGCGCAGTGAACTCGAATTCATTGGGCCGGGTGTGCTTCTTGAATCGCTGGAGACGCGGCTGGCCAGCCTGCAGAAGTCGTGTTACGACGTCGGAGAAGCGTTGGCAGTACAGTACTTTCATGCTGTGCCATGGGTCGCCTGGTCTGACGCCGCCCAACGTGAGCCGCTGCCGGCGAAGAAGGGGAAGAGCTGATGTGGCGGCTGCGGGTTCTGCACGCCACCGGATATGCCTATCCGTCGCCGGCCACGGCCTCCTACAACGAAGCCCGGCTCACGCCACGCTCCGACTCCCGGCAAAACGTCGTCCTCAACCGAATCGAAACCGTCCCGCCGACCAGGTCATACCGCTACATCGATTATTGGGGCACCGCAGTCACCGCATTCGACTTGCATGCACCGCACACCGAGTTGACCGTCACGGCCTCGTCGGTGGTGGAGACCGATCGAGCCGAACCGCCGACCGAAAAGGTCACCTGGGCCGACTTGCACAGCGAATCGGTGGTCGATCGGTTCGACGAGGTGCTTCGCGCAGGCCAATACACGCCGAGGAGCAAACGCCTCACCGCCGTCGGTAAGCGGATCGCCAAGTATCACGAACCCGCCGAAGCCGTTGGCGCGGCGGCGGAATGGGTGCGCAGCGAACTGGACTACGTTCGGGGCACCACCGGTGTGCACTCGTCGGGCTTGGACGCATTGCGCGAGGGCAAGGGCGTCTGCCAGGACTTCGTCCATTTGTCGCTGATTGTGTTGCGCGGCATGGGCATTCCTGCTCGCTATGTGTCCGGTTATCACCACCCCAGCTCTGAAGCGGTGGTCGGGGACACCGTCGACGGGCACAGCCACGCCTGGATCCAGGCCTGGACCGGAAGTTGGTGGGATCTCGACCCCACCAACGACAGCGAGATCACCGAGCAGTACGTCAGTGTCGGGGTAGGCCGGGATTACTCTGACGTGTCCCCGCTGAAGGGCATCTACTCCGGACAGGGCGCGACCGACCTCGACGTCGTCGTCGAAATCACCCGACTCGCGTAGTGGACGCATCGCGCCAACATGATGGACCGTCGTTGGCGCTCGTTGCCGCGATCTGCATCGGGCTGCTCTTCGGTGGTATCGCGATTGGAGTCGCGCTCGGCGGCGTGATGCCGCTGCCCTACGGACCGGTCGCCCCGATCCAGCAGTACGTCCGCGCCGAGCCGACAGCGGTGCAGGTGATCGCGGTGGCGGTGTTCGCATCGTCGGTGCCGCTGGCCGTTTATGCGGCGACGGCCAGTGCCCGGTTGCGTCACCTCGGGGTCGGCGCCCCGACAGCGACGATCGCGTTGACGGGCGGAATCGTGGCGGCCGGCGCGCTTGGCCTGACCGGTTTGCTGGCCTGGACACTGTCGCGGCCGGAGGTCAGCGGCGACACCGCCCTAGTCAGCACGCTTTATTACTTGGTGTTTCTGGTCGGCGGCGCCGGGCACATCGTGGCGTTGGGCCTTCTTATCGGCGGCATGGCGATGCCCGGCGTTGAGTCGAGGCTGTTGCCGCGGCCGCTGGCCCGGGCCGGCCTGGCGATCGCGGGGCTTTGCGAATTGACGACGCTGGTGCTGGTCTGGCCGGAGCTGGGCCCGATCCTGCCGGTCGCCCGAGTTTCGGCACTGGCCTGGCTGGTGGTGGCCGGCGCACGGCTACCGCTGCAGCGCAACGACATTCGAGCGCAGTAAGTCATCCGCTCGGGGTCACCTCGACCCGGTGCAGGTCGTTGCCGAGTTCGATCCGCCCGTCGAATTCGGTGGCTGCCAGTGCACGCCACTGCTCCTCCTGGCCGGGCGCGATAGTCGGCACGTAATGGGTCAGCACCAACGTGCCGACCCCCGCGCGTGTGGCGGTGGCGGCCGCCTCTTGCACCGACGAGTGGTAGTCACACACGTCTTTCATGCGCTGCACCGGCAGCGGGGCTATCAGCTCCTTGCGGACGACGGTGTGCACGAGAGCGCCTGCGCCTGTGGCGAGTTTATCGAGGCTCTCGCACGGCACGGTGTCACCCGCCAGCACCACCGAAGCGCCACCGGCTTCGATGCGAAACCCGATCGTCGGCGCCACCGGCCGGTGATCGGTAGGTGCCACCCGGATCGACACACCATCGCGGTCCCATACCGGGCCGTCGGTGTATTCGTGTACTTCGACTGGTGGTGGGGCGGTCAGGTCGTCGTGGTGTGCGATCCGGTAGCCGATGTCGGGACCGAAGGCGTTCAGCGTCGCTTCGACGACCGCCGCGGTCCCGGGCGGGCCGATGATCGGGAACGGCGCGGGATCGGGCGCGAATGTGGTGATCCAGCGGGTGATCACCACATCGCCGAGATCGGCGATGTGGTCGCTGTGCAGGTGGGTGAGCAGCAGAGCCGACAGACCAGTGGCGGCCACACCGATCGCCGCCGCGCGTTGCAGCACGCCGCGTCCGCAATCCACCAAAAATGTCTGGCCGCCGGACCGCACCAGGGTGGCCGGTCCGGCGCGATTCGGGTCGGGGATGGGACTGCCGGTGCCGAGCAGGGTGATTTCGATCATGGTTCCAGGTATGTCATAAATCTTGCTGCTGACCTGGACATTGGCCGGATTTTCACAAGCTGCTTTCACGATGACCGATCTCGCCGTAGCCTGGTGTGAAGCGGATCACAATCGGCGGGAGGCCTTGATGCGGATTGCAGATGTGTTGCGGAGCAAGGGTGGCTCGGTGATGACGATCAACCCTGACGCAACGGTGACCGAACTGCTGGCCGGGCTCGCCGGCCACAATATCGGCGCCATGGTGGTGACCGGGCCCGACGGTGTCGCCGGCATCGTCTCCGAGCGTGACATTGTTCGCCAGCTGCACGCCCACGGGGCTTCGGTGCTTTCCCAACCGGTCTCGTCAATCATGACCGCGGTGGTGTCGACCTGTAGTAAGTCCGACACGGTGGACAGCCTGACCATGCTGATGACCGAAAACCGGGTGCGGCACGTGCCGGTAGTCGAGGACGGAAAGTTGATCGGCATCGTCAGCATCGGCGACGTCGTGAAGACGCGGATGGAGGAGCTGGAGACCGAGCACGAGCAGCTCCAGTCCTACATCACCCAGGGCTGATCACTCAGCTCCAGGAGTAGTCGCTTCGTAGGCGGGCGGCCACCAGGTCGAAGACGGCGCGTTCCAGGATTGCGCCTTCGCGGCGGATGCCTTCTTCGGGGACGTCGAGCACCCGGTCCAGCCGCACCCAGCTTTGTCTGCCCTCGTCATCCCAGCTGCCGCTGCCGATGGCCACCCAGTCCCGGTCGGCGGCGTGTCCTTCCTGACTGGACATCATCAAGCCGAGCAGCGTGCGCTGGTCGCGGCCCACGACCAGCACCGGGCGGTCTTTGCCGCGGGTGGGATCTTCCTGATAGGTCACCCATGTCCACACGATTTCGCCGGGGTCGGCCCGACCGTCCAAATTGGGGGAGTAGACCAGCTTGCGGGCCCGATGCGCGGTCGGAGCACTATCGCGGGTCACCGGGCGGCCCACGGTGATCTCGGCCGGCGATTCGGACGCGGTGCCGACGATCACATCCAACGCGATCTTGATGCCGCGCTGTACGGTCGGCGACTGCTGTAGCTGACGGATCAACTCCGGTGCTTCGTTGAACACCAGATTCTCGAGGTTCTTCTGGAACCGCTGCAACGTCTTCCACTGCGA
>Ga0209248_10000125_pt1 | contig 26494 bp, 25 predicted proteins | sample BogFormECP04_OM1_FD_188241 | JGI IMG/M metagenome (GOLD analysis project Ga0209248, IMG submission 188241) | Bog forest soil microbial communities from Calvert Island, British Columbia, Canada - ECP04_OM1 (SPAdes) (version 2) | ecosystem: Environmental > Aquatic > Freshwater > Wetlands > Bog ... | reverse complement strand
TTGACCAGGATCCCGAGTTTGGCACCACGCCCCGTACCGACCATGATCGCCACCGGAGTAGCCAGGCCCAACGCGCACGGACAGGCGACGACAACCACGGCGACCGCTGCGGTCAGTCCACGAATCGGGTCGGCGGCGATTAACCACCAGCCGAGAAACGCCGCGGCGGCGATGCCGATCACGGAGGGCACGAACACCGCGGATACCCGGTCAGCCAGCCGCTGCGCGCCACCCTGGCCGGCCTGCGCGGCTGCTACCTGAGCGGCGATCTGGGCCAAGGCGGTACGCTGCCCCACCGCGGTGGCACGCACTGTCAGTACACCGGCGGTGTTCATGCTGGCACCCAACACGGTGTCGCCGATTGTCTTATCGACCGGCACCGATTCCCCGGTCAGCATGGATTCATCCACCGCACTGGCCCCGCCGATGACTTCACTGTCGGTGGGGATTTTCTCCCCGGGCCGGATCCGCAACACATCTCCGACCATGACGTGATCGACTGGGATGAGCACGTCGATGCCGCCCCGAACCACCCGAGCCCGCTTGGCGCCGAGTTCGAGCAAGGAGCGTAAAGCGTTGCCGGCGCGCAGTTTCGCGCGCGACTCCAAATAGCGGCCTAAGCCGATGAACGCGATGATCAGCGCCGCGGACTCGAAATAGAGAGGTCCGCCTACGGAGAGCTCCACCGTAGAGAAGAGGTAGGCGGTCACGGTGCCCAGCGCGACCAGCGTGTCCATGTTCGCCGTCGCACGGCGCGCTCGGATGGCGGCCCCGCGCAAGAACGGCCAGCCGCCGTAGAGCAAAATCGTTGTCGTCAAAGCGAACTCGGCCGAGTGCGCCCACGGCTGATCGCCCCACGAACCTGAGAACATCGCCAGCCACGCCACCACTATGGCCAGCGGCCACACCAGCAGCATCCGCCGCCACCACGAGCGCGCGGCGATACGCTCGGCTTCATCGGTGGCGCGCGCGTCTGCGACTGGTGAAACAGTCGGCGCCAGCTGATAACCGCCCCGGGCGACCGCCTCCTGCCACGGCGTTTGATCGAACGTGTCCTCGACCGGAATCACCCGGGCGGTCATCGTGGCGAAGTTCACCTCCGCATTTGCCACCCCGGGCTGGCGCGCCAAGATCTGTTGCACCCGAACTGCGCACGAATTACAAGTCATGCCCGCGATTACGAACTCCACTGAGTGCTGCCGGCCGTTGCTTTCAGCCGCCATCATCCCGAACCGCTTCGACCCGGTAGCCCTGCTGCTCGATCGCAGCCGCCAGCTCATCAGATGTAATCGTGATGTCCTCAAAGTCCACGCGTGCGATCGCCGTCTCCACATCGACGGTGGCAACCCGCACACCGGGCAACGCGCGCAGCACGCCCTCGATCGCGCTCTTGCAGTTTTCGCAGGAGATGTCGGGTACGGAAAACACATGAGTCGTCACGACGGTTGCCTCCTTCGTCGGTACCCCCAGATCGACTCGCATGGCTTCGGTGACGCGGGCTATCCGATCGCGTTGGATGACGACAACAACACGGTAAGGGGTTGCCTCAGGGGCAAGGTCAACTGCCGAGCAAGACCAGCACAGGATGGACGATTCGGTGATCATTCGTCGGGTACTTCGCTTCGCCAGATCACCCGAACACCAGTAGCCCGCAGAAATATTCTGTGGCGCAACGTCTTACGGATAGTAACGGTGGAACGTCGCCGCCCCCCGACGGCGAATCAGGTGTACCGCAAGCTGTGAGTTCGAATCACGACTGACGCGTATTTTCCCAATGCCGCTGGGCGAGCCGATGGTTGGCGTCTGCGGCGGCGTCTTGACCTTGCCCTTAGGGTAACCCCTACCTTGGACTCACCACGGGCGACGCGCTGTAGGGGCGGTCCTGCCCGGCTCGAAAGGAACGAAATGCATTCGATAACGAAGCGAACAGCGGTCTTGTCCGCGGCAACTGCGGCAGTCGCGCTGATTGGCGCTGGATGTACCCATGCCACCAAGGGGACGGCCGGTCAAACTGCGAGTTCCCCGACTACCTCGGCAGTTGCTACGGGGACATCCGCGACCGCTCCGACTTCAACGCAGATCGCGGGCGCTAATGGCACGGAGTACACCGTCGAGGGACCGATCCTCGCCAAGTACCTGTCCCTTGACGCCGCCAGACGGAAAGCACTGGGGGCACCGACGGGCAACGAGGATAAACACCCCGACGGCGGCGGCTTCCAAGAGTTTGATGGCGGCGCCATCTGCGTTCATGGGACTGGTGCCTATGTCATCTTGGGCAAGATCCGTGACAAATGGAACGCGCTGGGCGGGATGGATGGCAAGCTCGGTTTTCCGACCGGCGACGAGGACACCCACCCCGACGGCGGCGGCTTCCAAGAGTTTGACGGCGGCGCCATCTGCAGTCATGGGGCCGGTACCTATGTCGTGTGGGGCCAGATCCGTGACAAATGGAACGCGCTGGGCGGAATGGATGGCAAGCTCGGTTTTCCGACCAGCGACGAGACAGACACCCCCGACGGCGGCAAGCAAGCAACGTTCGAGCATGGCACGATCACGTGGAAACCGGGCGACGCCCAGGCCACCGTCGTCTACAGCTAACTAACTATGCAGGAGCGAGACGTCAACGCACGACGTCTGTCGTAATTCAACAAGTGAGGAGACAAGGGGAAACGGGCCCGCTACACGGGAACTTCGCCTTAACGAACAATGAGTGAAACACCTGAATCTGGCATCGACTCGGCACCGGAAGTGACAGAGTCGGGCAGGCTGCGCCGCGCCCTGACATGGGTTGGGATCGTCGCGGGCGCGGTCTTCATCGTCGGGGCCATCTTCGTTGCCGGCGCCGCCACCGGCTGGCTCCCCGCCTGGCACGATCACCATGGGTCGCAAGCGATTTCCATGCCGCAGAAAGGTAACCCGCCGATGAACCCGGCGGGCGGCGACAAGTGCTGCTGCGACAAGATGGATAAGAAGTAATTCGGTGGCCCGCAGGTTTAAGTGCGACGGCTGGACTTCGTGACATCTTCGGTGACGGGTACGGCCGTTGCGGTGCCGCTGTTCCCATCGCCGTTGAGCGCACTGTGACGGCGACCCCACACCAGGTAGAAGACCAACGCCACCGCCACCCAGGCGCTGAATGCAATCCAGGTGTACCAGTGCAGGCTGAACAGGATGTAGGCGCACGCCGCGATCGACAGGATTGGTGTCACCGGATAGCCCGGCACCCTGAAACCCCGGGGTAAATCCGGTTGTTGAATCCGCAGGAGAATCACCCCCCCTGACACCACGATGAACGCGGTCAGGGTGCCGATCGAGACTGTTTCGGCCAGACGGTCGAGCGGCACCAGGGCGGCCAGGGCTGCCACCACGACCGCAACGATCACGGTGTTCCCGACCGGTGTCATCGTGCGGGGGTTGACCTTCGCGAACGTCGCCGGCAGCAGACCATCACGGCCCATCGCGAACAGGATGCGCGTCTGGCCGTACAACGTCACCAGCGTGACCGAGAAGATCGATATCACCGCGCCGGCCGACACCAGCGTGCTGCCCGCGGTGTTTCCGGTGATGTGGTCCAAGATCACCGCCAGCACCGCCTCTTCACCACTGAACTGCTGCCACGGCTGGCTACCCATCGCGGCAACCGCGACCAGCAGGTGAATAGCCGTGACGATCAGCAGGGCGTAAATGATTGCCCGCGGCATCGTGTGTTGCGGATCTTTGACTTCGTCGCCGGCGGTGGATACCGCGTCAAGACCGATGTAGGCGAAGAAGATTGTGCCCGCGGCCAAGCTGATGCCGGAAACGCCGAACGGTGCCAGATCATTGAAGCGGTCCGCTTTGAACGCGGTGAACGCGATAGCCGCGAATATCACCAGCACGGTGAGTTTGATCACCACCAAGACGGCGTTGGCCTTGGCGGATTGACTGGCACCGCGGATCAACAGGACCGCACACATCGCCACCAAGACGATCGCCGGCAGGTTAATCACACCCGGCTCGGAATCCCACGGCCCCGCCGAAATGGCCTGCGGCAGTTGAAATCCAAAGACGTTGTCCAGCAACTTGTTCAGATACTGACTCCAACCGACCGCCACCGCGGCGGTGGACACGCCGTACTCGAGCAGCAGGCAAGCTGCGACACCCATTGCCGGCAACTCGCCCAGGGTGGCGTAGCAGTACGAGTAGGCCGATCCGGAAACCGGTACCGCCGATGCCATCTCGGCGTAGCAGACCGCGGCCAGACCCGCCGCGATGCCGGCCAGCATGAATGAGATGACCACCGCCGGGCCGGCTTGCGGCACCGACTGCGAGAGCACGATGAAGATGCCCGCACCGACCGTCTCGCCGACACCGAACATGGTGAGCAGGAAGGTGCCCAGACTCCGTTGCAGGTGATCTGAAGCCCCGTCCGCGACTGGGGCGCCGCTCACCGGCCGCCGCCGCAGCATTTGCTTTGGCAGGCTGAGCGCTGGCGTCGGCATGGCGCCTCCTCTGTGCTCCACGTCCTGCTCAGCTGTGGTGAGCTAGCCAGCTCGGCTCAACATATAACAACCGGGACGATGCGATCGGTCGAAACCGCGCGAGACGGATTTATGAGGCGGCCTTCGCGAAACGCGAGAGTTGCGGAAGTTGCAGCCCGACATGGCCGCTCAGCTGAGCGGTTTGCGCGGGTTGTCGCTGGAGCTTTCGATGATTCTGCATACCGTGGCGGCTCGGCCTCGATGTTGATCGTGGCGCGCGCTTTGCAGCGCAGCGGACAAGGTCGTCCGTAGCGCGCGCAGCTCGGCAATGGCCCGGTCTATGTCGCTGATATGCGCGTCGAGCAGTGCGGTGACCTGCTCGCACGGCGCGGTGCCCTGGCGGTGTAGGTCGAGGATGCTTTTGACCTCCGGGAGTGTCAGCCCGAGCGTCTTGGCCCGGATGATGAACCGGAGTATCTCGAGGTCGTCATCGGTGAAGAGTCGGTAGCCGGATTCGGTTCGTCCTGCCGGCGGCAGCAGTCCCTTGGCTTCCCAGATTCGGATGGCTTTCGCGGAAACGCCGACCGCTTTGGCGGCAGCGCCAACGGTATGGGCCATGGTGACTCTCCTCGGTCCGGTGACGGCGTCTGCGATTTCAACCTTGCCGCAACGGCAGGGTTCTAGCGTAGCCGACCGGAAACGAAGATGGCGTGGACGACGACAAGGTCAAAGCCGTCAGCGACCTACGGGGTGACCAATATCTTGCAGTGCCGTCCGGGGTCGGCGAGATCGTCGAACGCCGCGCCGACGTCCTCGAGACCGACGTCGCCGGTGATCACCGGCGACACGTCGATCTCGCCTTCGGCGATGGCCCGCAGGGACTCGGCGAATTCCTGTGGGTCGTAGGCCAGAACGAACTGGACGTTGATCTCCTTGGCGATGGCGAAGAACGGATGCATCGTGTCGGGCTGCATGCACACGCCGACAACGACCAGCCGGGTCCCGTGCCTGGCTCTGCGCATCAGGTCGTCGATGATGCCGGGCACCCCAACCGCCTCGAATACCACAGCGGGAGTGACGGTGTCGAAGGGCGAGCCCTGCGCCGGATCGAGTGTCTGGTGTGCGCCCATCGTGGTGGCGAGTTCGCGCCGCTTCGGCGAAAAGTCCGCTGCCACAATCGATTCAACTCCGCGGGTTCGTAGAGCTGCGATCACCGCGATGCCGATCGGGCCGCAACCAACGACCAGTGCGGTCTCGCCGGGCTGAATACCCGACTTGTTGACGGCGTGCAGTCCGACCGCCATCGGTTCGGTCAGCGCGGCGTGTCGATGGTCGAGGCCGTTGGGAATGGGTAGCAGCAGCGGCGCCGAAAGCAGCATTCGCTCGGCGTAGCCGCCGAGTGTCTTGTTGCTGTAGACGATCGGTTCGACGTGTTTGCCGGAGATCAACACCGGAATCGACGTGACCAGCGTCCCCGCCGGAAGCGTTTCGGTGTCCGGGCCGGCCTCGAGCACCTCGGCGCTGAACTCGTGGCCCATGAAGATGTCGTGGCTCAAGTCGACGTTGCCGGTGCCGCCGCCGAGACTGCTTGCCATCTCATCGCTCAGCGACAGCACCTGGTCGCCGTAGCGCGCGAAATGCAGGTCTGAGCCGCAGATTCCGCATGACCGCACGCCGACCAGAACCTGGCCCGGACCGGGGATGGGGTCGGGCACGTCGTCTCGGTAGACCATGCGGCCTTCCCGTAGCACCGCGGCGCGCATCAGCTGTTCTCGCTTTCCATCTTGAGTTCATCGGTGTGCTCGGTGATTGCCTTCACCACCGCCTCGCCGGCACGGCCGAGCAATTGGTCACGCATGCCCTTGGCCCATTCATGCGACGCCCGCGGTGCCTCCAATTGACCTTTGAAATGTGGAATCACCTTGCGGGCGAACAGATCATAAGAGTGATACGTAGCCTGCGGCGACGCCCAGTCGTGACCGAGCAGCAGGAAGCCGCCGAATCCGCCCGACCGGTCCAGCAGATCCTCGATGTAGCCGATCGCCTCCTCGGGTGTGCCGATGCAGCAATTACCCCTTGACGCATAGTCTTCGACGAATTCGCGAGGTGACTGTGCACCCTCGACCAGGTTGGCAAGCGGCACGAATCCGGCTGCGCCGAAGTACTTTGCGAAGTCCTGCAGACCGTAGGTGCAGTCGTCGATCGCCTGATCCCGGCTGTCGGCCAGATGCAGGATGCCGAGCACCCGCCAGCCCGCCCGGTCGGGCTCGTCGTGCCCGGCTTTTCCAGCCTGTTCGCACACCACATCCCAGGTGTTCTCCAGCGCCGCATAGCCGCCCGGCACCGACATCGACAGCGACAGCAACGACGTGCCCAGCGCACCGGCGAGCCGCGGGCCGGACGGAGAAATCATTGCCGCCGTTGAGATTTCCGGATACGGCCAGGTGTACGGACGGATGTGCAACTGCGCATCGCGCAACGTGAACCAGTCCGAGTGGCGGTTGATTCGCTCGTCGGGTGCGGCGCGGAACAAGGCCAGGATCGCCTCGAGCGATTCGTGCATCATCCGGCGCTGCTCGACCGGATCGATGCCCATCATGTAGGCGTCCGACGGCAGGGCGCCGGGGCCGGTACCGAACATCACCCGCCCGCGGGTCAGATGGTCCAACAGCACCCAGCGGTCGGCAACCATCAGCGGATGGTGGTAGGGCAGCGACACAACACCGGTGCCCAGCCGGATGTGCTTGGTTCGTTCGGCCGCGGCGGCGATGAACACCTCCGGACAGGCGATCAGCTCGTAGCCGCCGGAGTGATGTTCACCGAACCAGGCTTCGTCGAAACCCAGCCGATCCAGTGCGACCACTCGCTCCATGTCGTATTCGAGTGCCGCCGTGGGAGATTGGCCGGTCGGGTGAAACGGTGTGATGAAGACACCGAAGTTCAACGGGTGGTTCGTCATAGCTTCAAACCAGACAGGAAGTCCAGCACCACCTCGTTGACCTGGTCAGGGCACTCCTGTTGCAGCCAGTGTCCGGCGCCCTCGATCATCACCTCGCTGTACGGACCGGTCACCAACTCGGCGGTGCGGTCGCGGCGCATGAAGGCCCCCACCGGATCGTCGGTGCCGGCGACGAACAGCGCCGGCACCGAGATGGTGGCGGCCGGTGGGTCGGCCAACAGCTCCCAGTTGCGGTCCAGGTTCCGATACCAGTTCAGCCCGCCGGTGAAACCGGTGCGGCGGAACTCGGCGACGTAGTGGTCGAGTTCGTCGGCGCTGATCCAGCTCGGTAGGCCGTCGGGTTCGGGCAGCCGCTCGATGAAGCCCTCCGACCCGGGGGCGATCATCCGCACCGCGTCAGCGGGGTCACCAGACGCGCGCAGGCCGCCGATCATGCGCCGCAGGGTCTTGGCCGGGTCGGCAGCCAGTTCGGCGTCGGCGACCCCAGGCTCTTGGAAATAGAGCATGTAGAAGAAGTTGTCGCCGAACAGCATGCGAAAAGCCTGCGTCGGCGGAATTTGGGCACGCGGCACCGGCGGAACGCTCAAACCGACCACGGCCGCCACCCGGTCCGGATGCAGCTGCGCCGAGCCCCACACCACCGGGGCACCCCAGTCGTGACCGATGAGCACCGCTCGCTCTGCGCCGACGTTGTCGAGCAAGCCGATCACGTCGGCGGACAGGTCGGCGACGTTGTAGGCAGCGACGTCGTCGGGCCGGCTGGAGCCGCCGTAGCCGCGCTGATCCGGGGCCAGCACGTGGTAACCGGCGGCGGCCAGCACCGGGATCTGGTGACGCCATGAATAGGCGAGTTCTGGAAAACCGTGAGCCAGCACCACCACCGGTGCGCCGGGCTCACCCGCTTCGACGGTGCGGAGCCGCACGCCATTGGTTTCGATAATTCGGTCGGTTACCGGAAGGCTGTCAGGCACCGTCTCACCAAAGCACACGCTCGGTCCGCCCGAAAGGTGCTCGGGAACCGCAATTCGTTGTTTAGACGGCGAAGATTCAAGGCTCGACCCGCTGCGCCCGGCTGCGGCTGAGCTGGCGATCCGTACGGGCGGTAACCTGGACTATTCCAGCTGCGTGTATTGGGAAGGACCTGGCCGGCGACGGCCGATGATTGATGAACCGGAAAAACGTGATCCGCACGCTCACGGCAATCGCTGTCGTGCTGCTGCTTGGTTGGTCATTCTTTTACTTCAGCGATGACACGCGCGGCTTCAAGCCGGTCGATACCTCGGTGGCGATGGCCCAGATCAAGGGCGGCAACGTCAAGAGCGCGCAGATCGACGATCGCGAACAACAGGTGCGGTTGACGCTGAAAAAGGCCGGCAGCGGCACCGACGGGTCCGACAAGATCATCACGAAGTACCCGACCGGTTACGCGGTGCCCCTGTTCGACGCGCTGACCGCTAAAGACGCCCAGGTCGCCACCGCCGTCAACGAGGGCAGCATCCTGGGCTCGCTGCTGATCTACGTGCTGCCGTTGCTGCTGTTGGTCGGCCTGTTCATGATGTTTTCCCGCATGCAGGGCGGCGCCCGGATGGGCTTCGGTTTCGGCAAGTCGCGGGCCAAGCAGCTGTCCAAAGACATGCCCAAGACCACGTTCGCCGACGTCGCCGGCGCCGACGAGGCGGTCGAGGAGCTCTACGAGATCAAGGACTTCCTGCAGAACCCGTCGCGGTATCAGGCGCTGGGCGCCAAGATCCCCAAGGGCGTGCTGCTGTACGGGCCGCCGGGAACCGGTAAGACGCTGTTGGCCCGCGCTGTCGCGGGGGAGGCCAACGTGCCCTTCTTCACGATCTCCGGGTCGGACTTCGTCGAGATGTTCGTCGGGGTCGGCGCATCCCGGGTGCGTGACCTGTTCGAGCAGGCCAAGCAGAACAGCCCGTGCATCATCTTCGTCGACGAGATCGACGCGGTGGGCCGCCAGCGCGGCGCGGGGCTGGGCGGTGGTCACGACGAGCGCGAGCAGACGCTCAACCAGTTGCTGGTCGAGATGGACGGGTTCGGTGACCGCACCGGCGTCATCCTGATCGCGGCCACCAACCGGCCTGACATCCTCGACCCGGCGCTGCTTCGGCCCGGCCGATTCGACCGCCAGATTCCGGTGTCCAGCCCCGACCTGGCCGGCCGGCGCGCGGTGCTACGCGTGCACTCCAAGGGCAAGCCCTTCGGCCCCGACGTCGAGTTCGACGGGCTGGCCAAGCGGACCGTCGGTATGACCGGCGCCGATCTGGCGAACGTCATCAACGAGGCGGCGCTGCTGACTGCCCGCGAGAACGGCACCGTCATCACCGGTGCCGCCTTGGAAGAGGCGGTGGACCGCGTGGTCGGCGGCCCGCGCCGCAAGAGCCGGATCATCAGCGAGCAAGAGAAGAAGATCACCGCCTATCACGAGGCCGGGCACACGCTGGCCGGCTGGGCGATGCCGGGTCTTGACCCGGTCTACAAGGTGACGATCCTGGCGCGGGGTAGCACCGGCGGCCACGCGCTGGCGGTCCCCGAAGACGACAAGGGTCTGCACACCCGTTCCGAGCTGATCTCCAGGCTGGTGATGGCCCTGGGCGGGCGCGCCGCCGAGGAATTGGTGTTCCACGAGCCCACCACGGGTGCGGTGTCCGACATCGAGCAGGCCACCAAAATCGCGCGTGCCATGGTCACCGAATTCGGAATGAGCTCCAAACTCGGCGCGGTCAAGTACGGCACCGAACACGGTGACCCCTTCCTCGGCCGGACCATGGGCAACCAGGCCGACTACTCCCACGAAGTCGCCCGCGACATCGACGATGAGGTGCGCAAGCTCATCGAGACCGCGCACACCGAGGCCTGGGAGATTCTCACCGAATACCGCGACGTGCTGGACATTGTGGCCGGCGAGCTGCTGGAGAAAGAAACCCTGCACCGTGCCGAGTTAAAGACGATCTTCGCCGACGTCGAAAAGCGGCCACGGCTAACCCTTTTCGACGACTTCGGTGGCCGCATCCCGTCGGACAAGCCGCCGATCAAAACACCTGGCGAGCTGGCCATCGAGCGCGGCGAGCCGTGGCCGAAACCCGCGCCCGAACCGGCCTTCAAGGCGGCCATCGCGGCGGCGAGCCGGGACGCCGCGCAGGCCGAGGCCGATCGAGCAACCAACGGCGCCAACGGTTCTCACGGTGAGGGCTGGGGCGTTGCCGGTGCACCGAACCTCACCCCGCAACCCGACTACGGCGCACCGGCAGGCTGGCACGCTCCGGGATGGCCGCCGCCGCAACAGGCGCAACAACCGCCGGGCTACTGGTACCCGCCGCCATCGCCACCGCCGCCACCGGCGCATTGGGCGCCGCCACCACACAACTACGGGGGCCAGCCCTATCCTCCATATCCGCCGTATCCGCCGCCGGGTGCACCCGCACCGGAGGCAGGCCCGGCCGTCGAACCGCCCGGCGGCGACCCGAGCCCGTCCAACCCGTCGACGCACGGCTGAAACGTACGGAGGCTTAGATGGCGCAGCAGAATTCCCGAACCGCGACCCTGAGCACCGCGCCGGCCTTCGACCAGCCGCGTGTCGAGGCCGCGGTCCGTGAGCTGCTGTACGCGATCGGAGAGAACCCGGATCGGCACGGTCTGCTGGACACCCCGGCGCGCGTCGCGCGGAGTTACCGGGAGATGTTCGCAGGGCTGTACATCGATCCGGACACCGTGCTGGACACCACGTTTGACGAGCAGCATGACGAGTTGGTGCTGATCAAGGAGATCCCGCTGTACTCCACCTGCGAACACCATCTGGTGGCGTTCCACGGTGTCGCGCATGTGGGATACATCCCCGGCCACGACGGCCGGGTCACCGGATTGTCGAAAATCGCGCGCCTGGTCGACCTGTACGCCAAGCGGCCACAGTTGCAGGAGCGGCTCACGGCCCAGATCGCCGACGCCCTGATGCGCAAACTCGATCCGCGCGGGGTCATCGTCATCATCGAGGCCGAGCACCTGTGCATGTCCATGCGAGGTGTCCGCAAGCCCGGAGCTGTCACCACCACGTCGGCAGTGCGTGGACAGTTCAAGTCCGACAGTGCATCTCGAGCCGAGGCGCTCGAACTGATCCTGCGCAAGTGAGCACGACGCGCGTCCAGGTCATGGGGGTAGTGAACGTCACCGACGACTCGTTTTCGGATGGCGGGCACTACCTGGACGCCGACCGCGCTGTCGAGCACGGTGTGGCGTTGGCCGCCGACGGCGCGGCGATCATCGACGTCGGAGGAGAGTCGACGCGGCCCGGTGCGGTCCGCATAGATCCGCGGGTGGAAACCGCTCGCGTCGTTCCTGTCGTCAAAGAGCTTGCATCGCAGGGTATTACGGTCAGCATCGACACCATGCACGCCGGCGTGGCGCGGGCGGCCCTGGAAAGTGGCGCCCAGATGGTCAACGACGTGTCGGGCGGACGCGCCGATACGGGTATGGCCCCTCTGCTCGCCGAGGCCGATGTGCCTTGGGTGCTGATGCACTGGCGATCGGTGTCGTCTGATCATCCGCACAAAGCTCCGCGCTACCGCGACGTGGTGGCCGAAGTGCGCGCCGAGCTGCTGGCCGGCGTCGACGATGCGGTTGCCGCGGGCGTGAATCCGGCGAAGCTGATCATCGACCCCGGTCTGGGATTTGCCAAGACCGGCCAACACAATTGGGCGTTGCTGCATGCCTTGCCGGAGCTGGTGGCGACCGGTGTCCCAGTTCTGGTCGGGGCGTCACGGAAACGGTTCCTCGGCAGCTTGTTGGCCGGCCCCGACGAGGCGGTGCGGCCACCTGATGGGCGCGAGACGGCGACGGCGGTGATTTCGGCATTGGCCGCAGTGCATGGGGCCTGGGGTGTGCGGGTACACGACGTGCGGGCGTCGGTCGACGCGCTGCGGGTCGTCGACGCATGGATGCAGGGCGAGGCGGCCGAATCCGATGGCTGACCGAATTGAGTTGCGTGGATTGACGGTTCGCGGCCAACACGGGGTCTTCGACCATGAGCGCGCGGCCGGTCAGGATTTCGTTGTCGATATCACGGTCTGGATCGACCTGGTGGACGCCGCGGCAAGCGACGATCTGGCAGACACCTACGATTACGGTGTCCTGGCGCAGCGCGCGGCCGCTATCATCGCCGGGCCCGCGCGCAATCTGATCGAAACGGTGGCCGGGGAGATCGCCGAGGATGTGGTGAAAGACCAGCGGGTGCACGCCGTCGAGGTGACCGTGCACAAGCCGCAGGCTCCGATTCCGCAGAAGTTCGCCGACGTCGTGGTGGTGGCACGCCGCTCGCGGCGCGGCGGACGGGGCTCGATAGTTCCGGCGGGAGGGGCCGTGTGAGGCGCGCCGGCGACGATGCAGAGCGTAGCGATGAGGAGGAGCGGCGCCGATGACCCGGGTGGTGTTGTCGATTGGTTCCAACATCGGCGACCGGCTGGCCCGACTGCAGTCGGTGCTCGACGCGTTGGGCGACGCGGCGCAGGCGGTCTCGCCGGTTTATGAGACCGCCGCCTGGGGAGGCGTCGAACAGGGCCCGTTTCTCAACGCCGTGCTGATCGCCGATGACGTGGGGCTCGACGGACACGCCTGGTTGCGCCGCGCCCAGGAGATGGAGCAGGCGGCGGACCGGGTTCGCGGACAGCGTTGGGGCCCGCGCACTCTCGATGTGGATTTGATCACCTGCCACCAGACGTCGCCGGCCGGAGACACCGAAGTGACCTCGCTGGACGATGGTCTGACCCTGCCGCATCCGTTGGCTCACCTGCGGGCCTTCGTGATGATCCCGTGGCTGGCCATCGACCCGGCCGCGGAGCTGACGGTGGCTGGTGGAAAGCAGTCCGTCGCAAAGCTACTCGCCCAGCTGGATCGAGCAGACCGCGCCGGTGTGCAACTGACCGGGCTCAGACTCGAACTGTGCGACGACAGCTCGGAATCCGGCTCGGCATCGGGGACTTGATGGGCCCGACCCGCAAACGTGACCTGACGGCCGCGGTGATCGGCACTGCGGTAGTCGGTTACCTGCTGGTCGTGTTGCTCTACCGGTGGTTCCCACCGATCACGGTCTGGACTGGTCTGTCGCTGCTCGCGGTCGGCGTCGGCGAGGCCGGGTGGGCCCGTTATGTCCGGGCCAAGATCAGCGACGGCGAGATCGGCGACGGACCGGGCTGGCTCCATCCGCTGTCGGTGGCCCGCAGCCTGGTCATCGCCAAAGCGTCGGCCTGGGTGGGCGCGTTGGCGCTGGGTTGGTGGGTGGGGGTTCTGGTGTACCTGCTGCCGCGGCGATCGTGGCTGAGGGTGGCCGGCGAAGACACCGCCGGGACGGCGGTGGCGGCCTTCAGCGCGCTGGTTTTGGTGGTTGCCGCGCTGTGGCTGCAACATTGCTGCAAGTCGCCGCCGGATCCGACCGAGCACGGCGAGGGCGCGGAAAATTAGCCCCGCTCGGTGAGGCCGCGACGCGCGATTAGCCCAGGTGAGAATCGCCGGAGCACGGCGACACGCGTTGTGACCTCGGGCCGGTACAGTCGGGCCATGACCGATCTGTCCCGCGGCGCCCGGGTCCGGCGCGGCGGCCGCAGACCGGGATGGGTGCTGCTGACGGCGTTGCTGGTGCTCGCAATCGGCGCCAGTTCTGCGCTGGTTTTCACCAACCGGGTCGAGCTCCTCAAGCTCGCCGTGATCCTGGCTCTGTGGGCCGCCGTCGTCGCTGCGTTCGTGTCGGTGATCTACCGCCGGCAGAGCGACGTGGATCAGGCCCGGGCGCGCGATCTGAAGCTGGTTTACGACCTGCAACTGGACCGGGAAATCTCGGCCCGCCGCGAGTATGAGCTCACCGTGGAGTCGCAGCTGCGTCGCGAGCTGTCCAGCGAATTGCGCACGCATGCCGCAGACGAGGTCTCGGCCTTGCGGGCCGAGTTGGCCGCGCTGCGCACCAATCTGGAGATCCTGTTCGACGCCGAACTCAGCGAGCGCCCGGCACTGGAGACCGAGCGCAAAGCCGTGCGCGCCCACAGCGACTGGGAGCGCGAACACGAAAGCGCACGCGACCGGGTCAATCGCGTGACCTCGGTGCGGGCCGAAGAGCCTCCTCGGCGCACGGACGACAGCACGATCATCGACGTTCCCGAAGAACCGCTGGCTCCACCGCCGCGGCAGCCGGTCGCGGATAACTACCAGGCATCGGCGTACACCTACCAGCCCATAGGCGCCTACGAGACTTCCGGTGCCAACCGGGCCGCCGACGCATATGAGGCGCCCGACGCAGGTACACATCGGCGCCGAGGTGAGCAAGCCGCTCGAGCCCAGCAGGACGAGTCGACGCCGCCCACCGGTTGGGCCGCACCGGCGTCATCACCCCCGAGCGGCGCGGAGCGCCAGCCTGAGGGCCGCTGGACGCCGCGGGAGCCAACGCCGGAGGCCAACGGTTGGGTTGCGCCGACCGGGGCCGCACCGGCGAGCGCGGGAGAGCGCTACGAGCCCCAAGTGCCACGCCGTTCACATCGGCGGCAGGAGGCGCCGCCGCAGCCCGAGCCGCGGTTTGCACCACCACCGATGCCGCCGCCTTCGCCGCCCGACTCGCCGCAGGAGCAGCAGCGGCCCGAGTGGTCGGCACCGGCTGAGGCGCCTCGGCATCAGGAAATGCCCGTTAACTGGCAGCCGGTGAGCTCCGAAGGACAATGGCTGCCCCCCGGAACTCCGGGCAGCCATTGGATTTCCGAATTGGGCGACAATGCCGGCGCTGGGCCGTGGAAATACGACAACGCGCCGTCCGGCGGTTCGCACGCCGTCAGCGAACCCACGCCGGCTGAGCGGCGGGGCCGCCATTCCAGCGCCGCCGAGTCGGCAGGGCAAATCAGCGAATCCGCAGCCGAGCGCGAGCCGGGTCGTCGGGCGCGGTCCCGGCATTCTGCGGATTATCCCGACTCCGGCATCGGCGAACCCGCGACGCCGGCGCCGGCGATGTCGCCGCCCCCGCCGCCGATGCCACCCTCGCCACCGCCATCACCGGACCGGGAGCCGGTGATGTCGCCGCCGCCTTCGCCCTCAGCCCGGCATCGCACCACCGATCCGTTGGACACCGACGCCCCGCCGTCCGGCGGCCAGTCGGTCGCCGAGTTGCTGGCGCGGCTGCAGACCAGCCCGTCCGGGGGCGGCCGGCGTCGTCGCCGCGAGGACTGAGGCGAAGGCCACAGGCCATTCACGTCGTTGCCGCGGTAGAGTCTTAGCGACCGTCCGGTACCCGCAACGCGGGACTGGAACGAACCAAGAGACTTGTGAGGGTCGTCTGCGATGGTGCAGTTCGACGGATTGCGCCCCGCCCGGCTCAAGGTGGGGATCATCTCCGCCGGTCGGGTGGGCACGGCTTTGGGCGTCGCGCTGGAACGCGTCGACCACGTCGTGGTGGCATGCAGCGCCGTTTCCCGGGCGTCGCGGCAGCGTGCCGAGCGCTGGTTGCCCGACACCCCGGTGTTGCCGGTACCCGACGTTGCCGGCAGTGCCGAGCTTCTGCTGCTGGCCGTGCCGGACACCGAGCTGGCCGCCCTGGTCTCGGGGTTGGCCGCCACCTCGGCGGTGCGGCCGGGCACCATCGTCGCGCACACCTCGGGCGTCAACGGCATTGGCGTGCTGGCACCGCTGAGCGAGCAGGACTGCATACCCCTTGCCATTCATCCGGCGATGACGTTCACCGGCTCCGACGAGGACATCTCGCGGCTGCCGGACACCTGCTTCGGGATCACCGCGGCCGACGAGGTCGGTTACGCGATCGCGCAGTCGCTGGTGCTGGAGATCGGCGGTGAGCCGTTCCGGGTCCGCGAGGACGCGCGGACGCTGTATCACGCCGCGTTGGCCCATGCCGGCAACCACATCGTCACCGTGCTCGCCGACGCCCTGGACGCACTTCGGGCCGCGCTGTCGGGGACCGAACTCCTCGGTCAACAGCTGGTCGACGATCAACCCGGCGGCATCGCCGAACGGATAGTTGGACCCCTGGCCCGCGCGGCGCTGGAGAACACCCTGCGACGTGGGCAGGCAGCGCTCACCGGCCCGGTCGCGCGCGGCGATGCGGGCGCGGTTGCCGGTCACCTGAATGCGCTGGCGGCGGTTGATGCGGGGCTGGCCCAGGCCTACCGGGTGAACGCCTTGCGCACCGCGCAACGCGCGCATGCCCCCGAAGATGTTCTCCAGGTCCTTGAGGTGTCGGCGCCGTGACGCTCAACAGGACGCCGAAGTTCAATGCCGGCGAACTCAACGTGTATCCAAGCCTCAGGGATGTCGGCGACGTCAGCCGCGCGCTGCGCCATACCGGTCGACGGGTGATGTTGGTGCCGACGATGGGCGCTCTGCACGATGGACACCTCTCCCTCGTGCGGGCGGCCAAACGGGTGCCCGGCTCGGCGGTTGTGGTGTCGATCTTCGTCAACCCGCTGCAATTCGGAGCCGACGAGGATCTCGACGCCTACCCGCGGATCGTCGACGCCGACTTGGCGCTGTTGCGCGGCGAAGGGGTCGAAATAGCTTTCACCCCAAGCGCTGCGGCGATGTATCCCGACGGACCGCGTACCGCCGTACATCCGGGTCCGCTGGGATCCGAACTCGAGGGTGCTGCGCGGCCCACCCATTTCGCCGGCATGCTGACGGTGGTGCTCAAGCTGCTGCAGATTGTGCACCCGGACCGAGTTTTCTTCGGAGAGAAGGACTATCAGCAGCTGGTGTTGGTGCGGCAGATGGTCGCCGACCTCAACGTCGATACTCGGGTCGTCGGCGTGCCGATCGTGCGCGAACTGGACGGCCTGGCGATGTCGTCGCGCAACCGCTATCTCGATCCTGCGCAACGCGAACTGGCCGGTCTGCTGTCGGCGGCGCTGCTGGCCGGCAGCCATGCCGCATCGGGCGGTGCGGAGGCGGCGCTGCGCGCAGCCGGCGCCGTGCTCTCGGAGGTACCCGCGATCGATGTCGATTACCTCGAAGTGCGCGACCCCGAACTCGGGCCCGCGCCGCTGCACGGCCCTGCCCGTCTGCTCGTCGCGGCCCGGCTGGGCACCACCAGACTCCTCGACAATGTTGCGATCGAGATCAGTACCACCGTCGGCGCCAACGGGCGGGAGCCCGCGGTTACGGCTGGAAATTCTGAAACACCCTGGAGGAACTGATGTTACGAACAATGCTCAAATCGAAGATCCACCGGGCAACTGTTACGCAGGCAGACCTGCACTACGTCGGCTCGGTGACGATCGACGCCGACTTGATGGATGCTGCCGACCTGCTCGAGGGCGAACAGGTGACCATCGTCGACATCGACAACGGAGCCCGGCTGGTCACCTACGCGATCACCGGTGAGCGCGGTAGCGGCGTGATCGGGATCAACGGGGCCGCGGCGCATCTCGTCCACCCCGGTGACTTGGTGATCCTGATCGCCTACGCCTCGATGGAGGACGCCGAGGCGCGCAGCTATCAGCCGAGGATCGTGTTCGTCGACGCTGACAACCGGGCCATCGATCTCGGCCACGATCCGGCGTACGTGCCTGCCGATGCTGGCGAGCTGGTCTCGCCGCGATGAGGCTCGCCCCGATGAAGGTAGCCTAACCGTGCTGTTGGCAATCGACGTCCGCAACACCCACACCGTCGTCGGACTGCTCTCCGGTTCGGGGGAGCACGCGAAGGTGGTGCAGCAGTGGCGGATTCGCACCGAATCCGAAGTCACAGCCGATGAGCTGGCACTGACCATCGACGGTCTGATCGGTGACGATGCCGATCAGCTCACCGGCGCGGCCGCGCTGTCAACTGTCCCGTCGGTGCTGCACGAGGTGCGGGTGATGCTCGGCCAGTACTGGCCGTCGGTGCCGCATGTGCTGATCGAACCGGGGGTCCGCACCGGCATCCCGCTGCTGGTCGACAATCCGAAAGAAGTCGGAGCCGATCGAATCATCAACTGTCTCGCGGCTTTTCAGAAGTACGGAACCGCGGCCATCGTGATCGACTTCGGCTCATCGATCTGCGTGGACGTGGTGTCCGCCAAAGGCGAGTTCCTCGGCGGCGCTATCGCCCCGGGAATACAGGTCTCCTCTGACGCGGCTGCTGCGCGCTCTGCCGCGTTGCGCCGGGTCGAGCTGGCCCGGCCGCGTTCGGTGGTCGGCAAGAACACCGTCGAATGCATGCAGGCCGGCGCTGTTTTCGGTTTCGCCGGGCTGGTCGATGGTCTGGTTCAACGAATCCGCGACGACGTGGACGGTTTCGCAGGCGACAACGTCACCGTGGTGGCCACCGGCCACACCGCGCCGCTGCTGCTGGCGGAACTGGATTCCGTCGATCACTACGACCAGCATCTGACCCTGCACGGCCTGCGACTGGTGTTCGAACGCAATCGCGACAGTCAGCGGGGGCGCCTCAAGACGGCGCGCTGAGGAGGCAATAACGCTGACGCGCCGATGACTTAAGCTGGCACGTCGTGAACGCCGGCGACGAAGACCGTCCTCCAGATCTTCCCGAGGACATCCCCGAGCAGTTCCGGATCCGCCGGGACAAGCGGGCTCGCCTGTGGGCGGAGGGCCGCGACCCCTACCCAGTCGAAGTCGGGCGCACCCACACGCTGGCGCAGATCCGTGCCGCCTACCCAGACCTCGCTCCCGACTCGACCACCGGTGACATCGTCGATGTCGCCGGTCGGGTGGTGTTCGCCCGCAACTCGGGCAAGCTGTGTTTTGCGACACTTCAAGAGGGCGACGGCACTCAACTGCAAGTGATGCTCAGCCTCGCCAGCGTCGGCGCCGAAGCGCTTGACGAATGGAAAGCCGACGTCGATATCGGCGACATCGTCTCTGTGCACGGAGAGGTGATCAGCTCAAAGCGCGGCGAGCTGTCCGTTCTCGGCGACAGCTGGCAGATGGCGTCCAAGGCGCTGCGCCCGTTGCCGGTGGCCCACAAAGAAATGAGCGAAGAATCGCGGGTGCGGCAGCGCTACGTCGACCTGATCGTCCGTCCGCAGGCACGCATGGTCGCCCGGCAACGTATCGCCGTCATTCGCGCGATACGGACCGCTCTGGAGCAACGTGGGTTTCTCGAAGTCGAGACGCCGATGTTGCAGACTTTGGCGGGCGGCGCGGCGGCCCGGCCGTTCGTCACGCACTCCAATGCTCTCGACATCGATCTGTACCTTCGGATCGCACCGGAACTGTTCCTCAAGCGATGCGTCGTCGGTGGCTTCGACAAGGTCTTCGAACTTAATCGGGTGTTCCGAAACGAAGGAGCCGATTCCACACATTCCCCCGAATTTTCCATGTTGGAGACCTACCAGGCGTATGGAACGTATGACGATTCGGCGGTCGTCACGCGCGAGCTTATTCAACAGGTGGCAGACGAGGCGATCGGTACTCGACAACTGTCGTTGCCCGACGGCAGTGTCTATGACATCGACGGAGAATGGACGTCGATACAAATGTATCCGTCGCTATCTGAGGCACTCGGCGAAGAGATCACACCAAACACCACGGTTGACCGCTTGCGCGCTATCGCTGAGTCGCTCGGTGTCGAGGTGCCGGTCGGCCGCGGGTATGGACACGGCAAGCTGGTCGAAGAATTATGGGAACACGCTGTGGGCGCCGGCTTGAGCGCGCCCACCTTCGTTCGGGATTTCCCAGTAGAGACAACGCCTTTGACGCGCCAACACCGCAGTATTCCGGGCGTAACTGAGAAGTGGGACCTCTATATCCGTGGCGTCGAGCTGGCCACCGGATATTCGGAATTAATCGACCCGGTGGTGCAACGTGAGAGGTTCGCTGAACAGGCGCGAGCCGCCGCCGCCGGTGACGACGAGGCGATGTTGCTAGACGAGGACTTTCTCGCTGCCTTGGAGCACGCCATGCCGCCTTGTACGGGAACCGGAATGGGCATCGATCGGTTGTTGATGGCTTTGACCGGCCTGTCAATAAGAGAGACAGTATTGTTCCCGATTGTTCGTCCGCATAGCAGCTGAACGCCTCTTGTAGTGTTGTATTGAATACCGCGCCTCCTTATGGCAGATTGTTGCCCAAGGGGGCGGTCCAACAACTTGCACACTAAGTGCTCAGGAAGAAGCGTGAGGCTCAGCCAATGGCGAAAAAAGTGACCGTCACCCTGGTCGATGATTTCGACGGTGAGGGCGCCGCCGATGAAACGGTCGAATTCGGCCTCGACGGGGTGACCTATGAGATCGATCTTTCCTCCAAAAATGCCACGAAACTGCGCCACGATCTGAAGCAGTGGGTTGAAGCCGGCCGTCGGGTCGGCGGCCGTCGACGTGGACGTGCCAGCTCAGGTCGCGGCCGCGGAGCCATCGACCGCGAGCAGAGCGCGGCGATCCGGGAATGGGCGCGCCGCAACGGCCACAACGTCTCGACGCGGGGCCGGATCCCGGCCGACGTCATCGACGCATTCCACGCTGCTACCTGACCAGCGCGCCAACCTAGCGCCGATACAGCAGAGCCGGACCAGCCCTGAACGAGGGCCGGTCCGGCTTTCGCTGATGGCGAACCGATCGCCCGTCAAGCGCGGAAACGTTTTGCCGTTTGACCGCGTTGCTCCCATTACGGCTGTCAAGTAACCGGGTATATGCGTGTGGCGTAATGGCCGCAAGGTAGGAAGCCCGGCGAGCCGCCCATTACAGTGGATAACAGGTACGCGATGTCATCGATGTACCGATGGTGAGGGAGAGCAGGTAACAACCGATGTTCGAACGTTTTACCGACCGTGCCCGCAGGGTCGTCGTCCTGGCGCAAGAAGAGGCCCGGATGCTCAACCACAACTACATCGGCACTGAGCACATCCTGTTGGGTCTTATTCATGAGGGCGAAGGCGTAGCCGCTAAGTCGCTGGAGTCGCTGGGCATCTCGCTGGAGGGCGTCCGCAGCCAGGTCGAGGAGATCATCGGCCAGGGCCAGCAGGCCCCGTCGGGGCACATCCCGTTTACTCCGCGCGCCAAGAAGGTGCTCGAGCTGTCTCTGCGCGAGGCGCTGCAGCTGGGCCACAACTACATCGGCACCGAGCACATTCTGCTCGGTTTGATCCGTGAGGGCGAAGGCGTTGCAGCCCAGGTGTTGGTGAAGCTGGGCGCTGAGCTGACCCGGGTGCGCCAGCAGGTGATCCAGCTGCTGTCCGGCTACCAGGGCAAGGAGACGGCCGAGGCCGGTACCGGCGGCCGCGGTGGTGAGTCCGGCAGCCCGTCCACGTCGTTGGTGCTCGACCAGTTCGGTCGCAATCTGACCGCGGCCGCGATGGAAGGCAAGCTCGACCCCGTCATCGGCCGCGAGAAGGAAATCGAGCGGGTGATGCAGGTTCTTAGCCGGCGCACCAAGAACAACCCCGTGCTGATCGGTGAGCCCGGCGTCGGCAAGACCGCGGTGGTCGAGGGTCTGGCGCAGGCCATCGTGCACGGCGAGGTTCCCGAGACGCTGAAGGACAAGCAGCTTTACACGCTGGACTTGGGATCGCTGGTGGCGGGCAGCCGCTACCGCGGTGACTTCGAGGAGCGCCTGAAGAAGGTGCTCAAGGAGATCAACACCCGCGGCGACATCATTCTGTTCATCGACGAGCTGCACACGCTGGTCGGCGCGGGTGCCGCCGAGGGTGCGATCGATGCGGCGTCAATCCTGAAGCCCAAGCTGGCCCGTGGCGAACTGCAAACGATCGGCGCCACCACGCTCGACGAGTACCGCAAGTACATCGAGAAGGACGCCGCGCTGGAGCGCCGCTTCCAACCGGTTCAGGTTGGCGAGCCGACGGTGGAGCACACCATCGAGATCCTCAAGGGCCTGCGGGACCGCTACGAGGCGCACCACCGGGTGTCCATCACCGATTCGGCGATCGTGGCCGCGGCGACTCTGGCCGACCGCTACATCAACGACCGGTTCCTGCCGGACAAGGCGATCGACCTGATTGACGAGGCCGGCGCGCGGATGCGGATTCGCCGGATGACCGCTCCGCCAGACCTGCGTGAGTTCGACGAGAAGATCGCCGAGGCCCGCCGCGAGAAGGAGTCCGCGATCGACGCGCAGGACTTCGAGAAGGCCGCCAGCCTGCGCGACCGGGAAAAGCAACTGGTTGGCCAGCGAGGTGAGCGCGAAAAGCAGTGGCGATCCGGCGATATGGATGTGGTCGCCGAGGTGGACGACAACGAGATCGCCGAGGTGCTGGGTAACTGGACCGGCATCCCGGTGGTCAAGCTCACCGAGGCCGAAACCACCCGGCTGTTGCGCATGGAAGACGAGATCCACAAGCGGATCATCGGCCAGGACGACGCGGTCAAGGCCGTCTCCAAAGCGATCCGCCGTACCCGTGCCGGGCTGAAAGACCCCAAGCGCCCGTCGGGCTCGTTCATCTTCGCCGGCCCGTCCGGTGTGGGTAAGACCGAGCTGTCCAGGGCGCTGGCCAACTTCTTGTTCGGTGACGACGACGCGCTCATCCAGATCGACATGGGCGAATTCCACGACCGGTTCACCGCGTCGCGGTTGTTCGGCGCCCCGCCCGGATACGTCGGCTACGAGGAGGGCGGCCAGCTCACCGAGAAGGTGCGACGCAAGCCGTTCTCCGTGGTGCTCTTCGACGAGATCGAGAAGGCGCACCAGGAGATCTACAACAGCCTGTTGCAGGTTCTCGAGGACGGCCGGCTGACCGACGGTCAGGGCCGCACGGTGGACTTCAAGAACACCGTGCTGATCTTCACGTCCAACCTCGGCACGGCCGACATCTCCAAGGCGGTCGGCCTGGGCTTCACCCAGGGCGGCGGCGACAACGACTACGAGCGGATGAAGCAGAAAGTCAACGACGAGCTGAAGAAGCACTTCCGCCCGGAGTTCCTCAACCGCATCGACGAGGTCATCGTCTTCCACCAGTTGACTCGCGACGAGATCATCCGGATGGTCGACCTGATGATCGGCAGGGTCGAAAAGCAGCTCAAGGGCAAGGACATGGCGATGGAGCTCACCGACAAGGCCAAGTCATTGCTGGCCAAGCGTGGCTTCGACCCAGTGCTGGGTGCTCGCCCGTTGCGGCGCACCATCCAGCGGGAGATCGAGGACCAGCTGTCCGAGAAGATCTTGTTCGAGGAGATCGGTCCGGGCCAGGTCGTCACCGTGGACGTGGACGACTGGGACGGCGAGGGTGCCGGAGAGGACGCGAAGTTCACCTTCACCGGAACCCGTAAGCCGGCCGAGCCCACCGAACCGGATCTAGCCAAGGCCGGGGCACACGCTGCCGGCGGCCCGGAGACGACCCCGCAATAGTCCGCCTGCCGAGTGGCCAGTAAAGGCACGCTTCTTTGAGAAGTTCCGTGTCATGACTGGCCACTCGTGCTTGTTCGGGGGAGTCAACCCTGCACCGGCAGCAGCGCGAAAACCTGTTTGGCGACCTGCAGCATCCAGCCGGTCACACTCCGCCCGTGATCGCGCGGCCAGTTCAGCTGAAAACTCACCACCCATGGCTGTCGTGTGCGGTCGACGGCATACCAGCTGAACGTCAGGTCACCCGGTAGCCCACCGGCTTTCGCGCCGACGTAGGGCCATTCTTGCGAATCCAGTTTGATCCCCGGAGCGGCCGCCAGGATTTGCCTGACGGGGGCCGCTTTGCCCACCGCGCCGGCCTGCAGCGCCACGTGCACCCGACAGATGTCCTCGGCGCTGCCATACCATTCCGCGCCATAGCCTGAGGCAGGCACGTGGGCACGCAGCGGATCCGGTTGGTAGACATGGGAATTAGCCTGCTGTAGCAATTGCTCCCGCGCTTGCGGCGTGGCCTGCTTCCACTGCTCCCGCAGATCCGGCTTTCCCCAAGCGACCGTGAACAACTCGTACATGGTCGGAAAGGGCGTCATGGCGGCCGGATCGTGATGGCCTGCCTCGGCCAACGCGGTTTCGACGGCCTGGGTACCGACCTTCCCGATCAGCATGTCGGTGGCCATGTTGTCGCTGGTGGCGATCATCTTCTCGGCGGCGGTCCGCACCGAAATATGTGCTCCCACCGGCAATTCCATCCCCGAACCGACCGCCTTGCCCTTCTCGGTGACGGTCAGCTGATCGTCCCAGGACACCGTTCCGGCCTTGACCGCATTCGCCACGGCGTAGAGCACATACAACTTGAAGATCGACGCCAGCGGCAGTGACTGCGCGGTGTTGGTACCGGCCACCCGATCGCATTGCCCGTCGTTGACCTTGGCAACCTGCCACGAGTAACGAGCATCGGTCTTGCCCAATACGGTATCGACGTCACGCCACGAGGAGATCGTCGGCGCTTGTGTGGTGACGTCGAACCCGTCGACCAGTGTGTCGTCGCCGGTGTGTATCCGGATGTCCTGCCGCCCACCGTAGGACGTGATCAGCTGCAGTGTGGCTGCGCCCGCTTTGATGTCGACCCCGCTCAGCTTAAACGGGCGGTCCCACCAGAGTTCTTCCATGCTGGCCTCGATCGGCTTGACCATGTGCGCCGTGGCGAGGGTGGCGACCCCGATCGGGCCGATCGGCCAGTCGGAGTTGAGCATGTCCAGCGTCTGCTGGGCCCGCAGACCGGCCGGAGTTCTCATGTCGATTTGGCGCCCGGCGCCGGCTGCGTTGGCAGCCGGAGTTGGCGGCGGGGCGCAACCCGAGGCCAGGGCGCCGACAAGCGCGGCGGCTGTAAATGCCGCGACGCGGTGCCGGACCTGGCGCGGGTTACGCCTAGTGGCCGGATCCGGCAACGTCCAACACAACCTCGAATTCCAGCAGCGACGCGCCGGTCGCTACGGGGTTGGCCCGGTGGCCGGCGTGAGCCTCGATAGCCGGCCCGGTAGCCCACGCCTGGAATGCCTCTTCGGACTCCCACTGCGTCACCACGAAGTACCGGTCTTCGCCCTTGATCGGGCGGAGCAGCTGAAAGCCGAGGAAGCCGGGCGAGTTCTCGACCGCGTGCGCGCGATGAGCAAACCGCTTCTCCAGTTCAGGGCCCGCGTCAGCAGGCACCTCGATTGCGTTGATCTTCACCACTGGCATCCCGTTAGGCTACCGTGCCGCCCATGGCGGCCGATCTGCTCACCCATCGCGGCGGACGGGGTGACCCGGTGGTCTTGGTGCACGGCCTCATGGGCAGAGGAAGCACCTGGTCGCGTCAGCTACCGTGGCTGACCCGACTGGGTGCTGTCTACACCTACGACGCGCCCTGGCACCGCGGTCGCGACGTCGACGACCCGTACCCGATCAGCACCGAGCGCTTCGTGGCCGACCTTGGTGATGCGGTGGTCGCACTGGGCAGGCCGGCGCGGCTGGTCGGGCATTCCATGGGCGCGCTGCATTCATGGTGCTTGGCCGCCGAGCGTCCCGACCTCGTCTCGGTGTTGGTGGTCGAGGACATGGCACCGGACTTCCGGGGCCGCACCACCGGCCCGTGGGAGCCGTGGCTGCATAACCTGCCAGTCGAATTCGACTCTGCCGAGCAGGTATTCGCCGAATTCGGGACGGTCGCAGGCCAGTACTTCCTCGAGGCGTTCGATCGGACTGCGACCGGTTGGCGCCTGCACGGTCACACCTCGCGGTGGATCGAGATCGCGGCCGAATGGGGCACCCGCGACTACTGGGCGCAGTGGCGCGCGGTGCGGGCACCCGTGCTGCTGATCGAGGCCGGCAATTCGGTGACTCCGGCAGGCCAGATGCGCTCGATGAGCGAAAACGCCTACCGTGCAGAGTATTTACATGTGCCCGACGCCGGTCATCTGGTTCACGACGAGGCGTCGCAGGTTTATCGGCAGGCGGTGGAGTCCTTTTTGGCTGCGCCTTAGGGCCCTTCGCCGACCAGAGCGAACCGCCCGTCGGTCGTCTGGACCACCAGCCCGTCGGCAAGCAGCGAATTCAGTGCTCGTTCGCGCTGCTCGGTATCCGTCACCCAGGCGACGTCCAACTCGGCTCGCGTGACCGCGGATTCGCTGTCGCGCAGGACATCCAACAGCCGGCCGCGAACCTGCCGGTCTGTGCCGGAGTAGGCCTGCGGGCGTCGTGCCGGACCGTCAGCGGGAGGGTAGCCGGCCTGCCGCCACTGGCACGCACTGACCGGG
>Ga0209248_10000123_pt1 | contig 26714 bp, 24 predicted proteins | sample BogFormECP04_OM1_FD_188241 | JGI IMG/M metagenome (GOLD analysis project Ga0209248, IMG submission 188241) | Bog forest soil microbial communities from Calvert Island, British Columbia, Canada - ECP04_OM1 (SPAdes) (version 2) | ecosystem: Environmental > Aquatic > Freshwater > Wetlands > Bog ... | reverse complement strand
GGCGGCCCAATGCGCGTCAAACGCCCCGACCGGAATCGGGATGCCGGCTTTTAGCCCAAGTTTTTCTGCCCACGGCGCCGACAGCGTTCCGGCAATGTGGTCCGAAGTGACATATTCGCCCCGAAGTTTTTCTTGCACGCCCGCAAACAGCGGATCGACTTTGACGAGAAACTCTTCGGAAGGCAGGCCGCCCAAATCCGGATTCCACATCCACTTGTGGCCCATCGCGCAAACGCTGCGTTTCACTTGCCGCGCGTCGGTAATTCCGCAGAGCGTCGCCGCCACCATGTCGCAATGCTCGAACGCGGAAACAAACTGCGCCCGCTTCTCCGGATTGTGCCGCAGCCAATGCAGCAGCTTCGAGAAGCCCCATTCGGAGGAATACACTCCGCCGCACCACTGAATCGCCGCAAGCCCCTCGCGGTGCGCCGCTTCGGTTATCTCCGCGGCTTCCGCTTTCGCCCGGTGATCGCACCAAAGATAGTATTCATCGAGCGGTTCGAGATTTTTTCCAACGGGAATTACGGAGGAGCCGGTAGTGTCTATCGCCAGCGCCTGGACTTGATCCCCAGAGACTCCAGCCAGACGCACGGCTTCGCGCGTGGCAACCGCGAGGGCGCGCATCTGGTCGTCATGCGACTGCGTGGCATATTCGGGGTCTTCGCGTTTGCGGTGCAGCGGATATTCCGTAAGCGCCGTCGCCAGCAGCCCGCGTTCGCTGTCCACAATCGAAACGCGAACGCTCAAAGTTCCAAAATCAACTCCAGCTACGATGGCCATGGACTTTGTGCTCGCTCCCCGCGAAGGAAAAGTAAAAGTTATCCAGCGTGCGCGTACATCTCCCAACCGAGATACCGCGTAGCCGCTTCGTGAACCGCGGGCGCCACCGTAGAAAAATTCGCGGCCACGTGATGTTCAAATCCGTTTTCGCAGATGTAGCGCAACAGTTTTTGCAGCCCGGCAATTTCCACCACTCCCGCGCCGCCGAAAGTTTCCAGCGGATCGTCCGTAAATCTTCCGCCGCCGGAATACCCGCGAATCCGTCCCGCGGCATCATCGGTGGAAAACCGCGCAAAGCTCATCGCTCCGGCCTTCACTTGTCCCACGCAGGTGCCGAACGTATTCTCCATTCCCACGGTTCCCGCGATGATGGCCTGGTAATCCATCTTCACGTCCTTGAAAAAATGTTTGGGCAGATTGCTGCAGTGAAAGCACACCGCCTTGTTGGGATCGCTGCCGTAGTTGTTGTTCCAATCCAGCAGCGCGCTCGGCGTCTCCGAAGCTAGCTGTAACGCATGCATTCCCAAAACGCCGCAGACATCTACTTCGCACGCGCTCGAGAGCAGCGAATCGCTCATCATGCTCATAACCGTGCAAGGCACGACGCCCAGATTTTCCTCCAGCGAAGTCCAGCACTGCACCGCGCTAATCTGCAAGTGCGTGGCCTTCATCCATTCGTCCACCACCGCGCCCAGCTTGGCCATCTTCAGCAGTGCGGCTTGCGGAATGTTTTGTGTGGAAACATATTTCTGAATGGATTGCAGCTTCTGCACCGCCGCCTCGTCCGTGTCCTTCATGCGCGCAATGCGTCCCAAAACTTCCGAAAGGTCTAGCGTCTCTACAGAAATTCCGCTGGCCTCCAACAACTTCTCGCTATAGCGCACCGTGTTGAACGCGGTCGGCCGCGCGCCCAGTGCGCCAATCCGCAAATTCCGCAAGCCTTTCACAACACGGCAAACAGCCGCGAACCATTCGAGATCCTGCACGAACTCCGCCGAATCCGGCGCTTCGGTGTGCAGCGTGGTGAGCGAATAAGGAATTCCGTATTGCGTCAAATTATTGCAAGCCGACATCTTCCCGCAAAAGCTGTCGCGCCGGTGCGTGATGGTCATCTTCGACTGCGTATCCGGCGTCGCCTGCACCAGCACGGGCACATCCAGCCGCGCGAGCCGCAGCGTATCCGCAATCGCGCGCTCGTCGCCGAAATTCGGCAGCGTCACAATGACGCCGTCAATCACGCCGCCTTTCGATTTGAATAATTCCGCGCAACGCTTTGCTTCTTCGTATGTTTCGACCGCGCCGTGCTTGCTCTCCTCCGGCCCGAGCGCGACCGCATCCATGCCCGCCTTTTGCAACGCCTGAATCATCTCCTCCCGGCCGGTCTTCGCCAGATGATCGGGGAAAAATCCGCGGTTCCCCACAATCACTCCCATCGTCATTTTTCGTTTGGTCGCCATGGTCCGTCAGGTCAGGTCCTTTCTCACATGCGTCGCTCATCAGCGCAAACTAATTTCTCATCGGAGCGAACTAATTCTCATCGGCACGAATTGCATTCTCACACGAGGAAACGCGCGGCATCATTTCTTCGTCTTGATCTGGCCGTAATACGCTTTCTTTCCGTGCTTCCTCAAAAAATGGCGGTCATGAAGCGTCTTACCAACAGGGGCAGCCTTGGCGTTGATTCCAATCGTGAAGTACGCCAGGCGCGCGACCGCTTCGAGCATCCATGCGTTTTCCGCGGCCTTCTTGGGGTCCGCGCCCCAGGCAAAGGGTCCATGGTTCGCCACCAACACTGCGGGAACCGACATGGGATCTAACTTTTTGAACGTTTTAACAATCGCGACGCCGGTGTTGGCCTCATACTCGCCGATGATCTCTTTCTCCGTCATAACTTTTGTCAGCGGAATCGCGCCGTGAAAATAGTCGGCGTGCGTGGTGCCGAAACAAGGAATGGATTTGCGCGACTGGGCCCACGCCGTGGCATATTCAGAATGCGTATGAGCAATTCCGCCGATGGCTGGGAACGCACGGTATAAAGCGGCATGCGTGGGAAGATCGGAAGACGGGCGCAGCGTGCCTTCGACGATTTTGCCGTGCAGATCCGTCACGACAAGATCCTCCGGCTTCATCTCGTCGTAAGGCACGCCGCTCGGCTTGATGACGATCAGGCCTTCACCACGCGCGACACCGCTGGCGTTGCCGAACGTCGCGAGCACCAGGCCTTTTCGGACCAGCTCCAGATTTGCTTCAAGAACTTCTTCGCGCAGCTTCGCTAGCAGCATTCACCCTCGACTCTCGAAGCACTTTACATCACTTCCGGCTCGAAATCGAAAGACCGTGGATGACCGGCTGGGTCCCAAGCCATTTCTCCTTCCTTCGCGCTTCCGGCAAGTCTAGCTTGCAAGAGTTCACTTGGGCGCGCCAATGCGCTGGCCAGGCAATGATTCATGCGAGCACGACGACCATGTGGAATTCAGATAGAATCCACACCGGCAGGCGGACGCGAAATGAAACCTGGACTGGCTCCGAAAATTTTGATTTGTGCTGCCGCCGACATCTGTCTGCTGCTGGGAGGCGTCAGAGACCAGCCGCAAACCGCTCCGCCAGGGTTTGACTCCCGGGTGATTGAGAGTGCCACGACTATCTCTGGAAGGACTTGCGCAAACCCCGTCGTTGGGGTGATTTACGATTTACCCGAAGGGATGCAAGTGCAGGACGCGCCCACCACGCGCATAGTCAAAGCGCGCGGAGAAAGCGGCAGGACGGGAATCGGCCCAGAAGCTGAATACATTCTGTGGGGTTCGGGCGAGCGGGAGTCGATCGCCCTGTTGTGTGGCGGCAATAGTGAGCGCGGACAGGTGATGGTGACCGCGATTCCGCTGTCAGTTCTTCGTTCCTATGGGCCCGATGGACTCGAAAAGCTCGTCGAAGCGGTTGGCGAGTCCATCGGCGCCCAAGAGGGCAAGCTGAGTTCGGAAACGATCGCTGGGCGCGTATTCCGGCATGCGGAGTCGCATGGCGTGATCCCCGGAGAACCTGGAACGCGAACGGAAGTATTCGTATCGGCCTACGTAACAGAAATTAATTCCTACGCCGTGCTTTGGAACTTTGTAGCTTACGAGGAAAAGGACGTAAAGGGTTTCACAGCGGCGATGAATTCCGTGAAAACAGAAGCTCCCGTTGCTGCTTCGGCGATAGTGGCGAAGCCAGCGCCTCAGGGCGGAACAAAGCAAGAGATTGCTCCCGATTTTCAACGCCGTTTGACGGAATTCATGAACGCGTGGCTCACGCAAAGAGACCAGGCAAAAACGCTGGCGTTCGTAGACAAATCCGCCTACAAAACGCCGCCGGTTATCGGAACGTACTGCGATGGCTGGTACAAGGAAGGGACTCCAGCCGATAAAAGCAGGAGCATCATCTCGACGAACCTGATGGGAGTGCCGTCGGCCTTTCCGAAAAACACAACCGCACCGAATATCTTCAAAGCGTGGGACAGCTTGCCGCCGGAGTGGACGAGCGAATCGACGAATAAGATGGGCAGAGACCATTTCCTGATCGCGGTGATTGACCATGATTCACTCGGCCGGCTGTTTCGCGACCAGTTCACCGAGTCGGCCTACAGAAAATTCCTCGAACAAGAAGTGGAGAAGCACGGCCGCTTATATTGGGCTGTCTTTCCAGAACGTACGGGCGACGGGGACGTATTCGTAATCTTCACCGTCTGGCGAAAGATTGGCGACACGTGGGCCATCGTGCACATTGACGCCGTGTGCCAATAAGATTTGGACCGCAGAAGGGACGCGTAGAGCGAGGGCGAAACCGGTTCAGGGATGCTGTTCGCGGTGGCGCTGGATAAATTCCTTCAAGTAGGCGCCGGCTTCCGTAATGTGCTTCCAGAGCGCGGCGGAGGCCTTTTCCGGGTCTCTGGTTTTGCAGACATCCAGCAACTCGCGATGAGACTGGCCGGCGCGATGCGCATCGTGGGTGAAAACCAGGTGAAGGCGAGTGTAGCGGTCGCAATTGATATTCAGGGTCTTGAGGTAGGAGAGCATGAAGTCGCGATTGGCCGGCGCGTAGAGGGTCGAGTGGAAAATCCAGTTCCACGTTCCCCAGGATTTCACTTCGGAGTCTTTTTCGAGCGACTGCTCAAATTGTTTCAGGATGTTCTCGGCGGTCTCGAAATGCTCTTCCTGCATGTTGGGAATCGCGCAACGGAGCATGTAGCACTCCAGAACGGCGCGCGTTTCAAACATCTGCATAATTTCGTCTGGGGAAAGCGCGGAGACGACCGCGCCGCGATTCGCCACGATGTTGATCAAGCCCTCCGCTGCCAGATGACTGAGAGCTTCGCGGACGGGAATCCGGCTGATCTGAAACTCTTCGGCAATGGCATCCTGGCGTAACTGTTCGCCTTCACGCAGTTCGCCGCTGAGAATTTTTTCTCTCAGGCGCTCGAGCACAGCGGCGGCGAGAGACTGACGGGGGATGGGGGTGGATTTTCTTGGGGCTAGGGTTTTTGTCATTTCGGCCAGCGGGTTCATAGTCTCCATCGAACAGGAAGCGCATTTCCGCGCCCCGAAGTTTCCAGAAAAAGCACGCGAACTTTCGTGCCGGGCAAAAGCGTGGCGCTTTACCGCTTTAGCCGGGCTGGGCCCAGGAAATAACTTGCTGAGCCTTGGGAACTATATTCTAAACGGTACTTAAGGCTATAAAATTAATCTGCTCTTTACAACTGCCCGCGCGTCAGCTGGCCGTCCACGGCTTGCCGCATTTCCGTGCTCGCGTTTTTTGGGCGCGTGCGAACGGCTTGCGCAATCAGATGTTTGGTCTGCTCCAATTCTTTGCCCACCAGCCGCAGTTTTGGCGGGCGGACATCCGCATTTCCGACGCCGAGTTCTTCCTGGACGAGTTTGATGAGCTGGACGAATTTGGGAACGGTGTCGAGGCGTAACAGCGGGAGAAACCAGCGATATAGCTCGAAAGCCTCGGAGGCTCTTCCTTGGACGCCGCAATTGAACAGGTCTACTGATTCGCGCGGGAACGCGTTCGCCAGACCTGCGATCCAGCCTGCGGCTCCCACAGCGATGGCTTCGAGGATGGCGTCGTCGACGCCGACGAGAATGGCGAGGCGATCACCGATGAGCGCTCGGATGGCGGAGACGCGGCGCACATCCGCGCTGGATTCTTTCACCGAATGAAAATTGGAGTACTCGGCGGCCAGCTCTTGAATATGTTCGGGGAGAAAATCCGTTCCGTAGGCGATGGGATTGTTGTAAAGCATGCAGGAAAGCGGCGTGGCTACGAAGACGGCGGCAACGTGAGCTTTCATTTCGCGCCAATCGCCGCGATAGACGTAGGGCGGCAGAACCATCAAGCCATCGCAACCTGCGGCGTGCGCGGCTTTGGCGAGGCTGACCGACTCTGCTGTTGTGAGGGAAGAAATCGCCGCGGCGACCGAGGCTTTCCCTTTCAAGGCTTTCACGCACGTGTTGAGGATCGCCACTTTTTCTTCGAACGTGAGCGTTGCGCCTTCTCCGAGTGAACCGAGTGCGACCACGCCGGTGCAGCCATTTTCGATCAGCCATTGGCAATGATGCGCCGTAAAACCGTGATCGATTTGCGAGCCGGACCTGAAGCATGTCGTGATTGCGGGAATAACGCCCTTCCACTTCATTGGGAACCTCCATGGGATGGCTGTACTTCAACGGATGATGAGATGGCCGCGAGGCTTGCGCAACGCGCGGGAAAAACCGGCGGGCGCGTGGATTCGATGTTCCAGCCGAATAGAAAATGAGCCGCGGCGCCGCAGATGCGTCCCTGGCACGGGCCCATTCCGCAGCGCGAGTGCAGCTTGGCCGCTTTCCAGGACTCGCAGGTTCGGACTCGCTCGAACGGAATGTCTTCGCAGCGGCAGAGGAGCGTATCTGGTTTTGCCAGAGTGGCCAACTCCGGGCGCAGGCGAAATGCTTTTTTCATCGCTTCGGCTAGTTTGCGGTAGCGTGCTCTTGCTGGGAAAAGCTTTTGGGCTACGTCGCCGGAATTTGCGGCGGCGTGGCCTGCGATACTGCCTTCGATTACGGAAAGTTCCATTCCACCGATGCCTGTTGGTTCGCCGGCGCAATAGATTCCTGGTTGCGAGGTCCGTTGAAATTCGTCCGTTTGCACGAATCCTTCCCGCAACTGGCATCCCAGCATTTGCGCCAACTCTGTGTTCGGGACCAGATGATAGCCGTACGCGAAGTAATCGCAGGGAATTTCGCGAGTGCGCCCATTCTCAGAAATTGTCACGGATTCGAGAGAATTTTTTCCGATGGCAGCAACCACCCAACAGTTCGTCAAATGCTTTAGAGCGCGGCACTTGTAGAGGAGTGAAACCGCATCCACAATTTTGCCGGGAAACATGAGCACTTGAAAAGCGAATGCGGCGAGACTGGAAGAAGACGCTTGCTCGCAAATACAGACGACTTTCGCGCCGCGATCGATGAGGTACGCAGCAACCGCCAGCAGCAATGGCCCGGTGCCTGCGACCACCACCCGTTTCCCTTTGATTGGCAAACCAGACTTCACGAGCGCTTGCAGACCGCCTGCACCCATAACATTCGGGAGCGTCCATCCGGGAAACGGGAGAAACAGTTCGCGAGCGCCTGTCGCGAGGATGAGTTTGTTGTGGCGGATGGCGAAGATTTCTCGGCCGGTCTCTGCTTCCAAAAAGCCGCCATCCGCGTGGATGACGCGAGCGCCGCCGATGTGGCGCACTTTTGTATTTTCTAGTTGATTGAACCAATGAGTTGCAACGCTGGGCTGCGAGGGGCTTGCACCGCCTCGCCAAATCTGCCCGCCGAGCCGCGGGTTGTCATCGATAAGCGCGACGCTATTGCCGGATTGCGACGCGGCGACTGCGGCGGCGATTCCTGCTGGGCCGCCGCCGATGACCACGATCTCGAAACGCAGATGCACAGTGTTATCCACGGACCCTGATTTTCATTTGCGGCTCGCACAAGATCTGGCAACTTCGGAGATGACTCACCTCATTGATTTCCACGCGGCATTCGAAACAGGTGCCCATGCCGCAGAGCGGGGCGCGCGGTTCACCGGAAACAGATGTGCGACACACACCTTCGGAGATCATGACGGCTACTGCAACCGTCGCTCCTACGGGCACGGTCACGGCGCGGTCATTCACAAAGACTGTCACGCTCTCAGGCATGAATCTCCGCAGCCATATTTCTTGAAGGCAAATATGGATCCATCGAGATAGCCGGAACGGTATCTAAAATTTGCGCGCTGATGAGTCTTGCGGTGGCAAGCGAAGTGGTGATGCCCAGCCCTTCGTGCCCCGTCGCGAGGTAGAGCGTTGGATCCTCGAGCCACGGGCCAATGAGCGGCAGTTTGTCAGGCGTCGCGGGGCGAAATCCGGTCCACACGCGGATGCCGGAGAGAGTGCTTAATTTCGGCACGTATTCAAACGCGCGCTTTAACATGCGCGAAAGTATCTCCGGTTCCACCTTGTCGTGAGCAACGTCATATTGCCGGGAAGAGCCGATCAGCAGCTGGGCGGTCTTGCGAGGCTGAACATTGAACGCCACCGAATCGCTTGTTACGGAGTGGGCTGATTTCAGGTAGCCCATTTCGACCAATTGATGACGGACCATGCCGGGATAGCGATCGGTGATCACCAGATGGCCCTTGCGCGGCTTGACGGGGATGCCCGGAGTGAGCTTTGGGGCCAGTTGTCCGCAGGCGTTGATAAGTTTTCCCGCATGGAAAATCGTTCCATCCTCGAGGCATGCGCTACCTTCGCCGAGTTTTGTGACACTTTTTCCGGCGTGGAGAGTCGCTCCCAACGCCGCGGCTCTTTCTAAAAAATAGGCAGCAGCCGCAGGCGGATAGACTACCGAATCGCCCGGAACCAAAAGGCCGCCCGCAAGCGGGGCTCTCAGGCTGGGCTCTGCTTCCTGCAACGCGCGGGAGTCCAGAATCTCGGTGCGCACCCCGCGTTCGCGATAGTACGCGGCTTTTCGGCGGACTTCGGCGAGTTCTTCCTCATCCGCCGCAACCCAAATCGTGCCACAGAGGTCAAACTCAATGCTCGCCGGCAAATCCTCGAGAAGCTCCTCCCAAAGAGTTTGCGAATAGCGAGTCAGCGCAAACTGGGCTTGGGAATCGTCCATCACCACGATGTGCCCCATCGCGGCGCCGGTGGCACCCGCCGCGGGGAAGCTCTGGTCCACGATCGCGACGCGCAGCCGCGCTTTCGCCAGTTCCCATGCGCAGGCTGCGCCGACAATTCCGGCACCCACGATCAAGACATCCACCGAGACGGTCATTCTGGTATGCCATAGCGGAAAGGATCGCTCGCATCAAAAAGGAAATCGGCTTCAGCGGTGATGTGCGCGGAGCCTTTGATGATGGGAATGATTTGCCCGTCCCTAACGCACACGCGCCCTTCGAATACGCTGCCGACAATGCTTTCCTGCCGCCAGACGCCGCTGGGTTTGAGTTTTCCATCTTCATAGAGGCAGGCGAGCTTGGCGCTCGTGCCCGTGCCGCAAGGCGAGCGGTCGTATTCTTTTCCCGGGCAGAGGACGAAATTCTTGCTGTCGACGCCTGGAGTGGAAGATGGGCTGAAGAGCTCGATGTGATCGATCTCTTCTCCGTCAGGGCCTTTGATGCCGTTTGTTTCGAGCGCCTTGCGGATGGCCCACGTAAACTGCGTCAGCTCTTCGATGTTTTGCATGCGGAGCTCGAAGGAGTGCTGGTTGACGAGGAAAAACCAGTTGCCGCCCCAGGCGATGTCGCCGCGAACGGTGCCATGGCCGGGAACGTGAATCGCTACGCGTGTGGCTGTCCGGCGGCTTGGCACATTGGCGACGGTGACTTGGCCTTGTTCGTGAAGCGTCGCGGTGACGGTTCCAACCGGCGTGTCTACTTTATGTTCGCCCAAGCCAATTCTACCGAGGTGAGAAAGCGTGACCATCAGGCCAATGGTCCCGTGGACGCACATGCCGAGATAGCCGACATTGTTGAAATAGATTACTCCCGCGGTGCTTCTGGGGTTGGTTGGCTCGCAGAGAAGCGCGCCAACTACCACTGCGGAGCCGCGGGGCTCGTTGACCAGCGCATGGCGCAGATAATCGTGGCCGCGCCGGAATTCTTCGAGTTTGCCGCTCATGGTGGTAGAAGAAAGTTTTGGGCCGCCTTGGACGATGATCCTGGTGGGTTCGCCGCCGGTATGAGAGTCGACGACCCGCACTCGCGCTAATCTTTCCGACATGGGTTGGTGCGCGTCTCCTTAAAGAGGAATGGCACCGATGCGCGCGGGGCAGGAGCTTGGTTGCCGCATTAAGTAATGAGCCCTGGATGAAAGGCGACAGCGCCGCATACAATATGCATAGATTGGTCAGCGAGCAAGCCCAAAAGGAGGGGAGTGGTCGCGAGGCCAATGGATATTATATACAAGACGGGAGCGGGGCCCAAACTCAACCCTACCCAGGGGAGTTCTACCTTCGCCGAGGTGGCGTAGGCGTGGCGCGGTTACGACAATGGGCAGTTTTCAATTAGCGAGTAATTTGGCTGGGAGGCCTGGACTCGAACCAGGATAGCCAGAGTCAGAGTCTGGAGTCCTACCAATTGGACGACCTCCCAGCCGAGGAGTGGCAAAAAAAGAACCGTGGCACGTGCCCGAGGATCGGGACAGCCACGACTCTGCTTATCTAATTTAGTCGGGAAAGGCGGGGGCGTCAACTGCGCGCGGAGGTTGGTTGAGTGGAATCCTCGGCTGAGGCGGGCGTTAAGGGAATCATTCGACCTTTTTGCATGGCGAATTGCTGGCCGTTCCAGGTGATGCGGTTGGAGGCAAAACCGGCGAGCCAAACGACGGCGTAGATGGCGTCGCGAAATGGGACAAGCCAGAGTTTGCGGCGGAGGAGGTCGTCGCCGATGCCCCAGACGCCGACGGTCCAGGCCATGGCGTGGCGGAGGACGAGGTAGGCGAGCAGGTAGGTTGAGGCGATCCATGGAGCGGGCGCTACGAGGGCTGCCAGGACTGCCCACGGCAGGCCGAGCGTGAAGATCAGGCCGAAGTAGGAGAGTGGGCGGCAGAGACGGACGGTGCGGGCCCAGCGGACTTGATGATCCCAAAAGCTTTTAATTGTTTGAGCGGGATACATGGTCCAAACGGATTCGCGGGAGAGAAGGACGCGGCCGCCGGCTTCGGCGATGCGGCGGCCCAGTTCGTAGTCGTCAGCGAGGACGCCGGCGATAGATTCAAAGCCGCCGATTTTGGCGAGCCAACGCTTGGTGGTGACTACGGAAGCGCCGAGGGCGAAGTGGACGCCTTCGGTGAAGTCGGCCATTAAGACGCCGGCGAAAAAATCGCTCGAGGCGCCGACGGCTTCGAGTTGCGCGCCGAGATTCTTTTCGGCGATGGCGCGATAGAAAGAAGTGACCACGCCGGTGGTTTCGCCGGCGAAAGGGGCGACTACTTCGCGCAGATAATTCGGACCGACGCGCACGTCGCCGTCGGTGAGGGCCAGAATTTCGTGTTGGGCTTCGCGAGACAGGCGCGCCAGCTTATTGACCTTGCGATTGGCGCCGAGGTTTTCTGCACCGACGAGCAAACGAATTTTGCGAGTGGGGAATTCGGCGATGAGGCGCTGGATGTGAGGAATAGCCGCATCCGAGGCGTCGTTCACGGCGAAGAGGATTTCGTAGTCGGGATAGTCCTGGTGGCAGAAGCTGGCGTAATTTTCGTAGGTGGCAAAATCGGTGCCGCGTACAGGCTTCAGCAGGCTGACGGGTGGCGTGTAGTTTCGCGGCTTCTGAGCGCGTTCGCGCCGGAAGAAACGCCACGCGGCAAACGTGGCGGCGGCGTAGTAGACCAGCGGCCCCGCTGCGAGAAGCAGCACCGCATCGCGCCATCCTGAATGAAAAATCGCCACGTTAAAGCGCTCTTCCTGCCTGCAAAAGATTCCTGGAAAGCTAGCGCCAGGAATTGCTTCTCTAGCTTGCCACAAAGCGTGGCGCTTCCGTATTCAGTTGAGGTTGTCGCGCCGGGTAGAGCAAGAGCGCGCGGGATTTAGACGAAAGAGGCGACGGAGGGGATCAGCGCTTGCCGAGCCAGACGAGAGTGACTCCAACGCAAACAATCAGCACTCCGGCCCAGCGGCGCGGCGTGACACGTTCGCCGAGAAAGAATTTTCCGCCGAGCGCCCCGGCTGCGTAATTCAGCGCCGTAATAGGCACGACGAAACTGACGTTTTCGATAGAGAGCACGGCCAGGAGCGAGAAAAAAGCGAGGGCCATCATGGAAATGCCGATCCACATCCAGGAAACTTTCATGGCGCGCAAGATGACGCGGGCAATCGCGAGGGGACGAAAATCGGTGACTTCGCCGACGCGCTTCATGGCCCGCGTGACGCAAATCTCTCCGCCCGTTCCGCTGACAACCACGAGAAAAAGAAGGAGAGCTTCGAGCATGTTCAGCGCGCCTCGGTGGTGCGCGGAGGCGTGTTCCCGACTACAAAAACGCCAAGACAGATGATGACGATACCTGCCCAGTGGAGCGGTGAAATTCTTTCGCCCAGATAGAAATAGCCCAGAAGGGCGACGACGAGCAGCGTGATGGAAGACGCGGGCTGCACGTAGCTGAAATCCGCCCACGAGAGAATGAGCATGTAGGCCACAAAAAATGTGAGCAAGGAAGCGATGCCGAGCCAGATGTAGCCTGACTTGAGAACGAGCGAAAGAATGTGGGGCAATTGAGATGGGGTCCAGGACACCGCCGAGCCGACACTTCTCATTCCTTTGCCGAGCAAGACGTTACCCAGCGGCGCGAAGAGCACCATGATGAGAAGCATGCAGTAGGTTTTGAGATGCAGGCTGTGAGAAGAGCTCATGCGCTGAGCGCGCCTGGAGAAAAAATAAATTGCTGACCGCATTCAGCCAAATGTGGGAACAAAAAATCCCGCTGGTTTTGCATGAACTCCCCAGGCGCCCCAATTCCCAACGACGATCCGCCCGTTTCAATTTTCGCACAGTGGCCGCGCAATGTCAGTGTTTCCTGGCACGACAGCAATTGGCTGGATGGAGGCTTTTGCGTGAGTGGAATAGGATGCTTTTTTGCTATTCTCTTGAGTCCCGCAGTACACTTCCGCAAATATCCCGAAAGGACCGGCTGCTGACAACAGGATGATTGGCGCACGGACACAATGGACCCGCTTGCCGCTCTCAACCTCACTCGCTGAATTCACCAGCGCCGTCCAGCGTGTCACGCAACCGTTGCCGGGACCGGCGAACTTTCCTTTTACCTGCGCTTGCGAGGAGGAACATGGCGTTGAGTAACCTCGTCTATGTTTTGCTGGGCGTCGCGGCCATTCCTTTTATCTATTACTTCCTGGCGCTTTACAGTTCGTGGCAGTTCTTCCGGCAGGCGAAAAAAGCGAGCCAGCCATTGGATTACACGCCTCCGGTCAGTAATCTGAAACCGATTCGCGGGCTGGATGCCGAGGCCTACGAAAACTTTGCCAGTTACTGCAAACAGGATTATCCGGACTACGAGCTGCTCTTTGGCATCGGCGACGGCGACGAGGCGGTGCTGGAAGTCATCGAGAAGCTGAAGCGTGATTTCCCGAAACAGAAAATCCGCGTGGTTCATGTCTCGGGGCATACGGCGCCCAACGACAAGGTCGTGAAGCTGGCGCGGCTGGTGAAGGAAGCGCAAAACGAAGTGCTGGTGATTAATGACAGTGATGTGCGTGTGCGGCCGGATTATCTGCGTTCCGTGGTCGCGCCACTGCGCGATCCCAGAGTGGGCGCGGTCACGTGCCTCTATGTTTCAACGCAGGAACATACGTTTATCCAGAAGCTGCAATCCATCGGGATGATTTGTGATTTTTATGCGGGGATCTTCGTGGCGCGGCAGCTGGACGGCGTGAAGTTTGCCTTTGGGCAGACGATCGTAACGACGCGAAAAAATCTTGCGGGATTCGGAGGCTACACGGCGATTCAAAACCGTCCTGCGGACGATCTGCTCGTCGGGCGACTAGTTGCGGAGCAGGGTTTTGAAGTGGAGCTTCTGCCATATGCGGTGGAAACTGTCGCTGATTTCAAATCTTTGAGCGACTTTTTCTTCAAGCGGCTGCGCTGGATGACGGTGATGCGCCACATGCGCCCGTGGGGACATCTGGGACTCATTTTTACGCACGGGCTTGCGTGGTCCCTCGTGGCGGTTGCGATTCATCCCACGGTGCGAGTGGCCATCGCTTATCTCGGCGGATACCTCTGTGTCCGCGTGGCGATGACCTGGCTTATCGGCGTGTGGGGCATGAAGCAAAAAGGAATTTGGAAAAAGATGGCGCTGGTGCCGCTGTGGGACGCGTGGGCTTTGCTGATCTGGCTGCTCAGCTTCGGACGCCGGAGTATACGCTGGCGCGACATTGACTATCGCATCCGGGGAGGCATGCTCATCCCAGTGGCACCGCCGGCCTCGCAAAAATGAATCGGTCTGACGCCCGCGTCTGGTCGAAAATCTCTGCGAAAGAGGAATATGGGAGCGAAGATCGCTGTAGCAGGAGCCGGAATTTATGGGGCGACGGCTGCGATCCGACTGGCTGAACAGGGGCACCAGGTACAGCTGTTTGATCCGCTGGGCGTGCTGCGGGCGGCTTCTGCGATTAACCAGTATCGAGTTCACGCCGGGTATCACTATCCACGCAGCGCGGAGACCATTCTTGAGATAGCAGAGACGCGGGCGGAATTTTCGCAGGCGTTCGCTCCGGCTATCGTGCGCAACAGCCGGCATTACTATGCGATCCCCAAGGAGCATTCGCTCACCCCGCCGGATGCCTATGAAAACGTGATGAGCGGGCATGGACTTCCGCTGAAGCCGTGCGAGCCCATATGGATGAATTTCGATTTCATCGAAAGATGCTACGAAGTTGACGAAAACATTTACGATCCGGATGTTTTGAGAGACCTCATCGAAGACCGCTTGCGTAATCATGGCATTGATTTGCAGCAGCGCGAATTCCGTCCTGAGATGCGGGAGGACTACGATTTCGTGGTGTGGGCTACATACGGATTGGGGCCAAGCCGCGGATTATTCAAAGCCGCAAAATATCAGGTCGCGGAAAAAATGCTGATCGAGCTGCCCCAAGCCTTGCAGGGCGTCGCGCTAGTGGTGGTGGATGGGCCGTTTACGGCGTTTGACCCTTACGGGAACTCACCGCGTTCGCTCTTCGGCTCGGCGAAAAACACCAATCATTGGACGACCACGAACCCGAACGATGCAATTCCAAAACCCTATGCGGGCATTCTGAATAGGCCAAAGTTTGAGCCGGTGCCTTTCACGCGATTTGAGGCCATGCGCGCGGATTGCTGCCTCACCGTTCCAGCGGCAAAGGACGCGGTTTACATCGGCTCGCGGTTCACGATTCGCGTGGTGGAGGACAATCCGGAGCAAGACCGGAGAGTCCTCTATGTGCGGGAAGGCGCGCCTGGTGAAATTCACATTTTCTCGGGCAAAGTCGTGAGCGCGGTGAAAGGTGCTCGCCTCGTGTGCGAGATGGTTGCGGGTAAACACAATGGCTGAGGCTAAGGGACCCGCCTATGTGATTCTCGGCCGTGGACGCTGGGCCAGACGAATGCAAAGCATCCTTACCGCGGAAGGGTGTCGCGTAACGAATATTGCTGAAGCGCGGCGGGTTTTCGGCGAGAACGACAGCGCTTACAAGTCGCGTCTTGCCGAAGGGATGAGCGCGAGCGGAGCGCAGATTGCGTGGCTCTGCGTTCTGCCCGGGCCTCATGTTGCCGTCATGATCGAAGCCGCGCTGGACGCGGGATTGCACGTGGTAGTGGAAAAACCCTGGCAAGGCTCGCAACGCGTGACCGAGGGTCTCGTAGCCAAAGCCAAATCCCTGCGGCGTGTCATTGCCGTTCATTTCGAGTATTGCCTGTTGGACGAAGTGCAGAGCTGGCGCAGAGACTTCCATCCCGGAAAAGGGCTGCGCTTCGGAGGACATTTCTTCTTGAGCAGGCCGAACCACATGGGAATTTCAGCGATGGAAAACCTGGGTTCGCATCTGCTGGCGATACACGCGTACGCGGTCACTCAATCCAATGTGCAGGAAGTCCGCTGCGGCTACGAACAGCCGGATGAGCGCAGCGTATGGCTGGAGAAACGAAACACGCGCGTGGCGTTCCTCAACCTTCTGGAAAACAAGGAACCCATCATCCAGCGCTTCGCGGCCAAAGTGGAAGAGTCGCTCGATGGCGGCGACTTCCCGTTCGATCTGGAATTTGCGTTGCGTGTAGCGAAAGATGTTTCCGCGCTCGGTTGAACGCCTGAGCCAACGGTTACACTGAAAATGCGTGGGTCGCCGGTCTATCGATGCGAGTGCTTTTTGGTTTTTTCCACGGGCTCGTGCGCCGCTGCTGGAGTGCGAACCGCTCCCAAAGAGTTCCTCGCGGTCTTGCTCATCTGAAGGCGACGGTCGTTGCGCGGTTCGCGCCAGTTCACTTGCGGCAGCATCAACGAAGCATCGGCGCGGTCGCGGTACTTGATGGCGATGTTCATCAGCGAATCGAGCAAGGAATCGGAAAGCAGATGCGGCTTCAGGCCGAGATCGATGAGCTTGGAGTGCTTGGCGTTGTAGTAGTGCTCTTCGGCTTCGACGCGGGGATCCTGCAGATGATCCACTTCGACGTTCAAGCCCATCTTCTTGCCCGCGGTCACCGTCATCTTGGCAAGCTCGCGAACGGAGAATTGCTCCGTGAACTGGTTATACACACGGCATTCGCCCTTGGCGGCGGGATTCTCGCAAGCAATCTCGATGCAGCGCACGGTATCGCGGATATCGAGGAAGCCGCGCGTCTGGCCGCCTTTACCGTAGACGGTCAAAGGCTGGCCGATCGCCGCCTGAATGCAGAAGCGGTTCAGAACCGTGCCGAAAACATCATCGTAGTCGAAGCGATTAATGAGCGCTTCATCCATGGCGGTTTCTTCGGTCGTCGTTCCGTAGACCACGCCCTGGTTCAGGTCCGTCGCGCGCAAACCCCAGATCTTGCAGGTGAACATGATGTTGTGGGAGTCGTGCACCTTGGAGAGGTGATAAAACGATCCGGGCTGCTTGGGGAACGGCAGGATGTCTTTGCGGCCGTTGTGCTCGATGGTGATGTAGCCCTCTTCGATATCAATATTCGGCGTGCCGTACTCGCCCATCGTTCCGAGCTTGACGAGGTGGCATTCCGGGCGGTGCTCGCGCAGCGCAAAAAGCAGATTCAGCGTACCCACAACGTTGTTGACTTGCGTGAAGACCGCATGGCTGCGGTCAATCATCGAGTACGGGGCGGAGCGCTGCTCGGCGAAGTGCACAACCGCATCCGGCTCAAACGCGCGAATCGTGGAAGCGAGAAACTCGTAATCGCAGACGTCTCCGTAGTAGGACTCGATGGTCTTGCCGGACACCGCCTGCCAAACGCGCAAGCGGTCGGAGAGCGGGCGAATAGGCGTCAGGGTCTGAGCGTTGAGCTCGTGGTCCCACAACCGGCGCACAAAATTGTCAACGATGGCGACGGAGTGCCCCTGCTTTGACAAATATAAAGCGGTTGCCCATCCACAGTACCCATCCCCTCCAAGCACAGCAATCTTCATCGTTCCTCCTAAAAGAAATTCCCCAGCAATTGTGGCCCCGTCGAGCAGCGCAGTTCCGGCGCCGTCTTGAACTGGAAAGAAAAGGGCTCGCGAGCAGCACTCGACGACCGACAACGAGTAGGACTCATTACAGTATACGTGATTATGGCCGGAATACCTCGTCTTCTCATCCGAAAAATCCAGCGCAAATTGCCCGCATCGCCGGGGGCTCGAACTTTTCCTTAGCCTGCTATGCCGGTTTTTTCCTGTATCCAGGAAGCCGGCGCTTCGGAAGGCCCTATTTTAATCCGCCATTTTTTCATCCACAGAAAAAGGAGCAGGAGACCCCACAAATGGTAACCCACGTTTACGCGGCGTTCGAGGTGCAGGCGCACCAACTCCTGAATCGCGCCGGGCTGGAACAGTGAAGCGTACTGCGAGACGCCCTCACGCATGGCATCCAGCAGCATCTCGCGCAGAGGCCCGCGCATCCATTGATGCGCCGGAATATCGAAGCCCATTTTCTTGCGCTCCAGAATGTTTTCAGGGAGGCGGCCCTTCATCAATTGCTTGAGCAGGACTTTTTGCCGCGAGCCCTGAATCTTCAGGGAAGGCGGCAGAGTCGCGGCAAATTCCACGATGCGGTGATCTAGAAAGGGCGGACGCACTTCAAGCGAGTGCGCCATGCTCATGCGGTCGACTTTGTTCAGGATATCGTCGGCCAGAAAATATTTCTGGTCCCACCAGAGATAGGGGGAGACTCCGTCGTTGGGGGCCGGAGAATTGCGCAGCTCCCCGAGCACTTTATCGAGAGAGCCCGGTAGCGTTGCTGCGGACAGAGAGCGGACCTCATCTGCCGAGAAAGTCCCGTTCCAGTAGACGTGCGCGTATTCCGGAGCCATAAGGCTGCCCGCCAGGAAACGCTTCGCCATATATTCACGGCTGATTTTGTCGTCGGAAACAGGCCACGCGCGTGCGACACCGAGCGCTGCGCGCAGGGTCCACTTCGGCAACTGGCGCATCGGCCGTGCCAGGTGATTCGCCCGGTACGTCAGGTAACCCCCAAACAGTTCGTCCGCGCCTTCGCCGCTTAGAGCGACGGTGACTTGCGTCCGGCTCATCTTCGACAAAAACCAGACCGGCAGAGCTCCTGCATCCGAACTGGGTTCGTCGGAGTAATACGCGAACTGTTCAATCGCGCCGCGCAAATCCGCGCCGGGATTCAAATCGAATTCCTGGTGCTCGGTTCCGTATTGTTTTGCCGCAGCGCGGAGATATTCGGTCTCGTCGAAGCTTCGCCCAAGAAAAGAAACGGAAAGCGTGCGGATGGGTTTGCTGGAAGCGGTGGCCGCGTAGTGCAAGACGGTGGACGAATCGACGCCACCGCTGAGCCACAAACCCAGGGGAACATCGGACAGCAAATGCTCGCTAACGGATTGCTGCAGCAGGCTCTCCAACTCCTCGCAGGCCTCGCCGATCGGCCGCTCGCGAATCGGGCCCGCAGGCAAATTCCAGTAAGACTCGACGCGCACTTTTCCGTCGAGCCATTCGAGCCACTGTCCCGGCGGGAGTTTTTCAATTCCCTCGACCATCGTCCAGGGGCAAGGGATGTAATTGAGCGACAGGTAGCAATCGAGCCCGGCGAGGCTCAAGCGGCGCTCGAACTCGGGATGCACAAAAATGGTTTTGAGCTCGGAGCCGAAAAAAAGATCTTCACCGTGCCGAGCAATATAAAGGGGCTTGATGCCCATCCGATCGCGCGCCAGAATCAGCCGGCGCGACGATTTGGTCCACAACGCGATGGCGAACATTCCCCGCAGACGCGCGAAGCATTGCGTGTCCCACTCGATGAAAGCATGCAGAACGGTTTCGGTATCGGAATGCGAGTGGAAGCGGTGCCCCAGCTTTTCGAGTTCTCCGCGCAGTTCGAGGTGGTTGTAAATTTCGCCGTTGAAGACGATCGCGGAATCGCCATCGTCGCTGATGATGGGCTGGTTCCCGCCCTCAAGGTCGATGATTTTCAGGCGCGTCGCGCCCATCGAGAGAACGCTGGAGCGGTACACTCCGCTCTGGTCGGGTCCGCGATGAGCCAGCGTGGCTGTGGCCTTTTCGATGCGCTCTGGTTCAGGCGCCCAATTTTTATGTGTGAAGCCGGCAATCCCGCACAAATTTGAAACACCTTTCGCCCGCCGACGAAAAGCAGCCGGCGCTTTCGCTGCTGCATTCCGTGCGGCTCATTCTGCTAAACCGCGCTCCGCGAGCATACAACGCCTAACCCAGCGCAACCAGCGCAACTCCCGCGCACACCAGAACGACGCCCGCCCAGCGCGCCGCACTCACGTCTTCCCGCAAAATGTATTTCGCGCCCAGCGTTCCAACGACGTAGCTCAAAGCCGAAGCCGGAATGACAAAACTGATCGGCTCCCAGGAAAGGAGCACCAGCAGCGCATAAAACGATAGCGCCATCAAGGGCACGCCCGCCCAAAACCAGGTGTTGCAAAGCGCCTTACCCAGAAATCGCAGCAATTCCCTGGGCCGCAACCGCTCCGGCTCGCCCGTAGCCTTCATACCGTAGGTGATGGCAATCTCCCCGCCGGTACTGCCAAAAATTAAAAAGGAGAGAAAAAGAACGACGTGCATCAGGCCAGAGCCTCCCGGCTGACATCGGTCGTTCGCGGCTTGGTCTGCCCAACCAGCAGCACTCCAACGCAAATCAGCACCACGCCAACCCAGCGCCGCGCGGACACCGCCTCATGCAAAAAAATGACCGCCAGCAAAGTGAGCAATGCATAGCCAAACGCACCAGCGGGCATGACGTAGCTATAATCCGCCCAACTCAAAACCGTCATATAGCTGAGCATGAATCCGCCAAGGAAAAAAATGCCGATCCACAAAGTCCCGCTGGTAACCGTCATGCGAAAAGCGTGAGCAATCCCGGGCGCGGTCAGCTCCACCGCGCCAATCTGCAGCATGGCGCGCTTCAACATCAAGTCACCGGCGTTGGCGCAAATCACCATCGCCGACACCATGACCAGCGTCTTTAGCCGCAGCCTGCCTTCACTTGCCATGTTGTTAAAGGTTTAGTCGTTTCCGGAAGCCGAAGGTGACTCCGGCACGGAAATCATGGGCTTTTGCAGGTCGCCGCCCTGCCGCACCCACTTCAAGCGTTCCGCGCGCAGCTTCAGGAAGCTGGTTGCCTCATGATAGAGCCGCTTGCGTTCATGCGAATCCCACAAGGCCTCGCGCACGATGCGCCAGGCAACGCGGGGGCGGAAGTAGTACTCATCGTAGAAACGGTTCACGCCGTCCATCATCTCGGCCTTCTTGAGATGCGGGTATTCGATGTGCGGCAACTGGTGTCCGCCGGAATCGGCCAGCGCTTCCACCTTCAGGAAGCCGGCTTTGGACATGGTGTCATGCAATTCCGTGCCAGGCATGGCGTGCGCCAGCGAGACCTGAATCGTCTCGCAATCCAGTTCCTTGGCAAAATCAATGGTCTTGTTGATGGTCTCTCGAGTCTCGCCCGGCAAACCGATAATGAAATCGCCGTGGACCTTGATTCCCACCTTTTTGCAGTTCTTCATGAACTCGCGCGCCATCTCGACGGTCGCGCCCTTCTTGATGTTTTTCAGAATCTGCGGATCGCCGGATTCAAATCCCACGATGAAGAGGCGCGCCCCGCCATCCGCCATGGCCTTCAACTCTTCGTACTTGCTGTGGCAGCGCGCGGTGCAGGACCACCGGAACTTCAGCGGTTTGAACTTTTCGCTCAGCTCGATAGCCCGGTCTTTGCGGATATTAAACGTGTCGTCGTCGAAGAAAACTTCCTTCATCTGCGGAAAATATTCGAGCGCCTGCTTCACTTCGCGGACGACATTGTCCACGGACCGCGTGCGCCACGCATGGCCGGAGACGGTCTGCGGCCACATGCAGAATGTACAAAGGGCCGGGCAGCCGCGCGTTGAATAGAAGGAAACGAAGGGATGCAGCAGGAACGGAACGTTGTACTTTTCAATCGTCAAGTCGCGCTTGTAGATGTCGGTCGCGAACGGCAGCGCGTCCAGTTCCTCTGTATGCAGCTGCGGCCGAGGCGCGTTGTGGACGATCTTGCCTTCCTTGCGGAAGCTGACGCCCATGATCTGTTCGATGGGTTTGCCATGCGCGTACTCCGCCACGGAGTGGTCAAACTCGCCGCGCGTCACGAAATCGATGTCCTCGCTGGCCATCAAGGTCTCGTCCGGCTTGATGTGCCCATGCGGCCCGACGAAGGCAATTTTCAATCCCGGATTGCTTTCCTTGATTTTGCGGATCAGCTTGACGTCGCTTTGGAATCCAACGGTGGATGTGTACAACACCAAAAATTCGTAGTCCTTACAGATTTCAATCGTTTGCTGCCAGTTCACCTTGTGCGGCGAAGCATCCAGCAAGCGGCTACCGGGAATCAGCCCGGCGGGATATGTCAGCCAAACGGGGTACCAGTAGGACTCAATCTCACGCGTCGCGGGCCACCGCGAGCTTGCTCCGCCATCGAAATTCTCAAAGCTTGGCGGGTTCAACAGCAAAGTCTTCATCACATCCGGCATTCTTCACCCTCAGCCTTCTCAATCAAAGTCAAAATCTGTTCGCGTTCCGACCGGTCTGCGGCCCCTGGGGCTACACCTGCGGCATGCTGGAGATGCCCCCAACTTAGATACCAGTTTACCTGACTTGGGTATATGTCCTCAAACCTTTCTGCGAAAGAGGCCTATTCTGCATCGAAAGGCTCAATACAGCATTAAACGGGACGTCCTGTGACCTTGTTCATGCACCAGGCGCTGGGGGAAGTTCTGCGCACGCACGCAGTTCCCATTTGCCGCAAATTCGGCAGCCCGCCGGCAAAACCTGCCGTTCCCAGAATCGAACGAGTTCCTTGGATTGATTCGTTTTAATAGCGTGAATTGTCCTTTGTATATTTACCGATATATAATAGACTCTACGCGTTGATTACTTAAGATTTAGACTTGTTTTTTGGATGTGAGGTCGTCATGCACGCAATTTCAGCGCAGCCCATTCCTCATCCGGTTATTCTTGTGGTCGAGGACGCGGAAGCCCTTCGCCACACGTTTCAGGCGATCCTGGAAGACGCGGACTTCGTTGTTCTTCCAGCCTCAAACGCCGGCGAGGCGCTGGAGCTGGCCGACTCCTGCGCCAGCCCGATTAATCTGTTAATTACCAAGCTGAACCCGGAGGGCATGCCCGGACCGGACTTGGCTGTTTGGCTGCGGAAACGTTCGCCGGAAATGAGTGTGCTCTACAGCTCGGCGAATCCCCTGGCGGCGCTCGAAGTTCCCGATCCCGCGGAAGTGATCTCTTCGATGTTGCCCAGGCCGTTCAGCAAGGCAACACTGCTGAGCCGCATCCATACGCTGCTTAAGGCGCAGGCGCAACATCCGGCCTCCGTAGCGCGATAGCCGCCGCCCGTTTAGCGCGCCGTCCGCGCCGCGCCTGTTGAAGCAAGCACTTCCGAGGTCGCCGCGGAAAGCTCTTGCCATATTCTGGGGATCCATTCGAGATGCTCCGGTTTCATCAAAACCGACCGTAGGCAGGTCACAGTCTCCTTGTCGCGCCGCATCTCTCCAAGATTCGCGGCCCAAAAATCCACAGGCAGTTCCGCCATGGCGAGATGCAGATTGCGTTTTGCGGCGGCATCGAAAATGCCTCGGGAAAGAGCTGAGGCATCGCTCACGCAGTTCGCTCGCGGGACATAGACGAGGATGTCCAGCTGCGGCGCAAACGCCATCACGAACCGGCCGTCGCTTTTGATCGTTTCGAAAAGCGCCAGGGCTGCCTCTCTGCCCCGCTCCAATCCGCGCGCGAGCTCTCCGCCGCGTACGAGCGGTAAAAGCTTTTGCGTCGTCCACAACGCAGCCGCCGAGGCGCCCGGCCTCGAACACTCCATGCTGATCTCTCCCAGGTGCAGCTCGGCGGAGCTGAAATACGTAAACGGCGAATCGTGCTTGTAAAAGCGCCCCGCCGTTCGGTCGCGAAACAATACACAGCCGCACCCATAGGGCTGCAAACCATGCTTATGCGGATCGATGACGATGGAGTCCGCCTCTCCGATCCGCGCAAACGCCTCCGCGGCTTCTTCTCCGAGATTCTCCGCAAGCGCAAAATACCCGCCATAGGCCGCATCGGCGTGAACTCGGAATCCATACTTCTCTCGCAGCGCAAGAATCTCCGGCAGTGGATCGACGGAGCCTGTCGCCGTTGTCCCCATCGTGGAAACTACCGTGCCCACGTCTCCCCGCGCCGCCAGCATGGAAAGCGCGTTCATGTCCATTCGCCCGCGCGAATCGCAAGGCACGCTCTCAAATTCAATCTGCAGCACCGCACTGATTCGCTGGTGCGTGTAATGCGCCTGCGAACTGGCCAGGATCTTCTTGCCGGGAGAAACCAGCGAGGCCACCCAGAGCGCTTCCAGATTGGCCATCGTGCCGCCGCCGCACAAATGGCCCAGACACTCCTTCCACCCGTACATCGAGCCGATCTCCGCAACTGCTTCCAGTTCCATCGCCGTGGTGGCGCGTCCCCCATCGAGCGCGTGATTGTTCGGATTGATCCACATCGCCAGCGCGTAAGCCAGCCGCGCCACAGGATGTGGAGGCTTCAACATCTGCCCCGCATAAAGTGGATGAAAGTAAGGATAGTTGTCGTGCAGCCGCTCAGCAGTTACGGCCAGTGCCTCAGCAATCCCATCAGCGCCCGGAACCCGCGAAGCAAACGCAGGCAATCCAGCAAAGCCCGCGTCCAGCTTCTTCACCGCCTCCAGAAACGCATCCAAACTTTTCTGTTCAAGTTGCAAAAGTCACCAGTCGTAGGCCGCTTGGGGCGCTCCTACTACTCACTATTCTCTACCCACTATTCACTTCTTCTCACTGCCAAATCTTATCCAACTGCCCCGCCGTCTTCAGCAAATCCAGTTGCGCCTGCTGTCGCTGGAAATTCGCATCCAGGTACGCCATCCACTTTTCATTTTCCTCGAGCCGCGCCCTCTCCACTTCGCGCAGGTTCACTTTCCCCTCCGCAAACTGCGTTTGCAGTATTCCGATATTTTGCTGCGCCAATTGCAGTTCCAGCCGAGCAACTTCCTTCGCCGCATCGCGTTCCCGCAAGCGGCGCGTCCTCTGCCGCACTTCCGCGCTGACCTGCGTTTTCTTGCTCGAAAGATTCGCCTGCGCTGTCTCCAGGTTGATCTGCGCCAGACTGATGGACTCTCTCGTTTTCGCGCTGAAAATCGGCACCTGGACCTGCACGCCCGCGTTGAAATTGTTCCTCTGGAACTTCTTGTAAAACTCGCTGAAATTGTTCCAGCCGGCCAGCAGGCTGTAAGTGCTGACAGCTTGTAGCGTCGGCAAATAGCCTTTCTTTTCGCCTTTCAGCCGGAACTCTTTCGCGCGCACGTCCGACTCTGCCATCAGCAGCCCTGCATTGTTTATCATCGCCATGGCCACCAGGTTCGCGCCTTCCTGCTCCGCTTCCCCCGGCAAATCTTCCGGTGTGACTTCGATAGCCTGCTCATCCCCCAGTGCCAGCTGCCCGCGCAGGAAAACTTCCAGTTCGTCTTCGCGCCCTTCCAATTGCAAAACTCTCTGCGTCACCTGCGCCTTCGTGAGCTGCGCTTTGGTCACTTCCACCGGCAGCTCGTAACCTTCCCCCTGCCGCTCCTGCGTCACCTGCAAAATCTTCTCAGCGCTTTCGATCTCCGCGCGCAACAACTCCAGCGAATGGCGGACTTTCCCCAGCTCCAGATACGCCATCGCCGTGCGCAAAATCACGCCGTTCTTCACGTCCTCCAGCAATATCTTCTGCGACCGTGCCTGCTCTTCCAGTTCTTTCCCCTGCCCGCGCAGCGGCTGGTTGTAAATTTGCTCCGTATACGTCACGTTGAAAATCGAAGGCGCCCGCCCGCCCGGCGTCTCCGGAATTCCGTAAGTGTACCCGGCTCCTGACCCAGCGTAGACGTTCGGCAAAAAATCCGACTTGCTCAACTGCGACGCATGATCCGCCACGCTGGCCTGGAGTTTCGCCACCTGAATGTCCTTGCTGTTCCGCAAAGCCATCTCAATCGCGCCTTTTAACGTCAGCGCCACCGGCCCGCCCTGCGCTTCTCCGCCGGCTGGGAGTGCGGTTTGTGCTGGGGCCTGCATTTGAAATGTGTTGGAAATCCTCCCTGCAGGCGCAGTCTGTGCATGCGATGCCGCGCTAAAAATCAACAGCAACTCGACACACAAAACTGTCTTCGCAAGCTTTCGCATTCTCGCGCTCCTCACTCGTACCTCAGCGACTCAATCGGCTGCAATTTCGCCGCCTGATTCGCGGGCAAATACCCAAAAAACAATCCCGTCGAGCACGACACCACAAAAGCCAGCACTACGCTCAACGGCGACACCGGCACGCGCAAATTTCCCGGCAGAAAAAATTGCGCCACCGCCGGTATCAGTAACCCCAGCAAAATCCCCGTCACCGCCCCGCCCCCGCTGATTAAAAACGCTTCGGTCAAAAACTGATACATGATCTCCTTGCGCGCGGCTCCAATCGCCTTGCGAATCCCGATCTCCCGCGTCCGCTCCGTCACGGTCACCAGCATGATGTTCATAATCCCGATCCCGCTGATAAGCAGCGCGATTGCCGCAATCACGATGAGCACAATCGTCAACGCCAGCGAAATATCCTTCGCCGCCTTCAAAATCGCCGTCAGGGTCTGTATGTTGTACTCCGCGTTTTCCGGATGCCGGCTGTGCAGCATCGCCATCAACCGCCGCTCCACTACGGGTACGTCTTCCGCCGTGGCGGCCTGCACATCCAGCACCTTCAACGTGCTCACTCCCGTGTAGTACTTGATCAGCCCAAACGGAATCAGCACGGTCTCCGCCTGAACGTCGGAAAGCCCGAACGTTTCCACACGCTCACGGAAAACGCCGATGATCGTGAAGATGAGCTCTCCAACGTGCAAATCGCGGCCCACTGGACTGTCCTGTCCGTAGAGGCGTCTCGCCAATTGTGGCGTGATCAGGCACATCTTGCTCCGTGTTTCCATGTCCATGGAATCAAAATAGCGCCCGCGCAAAACGATCAGGCTGCGAATCTCGCGGTAACCCTCCGTCACCCCAATCAAAGTGACTGGCCTCACCACTCCCTGAGCCACCACCGACATTTGCAGATCGCTGATACCGCCCACTTTCGAAACTCCGGGGACCGTGTCCATCACTGCCTGCATATCGTCCAGCGTCAATTCGTAACTCAGCGGCTGCGCCTTCTCCGA
>Ga0209248_10000122_pt1 | contig 26934 bp, 26 predicted proteins | sample BogFormECP04_OM1_FD_188241 | JGI IMG/M metagenome (GOLD analysis project Ga0209248, IMG submission 188241) | Bog forest soil microbial communities from Calvert Island, British Columbia, Canada - ECP04_OM1 (SPAdes) (version 2) | ecosystem: Environmental > Aquatic > Freshwater > Wetlands > Bog ... | reverse complement strand
GACTGATCGACGTGCTTTGGGCCCTGCTCCGCGATGACCGCGAGTTCACCCCCGAGAAGCCGACCGCAGCGGCTTGACTTAATCATTGAGAGTCATTTCCCTACCCCTGACCGCGCGTGGCAGGTGTTCCCCCGCACCCCGACACGGGTCATTTCGCCGGTTGCAGATTCGTCGCATCGAGCGCGGCCCGCATCGCCTTGGCCAGCGTGACGGCGTCATCGACGGCCCAGTAATGCAGGTAGAACAGGCGCGGTTCGTCGGTCAATGAGCGGTTGTGCACCGTGACCAGGGAGATGTTGCCGGCCCGCAGGGCCTGGATCACTTTCTGGACCTCGGGTCCGGTCATCACGATGTCACCGTTTATCGCGGCCTTGCCCTCACCGAGCGGCTGGAAGTTCACGGTCGTGGTGACGCCGAACGTGGGTGGCACTAGGTGCCCGTCATCGACGATGGTGTCTTGGCGGGCCAGGTTGAACTTGTACAGCCCACCGTCGGGATTTCCCTTGCGGCCCAACGCCGCATCGATGCCTGCGGTATTCAGGTCGACCGGCGGCTGCTGTGCGGGCGGGGCCGCAGCGGGCGCGATGGCGGTCGCGTCCAGGGCTGCCTTGACCCCGGCCGCGAGTTTCGCGGGGTCGCCCATGGCGTGAATGTGGGTCCACCACACCTGCGGGGACTGATCGAGCAGGTGCTTGTGCAGCGCGGTCTGTTCGATGCCGTGCGATTGCAGCGCGTCGGTGACCTTCGGCAGCTCGGCCTCGGTGACCACCAGATCACCCATCACCATCGTGGCGTCGTAATATTTCGCGAACGCCGCGTATCCACCGAGGGACAGACCAGGCTTGATCGGCACACCCACGGTGACCACCTGCAAGTCGCTGCGTACCAACGGAATCCGGTAAACAGTGTTGCTGTCGCCAAATTTGCCGGTGCCACCCAATGCATCCGTGACCGATTTCCAATCCGCGTCACTGGTGGTCACCGGCCGGTGGGTGCCGCCGCCGTGGGTACCGGTATGGCTGGTTTCGCTGCTGCCACAGCCCGCCAGCCCCACCGCCAGCAGCGCGGTTGCCAGCACGGTCGCACCTCGCAGGGGTTGGTGAAAACCAGGCATTGGCTTTCCTATCGTCGTGGAGTCACCATGGTTGCGGGTGATACTCCGTGTACTCGATCAGGTGTATCGAGCCTTCATGAAGCTCGGATGAAGACGGAGCAGGTGATGACGCGGTGCGCGTGCTGGTGATCGAAGACGAACCCAAGATGGCGCAACTGCTGCGCCGCGGATTGACCGAGGAAGGCTACGCCGTCGATCTCGCGGCCGACGGCCTCGACGGATTCGGCGCCGCCGTCAGCCGTAGCTATGACGCGATCGTGCTGGACGTAATGTTGCCCGGCATCTCCGGATTCGAGGTGTGCGGCCGGCTGCGGCGCGACGGGGTATGGGTGCCGGTACTGATGCTGACCGCCCGGGGCGCCGTCGCCGACCGGATCCACGGCCTGGACGGCGGCGCCGACGACTACCTGACCAAACCGTTCCACCTCGACGAATTGTTCGCGCGGATACGGGCGTTGATACGTCGGGGCCCGGTGGTGCGGCCGACCGTGCTGACCGTCGGAGACCTGCGGATCGATACTGCCGCGCACCGCTGCTGGCGCGGTGACACCGAAATCGTGCTCACCAGCAAGGAATACGCGCTACTGGAAATGTTCGCCCACCAACCGGGAACCGTCCTCACGCGGGAGGTCCTGATGGAGCACTGCTGGGACTTCGCCTACGAATCGCGGTCCAACGTCGTCGACGTCCACATCCGCGCCCTACGCGACAAGATCGACCGGCCCTTCGGCCTGACATCGGTCGAGACCGTGCGCGGCGCCGGGTACCGGCTACGCGCCGACGGCAACAGGAACGAAAGCAGCACACCATGATTCGGCGATGGCCGATCCGGATCCGGCTCACCATCGCATTCACCGTGATGATGGCGCTGGCACTGGCCGCCGTCGCCGCGATCACCGTGGCAAACACCCGATCATCACTGGATTCCGCGATCACCGAGTCACTCACCTACCGACTTGCCGACCTGCGCCCCGCCGCGGTCGCCGTCGACCCGATCCTGCCGGGCTCAACTGAGGACACCGGCGAACAAGTCCTCGACCAATCCGGCCAACTCCTCGCCGCGACGCCGGAACTCGCCGGAACACCCATGCTGTCAGCGTCGGAACTGGCCGCCGCGGGACGCGGCCAACTGATCGTCGACCACGCCACCGCTGGGAACATGCTCGGCCCGGTCCGCATCACCGCCACTGCCGTTCCCGGCGGCCGCATCGTCGTCGTCGCGGCGACCCTGGCCGACCGCGACGCTGCGGTTGGCGACCTCACCCGTGAACTCGCTGTCGGGTTCCCGCTCGTGCTGCTCGCCGCCGCACTCGGCGCCTACCTGCTCGCAGCCGCCGCCCTGCGTCCGGTCGAACACATGCGCGCCCGCGCCGCCGGTATCAGCAACGCCAACCCACAAGCACGCCTACCCGTACCACCTGCCGACGACGAAATATCCCGCCTAGCAACAACATTTAACGAACTCCTCGCCCGTTTACACGAGGCACTCGACCGGGAACGGCAATTCGTCGCAGACGCTGGCCACGAGCTACGTACCCCACTGAGCCTGCTCACCACCGAACTCGAACTCGCCCTACGACGCCCACGCAGCAACACAGAACTGACCGCCGCACTGCGCTCCGCACTAGACGACGTTGAACGACTCTCCCGCCTCGCCCGCGCCATGCTCGCCGCCACCACCGACCAGCCCCGCCGTCCCGACGCCCCCCGGCCGACCGTCGAACTCGCTTCCGCACTCGATACCGTCGTAACCCGGTACCGCGCCACAGACACCGGTGCCGACGTAACCCTCGACCGCCCTGATGAGGGACTACGGGTACGGACCGATCCCGATGATCTCGATCGCATTATGACCAACCTGCTCGACAACGCCACCGAACACGGCCGGCCACCCATCACCATCCGCGCCTACCCCGGCGACGCCGCAACCGTCACCATCGAGGTACGCGACCACGGCGACGGTATCGACCCGGACTTCCTACCCCACGCCTTCGACAGATTCACCCGCGCCGACACCTCCCGCACCACCAACGGCAGCGGCCTCGGCCTGGCCATCGTCACCACCCTCGCCGACCGAAACCACGCCACCGTTGCTGCCGCCAACCACCCGGGCGGCGGCGCAATCCTCACCATCAAGGTGCCCGCCGGCTAAGCCAAGCCCACGACCATTCAGCGACAAACCAATCCCCACCGACCCTTTCCCCACTGCCCAATAGATGAGCACGCCACGGCCGCCCTAGCGGGAGTGCCAATCGGTGAAGATGTTCTGATCGAACGTGCCCGAACTGCGTCGAATCCGTCGCGACCGCGGTGGAGCCCTGGCCCCACAACGCGCCCTGGCGGGATCAGAAAGTGGCGTCGGCGATCTCGATGGCAGTCTGCCGCGTCGCCGCCTCCGCGGTGAGATGGCCCCCCTGAGAATGCCCGCGTTGCCCCGACCACATTCGACATTTAGTATTTGCGTATGAATGCAGGTATGGGAGTGTGTGGGCGTCGGCTGCCTGATGATCAGGTGGATCTGGTGGTCGAGGTGTTCCGGATGCTGGCCGATGCCACCCGGGTTCAAGTGTTGTGGGCGTTGGTGAGGGGCGAGATGTCGGTCAACGACTTGGCCAGCCATGTCTGCAAACCGACCCCGTCGGTGTCGCAGCATTTGGCGAAGCTGCGGATGGCGCGGCTGGTCGGCACCCGCCGCGAAGGCACCACGATCTTCTACAGCCTGGACAACGAGCACATCGGGCAACTGGTCACCGACGCAGTGTTCAACGCCGAACACGCCGGCCCGGGCGTGCCCGGGCATCATCGCGACGCCGCCGCGCTGGCCACCCTGAACCCCGACACCACCTTCACCGCGGATTCGACCCCGGTCCGATCGACAGGACGCCGCGCATGACCCACGACACCGACCCCACCAGCCACGACCATGGCTTGGGTCAAGACCACACTCACGGTCACGGGACCGGGCACGATCACGGTCACGATCATCCGAAGGGTCTGCTCGGGGTAATCAAGCAGATCTTCGCCCCGCACAGCCATGACGCCTCCGATAGCATCGACGGGGCTCTGGAGACCAGCGTGGCCGGGATCCGGGCGGTAAAGATCAGCCTGCTTGCTCTGGGTGCGACCTCGATCGCGCAGTTGGTGATCGTGGTGATCTCCGGGTCGGTCGCGTTGTTGGCCGACACCATCCACAACTTCTCTGACGCGCTGACCGCGATCCCGCTGTGGATCGCGTTCGCGTTGGGCACCAAGGCCGCCACCCGCCGCTACACCTACGGCTATGGCCGCGTCGAAGATCTGGCCGGGCTGTTCGTGATCGCGATGATCACCCTGTCTGCGATCATCGCCGGGGTCGAATCAGTGCGCCGACTCATCCACCCCGTCCCGATCCAGCACGTCGGCTGGGTCGCCGCGGCCGGGCTGGTCGGGTTCATCGGCAACGAACTCGTCGCGATCTACCGCATCCGCGTCGGACGCCAAATCGGGTCGGCCGCCCTGATCGCCGACGGCCTGCATGCCCGCACCGACGGCTTCACCTCACTGGCCGTGCTGCTCGGCGCCGGCGGTGTGGCGCTGGGCTTCCCGCTGGCCGACCCCATCGTCGGGCTGCTCATCACCGTTGCGATTCTGGCCGTCCTTCGGACTGCGGTACGCGACGTGTTCCGGCGCCTGCTCGACGCGATAGACCCCGACCTCGTCGACGCCGCCGAAGCCGCCTTGGCCGCCGAACCCGGCGTTACCGCCGTACGCAGCGTCAAGATGCGCTGGATCGGCCACTGCATCCACGCCGACGCCGAACTCGACGTCGATCCCACGACCAGCCTCACCGAGGCCCACCGGATCGCCCACGAAGCCGAACACACCCTGACCCACGCTGTCCCAAAGCTGTCGTCAGCCCTCATCCACGCCTACCCCGCTACCACCGAAACCCACTGAGGGACAGGCGCCTGCTGCACCGGTGGCCCTGGTCAGCTTCAGTTGCGCTGATTCGAGGGCGGCACTGTCCTTCGGGTGTAAACCACAGCAGTCGAGTACGCCATCGGGACGACCGCCGCGGCGGCGTTTGCTGCGAGGGCTCTAGGCCGTAAGCTCGGACATCACCGATGGGTACTGTGCTGATCCCGATTCCGGATCGTGACTTCGACCCGACCGAGGTCGCGGTCAGTTGGAAGGTGCTGCGCGCAAACGGTCACCGCGTCGTCTTCGCCACCGAAAGCGGCGCGCCCGGAGAGGCCGACGACATCATGGTCAGCGGCCGCGGTCTCGACTTCTGGTCTGCGCTACCGGGATTAGGCGCCATCACCGTCGTCGGGCGGATGCTGCGGGCCAACAAGGACGCCCGCCGCGCCTACCGCGACATGCTGGCCTCGCAGGAGTACCAGCACCCGTCCCGCTGGGCTGAGACCACGCTCGACGGCATCGACGCGCTGTTGCTGCCCGGGGGCCATCGTGCTCGCGGAATGCGTTCGTACATCGACAGCGAAACCCTGCACCGCATCGTCGTCGACGCCTTCGCCCGCGGGCTGAAGGTGGCCGCCATCTGTCACGGTGTGCTGCTGGCCGCTCGCAGCGTCGACCCGACGACCGGTCACTCGGTGCTCTATGGACGCCGGACCACGGCACTGACCTGGGCGCTGGAGCGCACCGCCTGGCGTCTCACCCGGATCACCCGCTTCTGGAACGCCGACTACTACCGCACCTACACCGAGGAGCCCGGCCAGCCGGCCGGCTACATGTCCGTGCAGTCCGAGGTCACCCGCGCGCTGAAGAACTCGGCGGACTTCTGCGATGTCGAACGCGGGTCGCAGCATTGGCGGATGAAAACCTCGGGAATGGTGCGCGACACCACAACTGACTCGCGGCCGGCGTTCGTCGTCGACGACGGCGGCTACGTGTCAGCGCGCTGGCCGGGCGATACGCACACGTTCGCAAAAGTGTTGTCGGACAAGCTGTGACGTACGCATGCACGAGAGGGATGGATCGGGTTAGACCTTACGGTTTTCCGATTTGATCAGCCACGCGAGCTTCTCCAACCCGTCGATCTGCGCATGCAGGATATCGGCAGTGGTGGGGTCTTCCGCGTCAACCGCGTCATGCACCCTGCGAAGCGTCTCGACAGTCGCATAAATCCGGGTCGTGATCCGGTCTACGACCTCCGCAGTGTTGTGCTCGTTGGCCGGGAATCGGGGCAGGCTGGTAGTGGCGACCACCGTGTCCGACCGGCCGTCCGGCACCGCGTCAAGCGCGCGCATGCGCTCGGCGATGATGTCGCTGCCCTCGCGGGCGAAGTCGACCAGCTCGTCGAGTTGTAGGTGTAAGTCGCGGAAATTCGTACCGATGACGTTCCAGTGGGCCTGCTTGCCCTGCAGGTGCAGCTCGATGAGGTCGACGAGGATCCGTTGAAGGTTCTCGACAAGCTGCCGTGACGGCTGGAAGCCGTGCACGTCGTCCTCTCGCCGCCGGCTACCGCCATCTGTCTGTGCTGTCGGGTGTTGGGCTGTTGTAGTCATCCCCTGATGATTCCGGCCAGAGGAACGTATGTCTGTGCGGCTGACACCAACATGGGATTGCAGCTAACCGGAATCTTTGGTCACCGGCTGGCCGGAAGAAGTGTCGGCACTTCGCCGGCGATATTGCGGTGGGCCATCGCGCGTGCTACGCCGATCATGTGACAGGGCACGGGATCGCTCAGGCCGACAGCGGCCAACCGGGACGTCCGGGCGGGCGGGTCATGCGGCTGTTAGTGCGGCCGACCCCTCCGCCGCTCTGGCAAGGTTTCATCGCCGCTGCGGCATTGATAGGCGTCGAGACCGCTGTTGTTGTTGTGCTCAAACACTTTGCTCCGACCATGGCATTCGGCACGGTGTACCTGCTCGGGGTACTGCTGGTCGGAATGGCCTGGGGGTTCGGATTAGCGGCGATCACCGCATTGGTGAGCGCCGTCGCGTTCGACGTTTGCCGAAGCTGGCCGGACGGCTTCAGTGTGACCCAGCTGCAGAACTGGGTGGTGGTTGTAGTCTTTTTCGTCGTGGCGCTGTTGGCCAACAGTCTTGCGGGGCTGGCCCGAGCAAGCGCCATCGAAGCCGATCGGCGCCGACACGAAGCCGATCTCGCCGCAAGGCAGCAGGCCGCGCTGCGCCGGGTCGCGACGTTGGTGGCGCGTAACGTTGCGCCATCGGAGGTGTTCTCAGCCGTCGTCGCGGAGTTAGCCAATTGTCTCGATGTCCAGAACGCGGCGTTGCTCCGATATGAGTCTGATGGCACGGCCCTGCTACTTGCCGCGGCCGATGAACCAGGATTGCAGAACATGCCTGTGGAAGAACACTTTTCGCTCGACGGCGATAGTGTTGCAGCGGCGGTGTGGCGAACCGGCCGCGCGGCACGAATGGACAGCCACGACGACGCTGCCGGGTCGGCAGCGGCGCGTATCCGTGCACTGGGTCTGACCTCGGGTGTCGGAGCTCCGATCATGGCCGGCAGCCAGGTCTGGGGAGCGGCCATCGCCGGTTCCTCTCGATCCGACGCCTTTCCACCCAGCGCGGAGCGACGCGTCAGCGACTTCGCCGACCTCATCACAATTGCGATTGCAAATGCCAATGCACGTGCGGAACTGAGAGCGTCACGAGCGCGGATTGTCGCGACCGCTGATGAGACGCGGCGGCGTATCGAACGGGATTTGCATGACGGTGCTCAACAGCGGCTGGTGTCGTTGGGACTCAAGTTGCGCCTGGCCGAGGAGTCCGTCCCCCCCGAGCAGACGACGCTGCGGGCACAAATTTCCGACGTCGTCACTGGTTTGGTCGGTGTGTCGGACGAGCTACGCGAGATTGCCCGCGGTATTCACCCGGCGATCCTGTCACGAGGAGGGCTCGGACCGACGCTGAAGACACTCGCGCGCCGCTGCGCGGTGCCGGTTGAACTGGATGTAGCGGTACCTCGGCGCCTACCTGACTATGTAGAGGTGGCCGGGTATTACCTTGTGGCAGAGGCGCTTACGAATGTTGCCAAGCATGCACAGGCGTCGCTTGTCCAGCTGGCTGTCAAAGCCGAGGATGACAAGCTTTATCTTTCGATTCGCGACGACGGGGTTGGGGGAGCCGACGCCCGCAAAGGGTCTGGACTCATAGGCTTGGTGGACCGGGTGGAGGCCCTTGGGGGTCAGATCGCCATTGCGAGTCGTCTCGGCGACGGCACGTCGCTAGTGGTGAATATTCCCCTCGGACCTGACGGGCCGCCCGGTGGGCAGTCCAGCGAACCAGTGCCGCGCGAGACGTGAACATGGGTGCTAGCGGGAATGCCGGCTGGCCGCCTCCGTGGTCACAATGGCGCTGTGGAGTCACCGGCTAAGCCGATCCGGGTTGTCATCGTCGACGACAACCCGGAATTCCTCGACTCGGCGAGACGACTGCTTGAACACCAGGGGGCCCGCGTTGTCGGTGTGGCATCAACGAATGCCGACGCGCTCCGGTCCGTCCAAGAGCTGCGGCCCGACGTAACACTGGTCGATGTAAATATCGGAGAAGAAAGCGGCTTCGATCTCGCGGAGGCTCTTCACGAGATCGACGGCGCGGCAACGGCCCCGGTCATACTGATCTCTACACACGCCGAGCCCGACCTGACGGACATGCTCGAGACGAGCCCCGCCATAGGTTTCCTCGCCAAGTCAGCGCTTTCCGCTAGTGCGATCACCGCAGCCCTCGGTCGCCTGGGTCAAAGCAAGTAGTCCCGCAGATCTCACGCCGTCCTTTGTGATGTGCGCTGCCCAGCGCCGGGCTCATTGCAGCTAGCTGGTAATGGCCAACTGCCGCTAACGGGGATGGTCAATGGGCGTTAGCCGCGACGACTTTCCGTGTATACCGCGCGACGCTTACAGCTATGAAGAGCTACCCGTACGAAGTACCTTCACCGCAACTGGGTTACGCGGTGCGGCAACTGAAGATGGCCGATACCTCGGGACGGGGATGCGGTGACGACGTCGACCGCAGGCAGCAGCCATTTCGCGGTCGAACCGGAAATCCCTACAGCAGACGGCTGTTTTGGCACCTGATCGCAACTCTTCTGTTAGCGGCTATCGCCGGCCTTGCCTGGCTGTCCCTACTCGGGCCTGTGCGGGGCGCGTAGCGCACACCGACGTGCGCACTAATCCAGCCAAGCAGTCAGTCTCGGCTACAACTTCGCCATAGCACGAAAGACAAAGAGAGGCAATAGAAATGGACATCAACCGGATAACCAACCCGCTGAGGTTAGCCAAAGGATCCCACCAGCCGGGGTCAGGTAAAGGGTGCGCCATGAACGTCATTTCTTACATCAATGGCGATGAGCAGATAACCGACTTCCCGGTGTGCTCAGCGCGCCCGCTGGCCTGTCTAGTGCAGTCATGCAACGACCTACTAGCGGGACCAGACGGCTACCTTTCACCAGAAAACAGTGTGCTCGCACTCGAACTCGGCTGGCAGACAATGGGAACCGCAGCCGTTCCCAACACCGTCATCCACGCCTGGGTCGCGGAGTTGCTGACCAACCCGGACTGGGGAGTCGTTCGCTACGCCAAACTGACTGCGATGAAGGCGATCATCGACATCTCTGAGCTTCACCGCAGGCTAGCTGCTGGCGACATGGCACCTATCGCAGCATGGGACGCCGCAGATCGCGCCGCACGAGCCGCTGCCCGCGGGATCGGCCCGGCCACACACGCGGCAGGACGGTATGCGCTACAGGCCGCCTACGAGTCGACCGCACTCGTGGATACCCGCGACGAGGCGGCGCTGGCGGCGGTGGCCGGCAACGCGCTGCGCACTCACGCGTGGGCGACCGGGGACACCATGGAAAACCGTGTCATGCGGCTCACCCGTCGTGCCGTCGCCACCTGGCGTGAACTCGCCGGACTGGACAACGCCCGCCGCATCGACCAGGCATCAGTCGACGACAACGCCGCGCGACTGATGGCGGTGGCGGCGTGAGGGTCGGGGCACCACCCGATCAGTGACTTTCGGTAGGTGTCCGTAGCAAGATGTGATCGGTCGAATGGCCGAGAGGACACCGCCGCATGGGAGTTGATTCCGGCAGCACGGACAGCGCGCCGACAGCAAAATCCGGCTTGCCGCGTGACGCTGTAAGCGTGATTGTGGCCGACGACGACGTCCTTCTTCGTGAGGGGTTGGCGAGCCTACTCGGGCGCTCCGGGTTCGACGTTGTCGGCCAGGCAGGCAATGCCACCGAAACTCTTGCTCTAGTCCGTGCGGAAAATCCGGACTTGCTTGTCATCGACATCCGTATGCCACCAACCAACACCACCGAGGGTCTTGACGTCGCAGGAGTCATCCGGGGTGAACTGCCCGAAATCGGCATTTTGGTTTTGTCGGCGCATGTTGACGTGGAGCATGCGGTGGAGCTTTTGTCCAGCGGTCATGGCATCGGTTATCTCCTTAAGAGTCGGGTCACAGATGTGGCGGAGTTTGTCGATTCACTGCAACGGATCGCCAATGGCGGCTCAGTAGTCGATCCGGCGCTCATCCAGGAGTTGGTCTCCGGACGCCGACGCGAAGATCCGCTTGCTGTTCTTAGTCGTCGGGAGCATGAGGTGTTGGCGCTGATGGCGGAGGGCCGCACCAACGCGGGCATCGCCCGTCGACTGTGGCTTACCGAAGGCACCGTCGAGAAGCATGTGCGAAGCATCCTGAACAAGCTGAACCTGCCTGAGACCGCCGACGATCACCGCCGCGTTCGAGCGGTGATCACTTTTCTCGAGTCTCGGTGACGCCTTCGCAAAAGTGTTGTCGCAGAAGCTTTCCTGATTACGAAAAGTTGGCTTGCGCGCAGGTGCTCGGCGAGGTGATGTTGACCCCGCTGTAGACCACCTGGATGTGCGTGCAGGCGATGACGTTGACGTCAAGACTGGGTTGCCCGGTCCGCCAGCTCGTCGAGTCGATCCGGCCGACGGTCTGATACTTCTCCAGCGGCCCTTCGCCCATGTAGATGGTGGTGACTTCGTCGGAACCGCCGTCTTTGTTGACCCGGTCGTGCTGGGCGGTGGCGTGCACATCCAGGTAGGTCAGCCGGTCGGACGGGCGGATCGTGGTGCTCTGCCGCGACCACAGATCGTTCGGGAATCCCGTCACGCCGTCGCCCGCCCGCCGGTCGGCGCCGACGGTGAAGTCGCAGCTGCCGTTCGCGTGATGGCAGTCGAGCCGGACAAACGTCTCCAGCTGGGTGCCGTCGGGGAGCGGAGTGAGCGTGGTGGCGTTGTTGCTGGCCGCCGACGAGACTGCGGGAGGCGCCAACGCCAACATCAGACGGCACCTGCCAGCGCCGTGACCAGCCGCTTCATCCTGCGTCCTCTCGGTTGCGGTCTGAGCAGAACTTACGCTGCGGCTACTCGTCGTAGGTGACTTCGACCGAATCGGTTTCCGGGTGCGACTGGCAGGCCAGGATCAGCCCGTCGTCGAGGTCCTGCTGCTCCAAGACGTCGTTGACCTCCATGCTCACCTTGCCTTTGCGCAGCGTGGTGGCGCAGGCGCCGCAGTGGCCCTCCCGGCAGGAGAACGGCGCGTCCAGGCCGGCGTCCAGCAGCACGTCGAGCAGCTTGGCCCGGCGCGGCCACGACACGGTATGTGTCTGACCGTCCAGCTCGACCACCGCGGTGGCATGCGGTTCGTCGCCTTCGTCTTCGATCTTCACGGCCGCGAACGGATCGGTCTCCAGCGACCGGAACACCTCGATATGTATTTGCTGCGCAGGCACTTTCAGAGTTTCGAGGGCTTCACGCGCGGCTGCCATGAATGGCCCGGGCCCGCAGACGAATGCCTGCCGGTCGGTGAACGGGGCGGCCAGTTGGGCCAGCGCGGTCGCGGACGGCAACCCTTGCAGCGACTCCAGCCAGTGCAGCACGGTCAGCCGGTCGGGGTATTTGGCGGCGAGCTCGCGCAGGGCGTCGCCGAAGATCACCGAGCGGTCGTCGCGGTTGGCGTAGAGCAACACCACCTGCCCGCTGCCCTCGGACAGCGCCGATTTGCAGATCGACATGACCGGCGTGATCCCGCTGCCGGCGGCCAGCAGCAGGAAGTTGTCGTCGAGCGTCTTGGGCACGAACGTGCCCGACGGCGCGAGCACGTGAATCCGCATGCCGGGATGGGCGTGGTCGCACAGCCAGTTCGACGCGTACCCGTCGACAGTCCGCTTGACGGTGACCGTCAGCGCGTCGTCGGTGAACGGCGAGCTGCACAGCGAATAGCAGCGTGCGACCGATCCGGTGCGATCGCTGGGCACCCGCAGCGTCAAAAACTGGCCGGGTGCATACCGCAGCCGGTCGGCAGGAATGGCTGGATCTCCCGCACCGTCCGGTGCGCGGAACACCAGCGACCGGGCCTCGTCGGTCTCGGCGAGCACATCGGCGACTTCCAGTTCAAGGACATGGCTGCCGAGCGGCTCGTCGGGAACCTCATCGGTCACGACTTCCGGCACTGCCAAGTCCTCTCGTCAGTCATAACTAGAACAGGTTACAGAAAACTCGATTGGTGGCGCTACCAGTCGCAGGAATAGCCTGCTCGACACGAATCGGAACGTGTTCTAGTCTCTGTCTAAGTAAGCCACCTATGGAGGGAACCCGTGACGTCCATTGAACAACGTGACGCCCAGTCGGTCCTAGACGGCATCGACGAACTGCTGCCCAAATTGCGGCAGCGGGCCCAGGAGACCGAAGACCTGCGCCGGTTGCCGGACGCCACCGTCAGCGAGCTTCAGGAGATCGGTTTCTTCCGGCTGCTCCAGCCCGAGCAGTGGGGTGGTCTTGAAGTTGACCCCGTGGTCTTCTACGAGGCGGCTCGCCGGCTGGCCAGTGCCTGTGGCTCGACCGGCTGGGTGAGCTCGATCATCGGCGTGCACAACTGGCATCTGGCGCTGTTCGACCAGCAGGCCCAGGACGAGGTCTGGGGTCAGGACACCAATGTGCGGATCTCGTCGTCCTACGCCCCGATGGGAGCGGGCGTCGTGGTCGACGGCGGCTACCTGGTCAGCGGCTCGTGGAACTGGTCGTCGGGCTGTGACCACGCGACGTGGGCTTTCCTCGGCGGCCCGGTCATCAAGGACGGCAGGCCGGTGGACTTCGGCAGCTTCCTGATCCCGCGCAGCGAATACCGCATCGACGACGTCTGGCATGTGGTCGGCCTGCGCGGCACCGGCAGCAACACCGTCGTCGTCAAGGACGTGTTCGTGCCCCGGCACCGGTTCTTGTCTTACAAGGCCATGAACGACGGCACCGCAGGCGGCTATGAGACCAACACCGCTCCGGTTTACAAAATGCCTTGGGGCACCATGCATCCCACGACCATTTCGGCGCCGATCGTCGGCATGGCTTACGGCGCGTACGACGCGCACGTGGAGCACCAGGGCAAGCGGGTGCGCGCGGCGTTCGCCGGCGAGAAGGCGAAGGACGACCCGTTCGCCAAGGTTCGTATCGCCGAGGCGGCCAGCGACATCGACGCGGCCTGGCGGCAGTTGAGCGGCAACGTTGCCGACGAGTACGCGCTGCTGTCCGCGGGCAAGGAGATCCCCTTCGACCTGCGGGCCCGCGCCCGCCGCGATCAGGTGCGTGCCACCGGACGCGCGATCGCTTCGGTCGACCGGCTGTTCGAGGCCTCCGGGGCCACGGCGCTCGCCAATGACACACCCGTGCAACGCTTCTGGCGCGACGCGCACGCCGGACGGGTGCACGCGGCCAACGACCCCGAGCGGGCTTACGTGATCTTCGGTAATAACGAGTTCGGGCTGCCGCCCGGCGACACAATGGTCTGATGACCACTACCGCAGAGCTCACATTTGAGTCGACCTCGCGGTTTGTCGAGGTCGACGTTGACGGACCGCTGAAGCTGCACTACCACGAAGCGGGGATCGGCCACGACCAGACGGTGATCCTGCTGCACGGCGGCGGTCCCGGAGCGGCGAGCTGGACGAATTTCGCGCGCAACATTCCGGTACTGGCCGAGCGTTTTCACGTGCTGGCCGCCGACCAGCCCGGTTACGGCCATTCCGACAAACGCGCCGAACACGGCCAGTTCAACCACTATGCGGCCCGCGCGCTCAAAGGCCTCTTCGACCAACTGGGTCTGGGACGCGTTCCGCTGGTAGGCAATTCATTGGGCGGAGGCACCGCTGTCCGGTTCGCGCTGGACTACCCCGACCGGGCCGGACGTCTGGTGCTGATGGGTCCCGGCGGGTTGAGCATCAACCTGTTTGCGCCGGATCCGACCGAGGGTGTCAAACGGCTGGGGAAATTCTCCGTCGAGCCGACCCGAGAAAATCTCGAGGCGTTCCTGCGGGTGATGGTCTACGACCAGAAGCTGATCACCCCGGAGCTTATCGACCAGCGCTTCGCGTTGGCGAGCACACCGGAATCACTTGCCGCGACGATAGCGATGGGAAAGTCGTTCGCCGGGGCCGATTTCGAGCTCGGCATGATGTGGCGCGAGGTCCATCGGCTGCGCCAGCCGGTGCTGTTGATCTGGGGCCGCGAAGACCGGGTCAACCCGCTGGACGGCGCGCTGGTCGCGCTGAAGACCATTCCGCGAGCGCAACTGCATGTCTTCGGGCAGTGTGGACACTGGGCGCAGGTCGAGAAGTTCGACGAGTTCAACAAGCTGACCATTGATTTCCTGGGAGGTGCGTAAATGAGCATCCGTTCGCTGGGATACCTGCGCATCGAAGCCACCGATATGGCGGCCTGGCGTGAGTACGGCCTGAAAGTCCTCGGCATGATCGAGGGCAGCGGGTCCACCGAGGGCGCGCTCTATCTGCGGATGGACGATTTCCCGGCCCGGTTGGTGATCGTGCCCGGTGAGCAGGACCGGTTGTCTGAGGCCGGCTGGGAATGCGCGAATGCCGCAGGCCTGCACGAAATCCGGAACCGGCTCGACGTGGAGGGAACGCCCTACAAAGAGGCCACTGCTGCCGAAATTGCCGATCGGCGGGTGGACGAGATGATCCGGTTCTCCGATCCCTCGGGCAACTGCTTAGAGGTGTTCCACGGTGCCGCCCTGGAGCACCGCCGGGTGGTCAGCGCATACGGGCACAAGTTCGTCACCGCCGAGCAGGGCCTGGGGCACGTGGTCCTGACCACCCGCGACGACGAAGAGTCGCTGCACTTCTACCGCGACGTGCTCGGTTTCAAGCTGCGTGACTCGATGCGGCTGCCGCCGCAGTTGGTGGGCAGGCCCGCTGACGGGGCGCCGGCCTGGCTGCGCTTCTTCGGTTGCAACCCGCGTCACCACAGTCTCGCCTTCATGCCGGGACAGACGCCCAGCGGCATCGTGCACCTGATGATGGAAGTGGAGCAGGCCGACGACGTGGGCCTGTGCCTGGACCGGGCGTTGCGCCGCAAGGTGCCGATGTCGGCCACGCTGGGCCGCCATGTCAACGATCTGATGCTGTCCTTCTACATGAAGACGCCCGGCGGCTTCGACGTCGAATTCGGTTGTGAAGGTAGAAAAGTCGACGATCACGATTGGATCGCCCGAGAGAGCACCGCGGTGAGCCTGTGGGGCCACGACTTCAGCATCGGCTTCCGCGGCTAGCAATCCGATGTCGGAGCAGATCGAGTCACGGACCTTCCGGCAGGTGCTGGGTCAGTTCTGCACCGGGATCACGATCATCACGACGGTGCACGACGACGTCCCGGTCGGCTTCGCCTGTCAGTCGTTCGCAGCGCTGTCGTTGGAGCCGCCGCTGGTGCTGTTCTGTCCGACCAAGGTGTCGCGCTCATGGAAAGCCATCGAGACATCCGGGAAGTTCTGCGTCAACGTGTTGACCGAGAGTCAGAAGGACGTGTCGGCGCGGTTCGGCTCCAAAGAACCGGACAAGTTCGCCGGCATCGACTGGAGCGCTTCGCCTTTGGGTTCGCCTGTTATCGACGGATCGCTGGCTTACATCGACTGCACAGTGGCGTCGGTACACGACGGCGGCGACCACTTCGTGGTGTTCGGTGCGGTGCAGTCCCTTTCGGAAGTGCCCAAGATCAAGCCGCGGCCGTTGCTGTTCTACCGCGGCGACTACACCGGCATCGAACCGGACAAGACCACGCCGGCGCAGTGGCGCGATGACCTCGAGGCTTTCCTGACGACGACCACCCAGGACACCTGGTTGTAGCGAACATTCGTCCGCGATGAGTTTGGCCCGACTGGCAGGTCTGTGTTTTGACGCCTATCGAAGGGGTGGAAATGTCAATCGAACATGTCTTGGCGGTTGTTCCTGCGACCGACGTGGAGAGAAGTCGACGCTGGTATGAAAAGTTGTTCGGACGGGTGGCCGACAACAACCCGATGCCCACTCTGGTGGAGTGGGAGGTGGTTCCGGGTGGATGGGTGCAGGTGTTCGCCGACGATCAACACGCCGGCTCAACGACCGTCAACTTCGCAGTTCAGGATTTGGATGACCACATTGATGGGCTGCAACAGCGTGGTCTTGAGCCCGGCGAGGTTGTCGACGCCAACAAGGGCGTGCGTTTGTCAGTGCTTACCGACCCAGATGGGAACAAGGTCTGGCTGATCGGAGGCTTCCGAGTCCAGTATTGACGCTACGCTCGCGATGAACATTCCTTCGCGGGAGGCGGGCTGGATTGATCCGTTTTGGCTGTGTCGCATTGTTAACGGCTCTCGCGGTGGCATTGCTGCCGTTGGCGATCCTGGGGCCGTGGGGCTGGTGGATTCCCGCAGCTGTGGTCGCGGCCCTCGCGGCTGTGGGCATCTACGACATGGTCCAGCGCAAGCACTCGGTGCTGCGGAATTACCCGATCCTGGGACATATGCGGTTTCTGCTGGAGGCGCTGCGCCCAGAAATCCAGCAGTACTTCATCGAGCCCAACTTCGACGGCCGCCCCTTCGACCGTGACGTCCGCTCATTGATCTACGAGCGGGCCAAAGGCACGGCCGCCGAAATGGCGTTCGGGACCGAGCGCGATATCGACGAGGTCGGCTACGAATATCTGGTGCATTCGGCGCGACCGGTCGAACCCCCGGACGAGCCGTATCGGGTTCGAATCGGTGGACCCGATTGCGCGCGACCGTACGACATGGCGCTGATGAACGTCTCGGCGATGAGCTTCGGCGCGCTTTCTGGCAACGCCCTGCGCGCGCTGAACAACGGCGCCCGCAAGGGTCGGTTCGCCCACGACACGGGCGAAGGGGGGCTGACTCCTTACCATCTTGGCGGTGCCGACGTGATTTGGGAGATCGGCTCGGGCTACTTCGGCACTCGCACCAAAGACGGCGCGTTCGATCCAGATCAGTTCGCGGACAAGGCGGCTCATGATCTGGTCAAGTGCGTCTCGATCAAGTTGAGCCAGGGCGCCAAGCCCGGTATCGGTGGCGTGCTCCCCGCCGCCAAGGTCAGCGAGGAGATTTCTCGCTACCGAGGCGTGGCGGTCGGCGAGAAGTGTGTCAGCCCGGCGGCGCATTCGGCCTTTCACACCCCGCGTGAACTGATCACGTTCGTCGCGCGGCTGCGTGAATTGGCCGGCGGAAAACCGGTGGGCTTCAAGCTGTGTGTCGGTTCCCGGATCGACGTGCTGGCGGCCTGCAAGGCCATGCTGGCCGAAGGGGTGACGCCCGACTTCATCATCGTCGACGGCGCCGAAGGCGGAACTGCCGCGGCGCCACTGGAATACGAGGACAACGTCGGCCTTCCGCTCACCGATGGATTGATGATCGTCCACAATGCCTTGGTGGGAACGGGGCTGCGGGACAGGGTACGGATCGGGGCGAGCGGGAAGGTCGCCTCCGGAAACGACATCGTGAAGCGCCTTATCCAGGGCGCGGATTACACCAACTCGGCCCGAGCGATGATGATGGCGGTGGGTTGCATTCAATCTCAGCGGTGTCACACCAACCACTGCCCGGTCGGCGTCGCGACCCAGGATCCGTATCGGGCCCGAGCTCTCGATGTCGCCGACAAGAGCGAACGCGTGTACCGCTACCAGCGGGCCACCGTGGCCCAGGCGATGCGTCTGATGGCCTCGATGGGCGCCTCCGACCCGTCGATGCTCAACCCGCAAATGCTGCGCAAGCGGGTATCGCCCACCTCACAACGTTCATATGCGGAAATTTACGAGTGGCTTGAGCCCGCAGCGCTTCTCGACCATGCACCGAGCACCTGGCGTTCGGATTGGGACGTCGCCAACCCGGACTCCTTCACCCCCACCGGTACCCGCCGCAGCGCTGGTGGGAGGAACTCATGAATCCACAATTCGGCAGGCGTTCGATGCTCGCCCTCGCGGCGGCCGGTGCCCGTGGTTTGGCCTGCCGACCCCAATATGTCGCGAAGTGAAGGGAGTGTACACGTGAACGCTGTCGAGCGGTGGTGGCGCGAGAGCGATCACTTTGACTGGTTGACTCTTTATTTGAACACCCGGGGTATCAGGCTGATCTGGCGGGCGATGGTTGCCGCCGTGATCGCCTCGATCGCCGTGGTGCCGACTTTGGTGTTGCTCAGTCCGAGCCTGTCGCATTACCCGGCCGCGGTCGTAGTAGCACCGGTTGCCAGCGGCTTCGGTGTCATGGTGGCACTGTTCTGGTTGATCCGCTGGCCTACCCGTGTCCAGTCCATGCTCTACTCCCTCATCGGCAGCGTCTGCATCGCGGCGGCTTGCCTTGTGCAAGGCGACCCGCTCGCGGGATTGCTGGGCTGTAGCGCCTTCGCGATGCTCGGCGGCTACATCGCGCTCTTTCACACTGCCGTGGACATGATGGCTAACTTCGCGATCGCTATAACCACTGGTGCGGTGCTCATGGCGCGCCTTCTCCGCCACTACGATGCGGTGGTGGCGGGCTCCGGGTTTCTGCTCGTCCTGATGCTCAATGTGGGGTTCCCGTTCGCGGTGCAATGGCTGCTCCACGCGCTGGGTAGCGACTTGCGAACTTCCAGTCGCGACACGCTCACGGGTCTATTGATCCGTCGGGCCTTTTATCAGTCGGCATACGCGCTGCTCCTTCGCGGCCGAGAAGGGTCGACCTACCTGGGCGTGGCGATGATCGATTTGGATAACTTCAAGCGCCTCAACGACACCCGCGGCCATTCCACGGGGGACAAGGCTTTGGTCGAGGTGGCCGGCGCCCTTCGCCTTGCCTGTCCGCCGACATCGATGATCGCCCGCTTCGGCGGTGAAGAATTCGTCGTCGCCGACACCTACCGTGTGGGGGACCTACACGACATCGGCGAACAGTTGCGCACAGCCATCGCCGCCATCAGCTACCCCGTTACGGCCAGCATCGGCATTGCGAGCGCACCGTTGCGCGCGAGCTTCGACCCCGTCGAGCGTGGGCTTATCGACAATCTGGTCGACCTCGCCGACACAACCATGTACGCCGCCAAACACGACGGTGGAAACCAGAGTCGCTCCACCCACATTCCGCGGGTGGATTTTGAAGCCAGCGCCGATGACGCCTGTGCAAACTAATGCCAGCGGACCTGGTGATCAGCGTGGGTCGGCAGGTAGGCGCCCGGGCCGAAGAACTCGTCGTAGAAGTCGACGTCGAGATGCTGCGCCTGTAGATACATCAGCACGTGCACGGTCGGCACCGTGCCGGGCAGCTTGCCGAAGGTGTCGTAGATGTAGGACGCTTCGATCGTGACGAGTTCCTGAATCCCGTCGGGCGGTAGCGCGGAGGCGCGCACCTTCGGTGTATCCGACCATGGCCCTTGGGTATCGGGGTGAAACGGCCCGCCGGGACCGAACTTTCGCGCGACCAGCTTCTCCACCCCCGCCGCGACGGACGGCACGTGCGGTGGGCTGAGCGTCTCGAAGTATCCGGGCAGTCCGGTGACGTTGGGGAAGGGCCAGCGTTCGTCGTCGTCGGCGACGAATCCCAACCCGGGTGCGCTCGGATCGCCGGAGCCGCCCAACACCGACAACCGATTGAGCCCATCGTAGGTCCAGCCGCCGAGACCCATCGCCTGCAGCGCCAGCACCCCGTTGTTGGCGGCGATAGCGAGTTCCGCGCTCGCCTCGGTGATCGTGTACTGCTCGACGAACGACAGCGGCAGTGGATCGTCGGCGTGCGGCAGCGAGGTAAACCGTTGCAGGCCAGGGATGTTGCGGCCATTAATGTCATCGACGATCGGATAGCCGTTGGCCGCGAAGAACCACAGGTTTTCCATCAGGTGTTCGGCGAGGTCGGCCACCGGGAAGGCCAGCAGGCTGCCCGGATGGTTGCCGATCCAGATGTTGTGGCCTTCCATGTGCGGTTCCTCGCGCGGCAGTTCGAGGCGAGTATCTGAAACGCGCACATAGCACGCCGCGCTGTGGCCGATCCACTCCGCGATGCTGTCGAACTCGCGCGGCGGCTGGTCACGGCTGGGCAACAGATAGGTGCCGGTGTCGTCGGTGAAGAACAGCTGGCTGGTGTGGAAGCCTGCCGCCGACGGGAAGGTCCGGCCCGTCGCGCTACCGGAGTAGTTGGGAAACCGCGGCGCGTAGTTGGGGTTGTGTGTTATGCCGAAATTCCAGCCCGTCACGCCGCCGGAAACCGAAATAAGCAAGGCCCGTTCGACTTCCGACAACGGCTGGACGGGTCGACGACTGGTATAGGCCAGTGCTCCGGCGGGAATCCGGCCGCCGACCGGAAAGCGGCGCGACCGTCGTCCGGTCATCGCGGCGAATAGCGGGAAGTGTTCAAGCTCGGCCAGCGCCGCCCGCTCGTGATCGGAGATAACCAGGCTCACCGTCTCACTTTCTCATTGCGCATAGGTCGTTTCGGTGTTCGCATCCTGGAACATCTCCGACACGATCAGCCAGGATCCGTCAGCCGTACGCTGCAATGCGCGAAGCGAGAAGCTCTCTCGGTCGAGTGTGCCGCCGCCGACTAGTCCCTGTCCTTTGATCCGCAGGTGCGCCGACACCAGAACGACCTCGGATGTCAGCACCCGGAAACTCGTCTCGGGTGGGCTCTCGGGTTCGCCGCGGTTGAAGTTGTCATCGGCGAACAGGCCCCGGAGGTAATCGACGATTTCTTCGCGCCCGCGTTTGACCGTGCCGAAGGCGTTCACCCAGTCGGCGTCATCGGAATACACAGTGTGCAGCGACTCGGCATCGCGGTCCCGGAAGCTGGTCAGCAAGGTGAGCAGCGTCTTGCCGATCGCCTGCTGGTCGTCGGACGGCAGGCCGGAGAAGTCGGTCATGCCCGGATGCTAGGCGCCGCGGTGAACCTTTCGCCGCAGTATCGCGTGTTAGCTGCAGGAGGTTAAAAAGATGAGTCCGCTGCTGATGGTCTACTTCTGGGTCGGCGCGCCCGTCGCCGGATTCGGCCTGTTGCGCCTTCAGGCGCGGCTGGAGCGGTGGGACTACGAACGGCACGCCGAGGACTAGTCGAGTGAAACTTCGAATCCTCGTCGTCGGCGCGGGCGTGAGCGGCATTGCCGCCGCCCGGGGACTCCTGCGCGACGGACACGACGTCACGGTCTTCGATCAACGTCCAAACGTGACGGCGGGCGGTGGTGCGGTAACCATCTGGCCCAACGGCGCGACGGTTCTGCGGCAGCTCGGTGTCGACATGGACGGCGCCGGGCAGCTGCTGTCCGCCGTACGGGTCATGACATCTACCGGTCGCCCGCTGGCCACCATGGACCTCGACGCAATGGTCAACCGGTTAGGTGCGCCCGTGCGGATGGTCCCACGTCGGATCCTGCTGGAGCGACTGCTCAACGAGTTTCCGACCGACCGCATCCGGTGCAACTCCCGTGCGACGGCGGTGGTCCATACCCACGACGCCGTGCGGGTCGACTTCGAAGACGGCAGCTCGGCGAACGGAGACGTGTTGATCGGCGCGGACGGCCTGCACTCGGTGGTGCGCGGGATCGTCGGTGCACAACCCGCGAAGTCGACCGGCTGGTGCAGCTGGCAGGGACTGGTCACTCTTCCGGCTATCGCCGAGCCGCGGGTCGCAACGATGATGATCGGCGAGCGCGGGAACCTCGGCCTGTGGCCGGCCGGCGGTTCTGACCTGCAATGGTGGTTCGACTTACCCTGGTCGCCCGACTTCGTCAGACCGCAACGTCCCATCGAGATGATCCGCTCCCATTTCACCGGATGGTCCGACATGGTTGATCAAGTACTGGCGACATTGACCGACGACGATCTCAAGCCGTCGCCGTTCCCGCATTTCCGGCATCCCATTCCGCGGCCCGGCGCAGGCGCGCTGACGTTGCTGGGCGACGCCGCACACTCGATGCCGCCCACGCTTGCGCAGGGGACCAATCAGGCGCTGCTGGACACGATGGTGTTGCGCAAAGCGTTGTCAGACTTGCGGAACGGCACCGGTGACATCTCCAGCGCGCTCCGCTGGTACGAGAACACGCGGTGGCGCAAGGTCAAGCCAGTGTCCTGGTTGACCACGCAGCAGGTGTCTCGCCCCGAATCCGTGCTGCGACCGGCGGCGCTCATCTCCGACCGGTTCATGACGTGGGCGCTGACGACGTTTCTCGGCTGGGTCAGTCACCGCGACATCTCGGCGGAGTTCAGCCGAGATTCTCTTACCGAGGTGCGGTGATGTCGACGACTACAAAAGTGCCGTCCGCCAGGGCTGCCCGCATAGTCGAGTGGGTTCGCCATCACCTATATCGGTTCAATCAGCGGCTCACACTCCCACCCGCGGCAATGATGGAGATGATCATCGCCACCTGGGTGTCTCAGGCGATCACGGTGGCCGCCGAACTGGGCGTCGCCGACGCGCTCGCCGGCGGGCCATTGACGATCGACGAATTGGCGCATCGAGTGGACGCAGACCCGGACGCACTGAGCCGGTTGTTGCGGGCGCTGATCGGACGGGGCGTCTTTCGTCGCCGGCACGACGGCCGGTACGAGCTGAATTCCCTCGCCGACACGCTGCGTTCGGATGCACCGATGTCGATGGCCTGGGCAGCCCGGTTTTACGGGTCGGCTGAGCAGCGCGAACGATGGACTCTGTTGGTGGACTCCATCCGAAGCGGACGATCCGTCGTCCCCGTGTTGCACGGCCAGGAGAGTTTCGACTATTTCGCCGAGTATCCCGAGCACGCTGAGCTTTTCCACCGGACCATGACGAGCATTTCGGAGTTGACCGATGCCTCCGTGGTGGCCGGCTACAACTTCAGCGCCTACCCCACGATCGTCGATGTCGGCGGCGGGCACGGCCCATTGCTGGCCACCATCCTGGCGGCGGCGCCGGCCTCGCAGGGCGTTCTGTACGACCTGCCGGTGGTGGTGTCGGCCGCGCCGGAGCTTATGTGCAAGCACGATGTCGCGGATCGAGTGCGCATCGAGACGGGATCATTCTTCGACAGCGTGCCGGGCGGCGGCGACGTCTACGTCCTGAAGAACATCATCCACGACTGGCCGGACGACAAGGCCGTGCAGATCCTGCGCAATGTTCGCGCCGCCGCCGGGCCGCGCGCCACCGTGCTGCTCGTCGAATTGGTCATCCCCGACCATGACCGTGACTTCCCAGGGAAATGGGCAGATCTGGAGATGCTGCTGAATTTGGCGGCACGCGAGCGTACCGCCGCCGAGTACCGAAACCTACTCAGCCAAGCTGGATTTCAAATGACCAGGGTAGTGCAGACCGCTTCGCCGCTAAGCCTGGTGGAGGCCCGAGTCGCGTGACCCGGTTGTCGTTGGGTCAGAATGGCCGACATGACACTGGATCTGGCAGGTTACTTCGAGCGGATCGGCTATAGCGGCGGCACAGAACCAAACCTGGAGGTACTTCAGGATCTGGTGACGGCTCACACCCAAGCCATCCCATTCGAGAACCTCGATCCGCTGTTGGGCGTGCCGATTGACGACCTGAGCCCAGAAGCTTTGGCCGACAAGCTGATTCGCAGGCGCCGTGGTGGCTACTGCTACGAACACAACGGGCTGATGGGCGACGTGCTGGAAGAACTCGGCTTCAGCGTGCGCCGGTTCGGCGCCCGAGTGGTCTGGACGCTCGCCGCGGGTGCGCCGGTACCGTCGCAGACTCACACCTTGTTGGCGGTGGCGCTCCCCGGAAGCCCGCAGCTGTATCTCGTCGATGTGGGTTTCGGCGGCCAGACGCCGACATCGCCGCTCCGGCTGGAAACCGGCAGCATCCAGCAAACAACGCTTGAGCCTTATCGTCTCCAGAACCGCGGCGACGTTCTGGTGTTGCAGGCCCAAATCCGTGGCGAGTGGCAGTCGCTGTATGAATTCGCCACCAGGACGGCGCCGCCGATCGATCTGAAAGTGGGCAGCTGGTACGTCTCAACCCACCCGTCGTCGCATTTCGTGACCGGCCTGATGGCTTCCCTGGTCACAGCCGACGGGCGATGCAACCTGTCCGGCCACAACCTCGCCATTCATCGTGGCGGCGGGACCGACAAGATCCACTTCGAGAATGCGTCGGCGGTTGTCGACGCGCTGATCGACCTCTTCGGCATCAATGTGGCCGACGCCGGCGAACGCACGGTGCTCGAAGCTCGCATCGACAAGGTCGTGCCGTAGCCTTTCCGCTCCCGGGCGCCGGAATGCCTGGCAGCACAATCACGTCCGGCCACAGGCGTGGTGATCCACGTGATCGTTCAGCAGGTCACGATCAATGGGGACTGTCAATCGCCTGGTTATCCACCGGAATTCGGGCCGCTGCCATCGAATCAAGCTGCTATGTCATTAGACAACCGCCTCATAGCTGTTTCACGCCCGTACGCAAAGCGAGTATGTGACGATCACCTGGTGATGCGTCGATAACGGCAAACGCCAGTGTGGCGTTGGGGTCCGCACGGGAGGAGTGACGGGTGAGTCGGGGGCTGGCTTCGGGGGTCCGCTGCGCGATAACGCGAACAGCTGTGGCCTTAGCACTTATTGGAATAGCCGCGACGGGTGCGACCCTCGGCGAACGCAACGCCCGGGTTCGCAGGCGTACCCGGTACGCCCGCTCTGCTCGACGATCCCAATCCTGGGGTTCCCACCAACCCGGATGATCCCCTATGCGCGACGATGCCACTGGTAGCCCAGTGTCAGGGCGGCCCGTTTGCCCCTCCCGCCAACCCCACCAGCCCCACCAGTACCGCATGCATCAGCAACCCATCAGACCCGGTGTGCGCGGGAGGGCCATACGCTCCTCCGCAACCGCCTCCGCCGCCTGCGGGCGCGCAGCCACCGGCAACGCCTGCGGGCGCGCCGATCGCGCCGCCACCCGACGCGCCGATCGCGCCACCGCCGATGGATGGCGGTATGCCCGGCGGCATTGGCGGCGGCATGCCTGCCGGCGACATCGGTGGCGGTATGCCCCACGAGGACATCGGCGGCGGTATGCACATCGGCGGCGGGCGCAGATAACTTAGGCGTTGCCCTTCTGACCGTTCAGCCGCGCGCCCATCCGGCGCAACGCTTCCTCGATGTCGACAGCCACCACAATCACATAGCGTTTGACCCCGGCACGGGATACGGGGGTTGGCTGATCGGGTTGGTTGGGCACCAAGGGTTTTGCGGCACCCCCAGGCAGGGATTGGGCATGCTCGACTGCGGGGGCAGCGGCAGCATTTGGACCCCCGTCCGCCGCGGGTAGTTCGCGTACGAAGTGCTGTCCGGGCAGGGGCCGAAGATCTGCGTGTTGCAGACGAGCTGCAGGCTGAGGATGCTGATGATCCCATTGCCCGCGTCCGGGATTCCGCAGAGGTTGTGGGGGAAGTACTGGATAAAGAGCGGGTCGCTCGTGACCCGTCCTGGGCGGCCGAGCTGAAAGTGCTTGTGGTGGATGCCCGTGCCCGAGGCGTCGACGTTGCCGTGCCAGCAGTTGCCGGGAAACTCGAGGTTTGATATCTCCGCGAGGTCGACGTTACTCGAGTTGCCGAAGAAGCCGTTGTGGCTCAGCCTGTTGTTCTCGATCTCGTTGCCCCAGTCGTCGTAGTAGCAGAATGACAACGCCGACAGGCCAAAGCCGCCTTTGCAGTGGGCGATCGGCGGCGGGGTCGCGGTGTCGACCTCGGGTACCAGCAGCACGCCCCACGCGCCGTTGTCGTGGATGTCGTTGTCAGTGACGGTGTCGAACCGGCCGCCGGCGATCAGGACGCCGGTTCCGATCGGACTGTCCGCGGCGAGGCTCGTGCCGAAGGGCGTGTTTGGGTTGTTGTTGTCATGTATCGAGTTGTGCGTGAGCACCCAGCACGAATGAGTCCCGGTCGGACCGGTCTCGTTAAGCGGGCAGTGGCCGGACTGGGGCGATGGTTGGTCGTCGTTGTTCTGGCTATTGGTGGCGAATCCCGTGTTGTTGTGGTCGAATTCGGAGTTCTGGATGATCAGGCGTCCGCCGGAGTTGGTCCCGGAGTATCCCTCCGCTGAGTTCTGGCCGTGGGCGTGATCGAGGACGGTGTTGCAGTCCGGGCAAGCGCCGATATAAAACGCCGCGTCGGCCATGTTATTCGCGTACACCTGCGTGAACAGCCCTGGCCCGTGTGTGTTGGAGGCGTAGATCCCGTATTGGGTCGACTGGTTCGGGCCGCCGTTGTAGGTCGAGCTGGCCGACAGATATGCGCCGCGCCAACTTCCGATCTGCTGGACGCCGGTCGAGCCGCCGCCGTCGAACCAGATCTCATCAGCGGGGGTGAGATCGCCCGCGATGAAGTTGCAGGCGGTCAGGTTCTCGACGCTGACACCGGAGGCCTTGAACACGACCAGGCCGTTTCGCCCCGTCGGAACGCCGTTGGAATCGAGCGGGCCGAAGTTCTGGTCGGCCTGCGCGGAGCTGCATTGAGACGCCCCCGGCTTGGTGCCGTCGAGTACGACCGCGTTGCGGTCCATGCCGCGGATCCAGATGCCGGGCGTGGTCACGAGCACGGCGGCCCCCGCC
>Ga0209248_10000121_pt1 | contig 26989 bp, 30 predicted proteins | sample BogFormECP04_OM1_FD_188241 | JGI IMG/M metagenome (GOLD analysis project Ga0209248, IMG submission 188241) | Bog forest soil microbial communities from Calvert Island, British Columbia, Canada - ECP04_OM1 (SPAdes) (version 2) | ecosystem: Environmental > Aquatic > Freshwater > Wetlands > Bog ... | reverse complement strand
AGTCCAGGAGGACACAGAAGTGGCGAAGGCGAAGTTCGAGCGGACGAAGCCGCACGTCAACATCGGGACCATCGGTCACGTTGACCACGGCAAGACCACACTGACCGCGGCTATCACCAAGGTCCTGCACGACAAGTACCCGACGTTGAACGAGTCGCGCGCATTCGACCAGATCGACAATGCGCCCGAGGAGCGTCAGCGCGGTATCACGATCAACATCTCCCACGTGGAGTACCAGACCGAGAAGCGTCACTACGCGCACGTCGACGCCCCGGGCCACGCCGACTACATCAAGAACATGATCACCGGCGCCGCCCAGATGGACGGCGCGATCCTGGTGGTCGCCGCCACCGACGGCCCGATGCCGCAGACCCGCGAGCACGTGCTGCTGGCCCGCCAGGTCGGCGTGCCCTACATCCTGGTCGCGCTCAACAAGGCCGACATGGTCGACGATGAGGAACTGCTCGAGCTCGTCGAGCTGGAGGTCCGCGAGCTGCTGGCCGCTCAGGAGTTCGACGAGGACGCCCCGGTGATCAAGGTATCCGCGCTGAAGGCGCTGGAGGGCGACCCGAAGTGGGTCGAGGGCATCGTGGAGCTGATGGATGCGGTCGACGAGTCGATTCCGGACCCGGTCCGCGACACCGAGAAGCCGTTCCTGATGCCCGTCGAGGACGTCTTCACCATCACCGGCCGCGGCACGGTGGTCACCGGCCGTGTCGAGCGCGGTGTGATCAACGTGAACGAGGAAGTCGAGATCGTCGGTATGAAGCCGACCAGCGCCAAGACCACGGTCACCGGTGTGGAGATGTTCCGCAAGTTGCTCGACCAGGGTCAGGCCGGCGACAACGTCGGGTTGCTGCTGCGCGGTATCAAGCGCGAAGACGTCGAGCGTGGCCAGGTTGTGGTCAAGCCCGGCACCACCACGCCGCACACCGAGTTCGAGGGCAGCGTCTACATCCTGTCCAAGGACGAGGGCGGCCGGCACACGCCGTTCTTCAACAACTACCGTCCGCAGTTCTACTTCCGCACCACCGACGTGACCGGTGTGGTGACGCTGCCGGAGGGTACCGAGATGGTGATGCCCGGTGACAACACCGACATCTCGGTGAAGCTGATCCAGCCCATCGCCATGGACGAGGGTCTGCGGTTCGCGATCCGCGAGGGTGGCCGTACCGTCGGCGCCGGTCGGGTCACCAAGATCGTCAAGTAGTTCGACAGCTAAGCGGCGCTCACCCGAGGGGGTGGGCGCCGTTTTGCGTGAAGCGGCGCAGGATTCCGCTACGCTGACCTGCATCATCGTCCGGGTTCGGCCGACGTAGGAGCATGCCATGCTAGCGCGCTACATCAGAGCCCAGCTCATCGTCCTGGTGTGCGGAGGTTTGGTCGGCCCGATCTTTCTCATCACGTACTTCGTGCTGCCCAACTTGTTTGGTTCTTTCGGCCCCGACGTGGGTTCGATGGCTCAGAGCACCACCTCGTGGATGCTGTGGGCCGGGCTGCTGATCACCGTCGCCGACGTGCTGGTCGCCATCTGGCTGGCCAACCGCGGCGCCCAGTCGTCGGCCAAAAGTGCTGCGTTGCACCAGACCGGGGTGCTGACGATGGCCCAGATCACCGGCCTGGGTGAAACCGGAATGCGCATCAACGAGCGTCCGGTGGTCAACTTGGACCTGCACATCAGCGGACCCGGGTTCGAATTCGACAGCCGAAAACGAGTGACCGTCGACATCACCAAGCAGGCCATCGTCACGGCGCGCAAGCTGGTCGTGTGGGTGGATCCGAACACGCGTGACTTCGAGATCGACTGGCAGGCAAGCGCATTGATCAGCGGTGTGGTTCCCGCGCAATTCCAGAGCACCGAGGACAATCAGACCTACGACCTGAGTGGACAGGCCGGTCCACTGATGGAAATCATGCAAATCTACAAAGCCAACAACCTGCCGTTCGGCGGCACAGTCGACATCCGCAACTACCCGACGGTGCGCCAACAGGTCATGGCCGTGGTCCGGCGAGCAGTCGCTCAACAGCAGCCTGCGGCGGCCGGGGTGGGCGGCGCGGCCGCGAGCGTCGCACCACCGCAGGCGTCCGTCGCCCAGCGGCTTCAGGAGTTGGAGGCGCTGCATAAATCCGGCGCGCTGAGCGCCGAGGAGTACGCCAGCAAACGGGCGCAGATCATCTCCGACATCTGACCCGAGTCTCGAGCTGAGGCGATTAGAACACGTTTCAGTTTCGCTGCTAGCCTGATCGGCAGTCGGCGAAAGGGGCTGTTGTGTCTGGGATGCTGCAAGGGCGCGTAGCGTTCATCACCGGTGCCGCGCGCGGCCAGGGTCGGGCGCACGCGATCCGGCTGGCGCGGGAAGGCGCCGACATCATCGCCCTGGACATCTGCGCCCCGGTGTCGGACAGCATCACCTATTCGGCGGCCACGCCGGAGGATCTGGCCGAGACCGTCCGCGCGGTGGAAGCTGAGGGGCGCAAGGTATTAGCTCGCGAAGTCGACATTCGCGACGATGCGGCAGTGCGACAGCTGGTGAGTGACGGCGTCGAGCAGTTCGGTCGCATCGACATCCTGGTCGCCAACGCGGGCGTGCTCAGTTGGGGACGGATCTGGGAGCTCTCCGATGAGCAGTGGGACGCCGTCGTCGGGGTCAACCTGACGGGGACCTGGCGCACGCTGCGGGCGGTGATACCGGTGATGATCGAGGGCGGCAACGGCGGCTCCATCGTGGTCGTCAGTTCATCGGCTGGCCTGAAGGCCACCCCGGGCAACGGGCACTACTCGGCGACCAAGCACGGGCTCGTCGCGCTGACCAATGCGCTGGCAATCGAGCTCGGTGAGTTCGGCATCCGGGTCAACTCCATCCACCCCTACTCGGTTGACACGCCGATGATCGAGCACGAGCTGATGATGCGGATCTTCGCCGAGCATCCCCAGTATCGGCATAGCTTCGGTCCAATGCCGTTGCAGCCCAACGGATTTATGGGTGCCGATGAGGTTGCCGACGTCGTCGCCTTCCTGGCCGGCGACGGCTCCGGCACGCTGACCGGAGCGCAGATCCCGGTCGACAAGGGTGTGCTGAAGTACTAGCTCGCCATCTCCGCGAGAGTGTCGGCGAATCGGTCTACGGCCCAGTCGATTTCCGCCGCGGTAATCACCAGCGGGGGAGCGACGCGCAGCGTTGACCCGTGCGTGTCTTTGACCAGCACGCCGCGCTGGGCCAGTCGCAGGCTGAGTTGCTTACCGGTGCCGAGTGCCGGGTCGATGTCCACGCCGGCCCACAAGCCTCTACCGCGCACCGCAAGGACGCCATGGCCGATCAGCGTCCGCAGCCGCCAATGCAGGCGCCTGCCGAGGTGAGCTGCGCGGTCCTGGAATTCCCCGCGACCCAGCATCGACACCACCGTGCTGCCGATCGCCGCCGCGAAGGGGTTGCCGCCGAACGTCGAACCATGCTCGCCGGGATGCAGCACCCCCAGAACCACGCGGTCGGCCACCACCGCCGACAATGGCACCACTCCGCCGCCCAGCGCTTTGCCGAGCAGGTAGATATCGGGTACCACGTCCCAGTGGTCGCAGGCGAAGGTGCGGCCGGTGCGGGCCAGACCCGACTGGATCTCGTCGGCGATCATCAGGACGTTGTAGGCCGAGCAGATTTGCCGCACCTCGGGCAGATACTCGTCCGGCGGGACGATGACGCCGGCCTCGCCTTGAATCGGCTCCACCAGCACCGCGACGGTGTGCTGGTCAATCGCTTTGGCCAGCGCGTCGGCGTCGCCGAACGGCACCGAACGGAAGCCGGGCGTGAACGGCCCGAAGCCGCTGCGCGCCGTCTCGTCCGAGGAAAAGCTGACGATGCTGATAGTGCGCCCATGAAAGTTGTTGTCGGCCACTATGATATTCGCTTGGCCGGCCGGGACGCCCTTGACATCGGTGCCCCATTTACGGGCGACCTTCAGAGCGCTCTCGACCGCTTCTGCGCCGCTGTTCATCGGCAACACCATGTCTTTGTCGCACAGCGTCGCCAATGCCGCACAGAACCGGCCCAGCGGCTCGGCGTGAAATGCCCGGCTGACCAGTGTCACGAGATCGAGCTGGGCATGCGCGGTAGCAATGATTTCGGAGTTGCGATGCCCGAAATTCACTGCGGAATACGCGGATAGACAGTCAAGGTAGCGGCGACCCTCGACGTCGGTGATCCACGCTCCCTCAGCACTGGCAGCCACCACCGGAAGCGGCGAGTAGTTGTGTGCGGTGTGGCGCTCGTCGAGGGCAATCGCCGACGCGGTGAGTGTTCCGGGCCCGTTGGCTCGGGTATTCAGGGTGTCCAGCACGGTCACGAATACACCTCCAGTGTGCAGCATTTGACGGATCCGCCGCCCTTGAGTAGCTCGGACATCTCTACGCCGATCGGTTCGAAACCGGCCCGGAACAGCTGCGCGGCAAAGCCCACCGCTGCGGCGGGGTGTACCACGTTGCGGCCATCCGATACGGCGTTGAGGCCGAACACGTAGGCGTCGGCACTTTCCACCACGATCGCGTCGGGAAAGAGCGTTTCCAGCTGCGCGCGTGAACATTCGGCGAAGGCAGGCGGGTAGTACGCGATGGTGGTGTCATCGAGCACGCTGAGTGCGGTGTCGAGATGGTAGAAACGCGGATCGACCAGCTGCAGGCTGACGACCGGCCGGCCGAAGATCTCCGCGATCTCGGCGTGCGACCGCAGATCGGTGCGGAAACCGGTTCCGGCCAGGATCCTTTCGCCGACGGGCAGCAGGTCGCCCTGGCCTTCGTTGACATGCCGAGTCTGCACCGGAGCGTATCCGTGGCCCGTCATCCAGTCCGCGTAGGCGATGGACTCTTGTTGGCGCTGAGGGTATTTGAACCGTGCCACCAATGCCGCGCCGTTGAGTATCAGTCCGCCGTTGGCGGCGTAGACCATGTCGGGCAGGCCGGGAACGGGTGCGACGAGGTCGACGATGTGCCCCAGTCGGCGGTAGGTGTCGCGAAGGTGCTCCCACTGCTTTACCGCAATGCCTGCGTCGACCGGAGTATTCGTATCCATCCACGGGTTGATCGCATAGTCCACCGCGAAAAAGCGCGGCGGCGTCATGACGTAGTGCCGAATCCGCGCTGTGCGTTCGGTCGTTCTGGCGGTCTTGCGCCCCGGGCCTGCAGCCGCCGCGTCTGCGAAGATCGTCATAAATCGACGGTATGGGAAGGACTTAGCGCAATCAAACACCGATCATTGCTTCTGTACACTTAATTTATTGCGCCAAATGTCCTATTGCGGCAATTTGTTGTGCGGAGGGGCGGTGAACCGATTGGATGGCATCGACGAGCAGATTCTCGCCGAGCTGGCTCAGCATGCCCGGGCAACGTTCGCAGAAATCGGTGAGCGGGTGAACTTGTCGGCCCCGGCGGTCAAGCGCCGTGTCGACCGGATGCTGGACAGCGGTGTGATCCGCGGGTTCACCACGGTCATCGATCGCAGCGCGGTGGGCTGGAACACCGAGGCCTACGTACAGGTCTACTGCCACGGCAGGATTTCGCCCGACGAGCTGCGTCGGGCTTGGATCGACATTCCCGAGGTGGTCAGCGCCGCGACGGCGACCGGGACCGCCGACGCGATCCTGCGTGTGCTGGCGCACGACATGAGGCATCTCGAAGACGCTTTGGAGCGCATTCGCACCAGTGCCGACATTGAACGCACGGAAAGCATTGTCGTGCTGTCCAACCTCATCGATCGGTCGCGGGCCGAGGGGTGAGCGACTGCAGGCCGCGACAATCGTGTATGAACTCCAAATGACCACTAGCTCAGGCGGCAACGGAATACTGATCGTCGGCGGAGGACTCGCTGCGACCCGGACCGCTGAGCAACTGCGCCGGGCGGGCTATACCGGCGCGCTGACCATCGTCAGCGATGAAGTCCATTTGCCCTATGACCGCCCGCCACTGTCCAAGGAAGTACTGCGCAGCGAAGTCGACGACGTAACGCTCAAACCGCGTGAGTTCTACGACGAGAACAACATCGCGCTGCGGCTCGGATCGGCGGTCACCGGCCTGGACACCGCGGCCCAGACGGTCACTCTCGACGACGGGACGACGCTGGGCTATCACGAACTCGTCATCGCGACCGGCCTGGTGCCGCGGCGCATTCCGGCGTTTCCCGACCTGGACGGCATCCGGGTGTTGCGCTCGTTCGACGAGAGCCTCGCGTTGCGCAAACACGCGTCGTCCGCGCGGCATGCGGTTGTGGTCGGAGCGGGTTTCATTGGTTGTGAGGTGGCAGCCAGTCTGCGTGGGCTGGGTGTCGATGTCGTACTGGTGGAGCCGCAGCCCGCGCCGCTGGCAGCGGTTCTCGGTGCGCAGATCGGCGGGTTGGTGGCGCGGCTGCACCGGGCTGAAGGTGTTGAGGTGCGCACCGACGTCGGGGTGGCCGAGGTCCGCGGCCACGATCATGTCGAGAGCGTGTTGCTGACCGATGGCACCGAGCTGGCGACCGACCTGGTCGTGGTCGGCATCGGCTCGCGGCCGGCGACCGACTGGCTCGACGGCAGCGGTCTCGAGGTCGACAACGGCGTGATCTGCGATGCGGCCGGGCGGACCAGCGCGCCCAATGTGTGGGCGCTCGGCGACGTGGCCTCCTGGCGTGATCCGGTGGGACATCAAGTGCGAGTTGAACATTGGAGCAATGTCGCCGAACAGGCGCGGGTCGTGGTGCCCGCGATGCTCGGGCAGGACGCTCCGTCCAATGTCGTCGTACCGTATTTCTGGAGCGATCAGTACGACGTCAAGATCCAGTGCCTGGGTGAGCCGATCGCGACCGACACCGTGCATGTCGTCGAGGATGACGGCCGCAAATTCCTCGCCTACTACGAGCGTGACGGCGTGGTGGCCGGCGTTGTCGGCGGCGGTATGCCCGGCAAGGTCATGAAGACACGAGCCAAGATCGCTGCCGCGGCACCGATTTCCGATGTGCTGGGTTAATTCGAGAACCGCTCGAGGGCTTCGCGGAGGCCCGGAAGTGCCTTGGCGGCTTGGTGTTCGATGAGGGCGGCCTCGGCGACCATGCCAACCCACAACTGCGCGCTCTCGTAAGGATGTGGGCGTCTCAGTGCGACGAAGTCGGCTCGGCACAGCTCGGCGCTGGCGTGGTTGCGGCGAGTGATCTCGTCGGTGATCGCCCGCTCCGCGCGTGCCTCCAGCAGCAGGGCCCGCACGCCGCGGTCGCGTAGGCAGCCGTCGAGGTAGGTGTTCGCGACGGCGGTCAGCCGATCACGCCCCGGCGGCATGCCGTCGATAGCGGCTTGAACCTGAGCGGCCAAACGTTCATGGAATTCACGGTGCAGCGCAAGCAGATACGAGGCGCGGTCGCCGAAGTGGTGAAAGAAGGTACCCTTTGCCACTCCGGCTTCACCGACGATCAGATTGACGCTCAAGCCGGCCAGTCCGGTGCGTTCGGCCAGCCGCAGGCCCGCGTCGATGAGCGATTCTCGGGTTCTGGCCATGGCCTCCTTGCGCCCACCCGTCGGCCGGGTGGGCACGGTTGGGGGCGTCGAGGTCATGCGAGCACTCTAGCCACCGGCTTGCGTGCGGCTTTTCGCTGACTGCGTCGCGCGAGCAGCTCGCCGTACTGCTCGCACACGTGGATCACCCCGGTGAGCTGATAGGTGACCCAGCCCTTGTGTGTCGACGGCAGGTTGTGCTCGAAAACGCGATGCCCGGCGATTTGCAGGAGCCAGCCGCCGACGAACATCGGCACTCCGACTCGGGGTTTGGCCAGCAGCAACGGGATTCCGGCTGCGATCACAGGCGTGCCGATCATGTGCGTGAATCTCGTGCCGCGGCTGGTGTGTTGGGTTTTGTAGTAGGCCATTTTCTCCGAGAACGGGGCGTCGGGTGTGGGAACAGTCATCGATCACTCCTTGAGTCAGGGACGCTGGCAATGATACGGTTGACCGACCGGTCGGTCAATGAAAGGAAGCGACGATGGTCAACATGGTGCAAACGCGGGCGGGAGAGGTTGCCTACAGCGATACCGGCGAAGGACCGGTCGTGGTGTTGCTTCATGCGACGCTGCATGATCGCCACGACTTCGACGCGATCGTGCCGGGCCTTCGCGACGACCACCGCGTGATCGCGCTGGACTGGCCGGGCCATGGCGACTCGCCGCCGCCGAGCCGGCCGCCCACCGCGGCCTTGTACGCCGACGTGCTGGCCGACGTCGTCGCGACGCTTGATTTGCCCGCCGCCGCATACGTCGGCAACTCAGTCGGCGGCTTCGCCGCGGCACGGCTGGCGATCACTGACCCGCCACGGGTTTCGCGGCTGGTGTTAGTCAATTCCGGCGGATTCATCGCGAGCCCGGCGGCTAACCTGTACTGCCGGTTGCTCGGAATGCCCGCGGTGATGAAACGAGTCCTACCGCGGTTCGTCCGCAGCTACATGAAGGCGACCAGCGACAACGACCGCGCCGTTCAGGAACGCGTGCTGGCACGGGCGAAAACCCCCGACGGTGTCAGTCTTACGGCCGCATTGTGGCGCAGTTTCGCCAATCCCGATTGCGACCTGCGCCCTCACGCCGAGCGCATCACTGCGCCATGCCTTATCATCTGGGGATCGAAAGATACCGCAATACCAATGCGTTTGGGCCGGGCCACCGCGGCCGCCATCCCGGGATCGCGGCTGGAATCGCTGCCGACGGGCCATGTGGCGTTCTCCTCAGACCCCGCCGGATTCCTGGCGATCGCCTCGCCGTTTCTGGCCGCCGCACACGGCAGCGTGCACTGAGCCGGCGTTCCTATGCCCAGGTCACCGGCGGCCCGTGCGGCGAACACACGGCGAGCACCGTGTCGTCATCACCCGGCCAGCAGCGGGCGCGAACCGTGAACTCGACCGGAGAGTCTGGAGTTCGCCGCTGCGGCTCCAGTGCCAGATGAGCGAACGGTGCATCGGTCCGGGCGTTGGCCCCCAGCGCGTCGATCGCGGCATGGACGGCGGCCTGATCGTCCACGGAAAGGTACTGCCACATAATGGAATGCCACAGCACGGTCAGCGTGCCGGCGGCGACAGACAGGTCGGTGACCGCGTCGGCGGCGTTGCGGCGCTGCAACGCCGCCGGGACGCGTTGGGCGATGCTGATCGCGCCGCGTAGCCGCTCCAGCCGTTCCGGCTGATCGGGCCAGACATAGCTCAGCAGCGTCAGTTCCCCGTCTCGGCCGGTGGCATCGAGTGGCGCAATGTCGTAGCCACACCGCTCGACTATCTCGAGTGCCGCGGCGGGAGGCAATTGGCCGCGCCACGCGTCGTCGATCGTCACCGGTGAGTCGGTCGGACCCCATTGGCCACCCGGATAGCGATAGCGGAAATGGTCCGCACGCAGGTTGAGCCCGGCGCTGCACCCGATCTCGAAAAGCCGTACAGGGAAAGTGAATCGGCGGGCGAGAATGAGCAGCCCACCGATCAGCCCGGCGGCTCGACCCACTTCGTTGGTTTGCGGCGGCTGATCGAGGGTGGCGCGCAGCCGGTCGGCGTGGTCGGCGGCGGCGAGCGTCATATCGGGCCATGCCGCCTCGGCATCCCACTGTCCGCCGGTGCTCGGATACCAGCTGCGTAACCGCGGAGCGCTGCCGTCGAGCGCCAGCCGGTGCAGCCCGCCGAGCAGTCGCAGCGGCACCGCCAACCGGCCGGAGTCGTTTTCGTGCCCGGACAGGATGGCGGCAAAGACGCCACCGCCGTGCACGTCGGCGGCCACCCGATCCAACACGTCCCCGTACATCGGCGAGCCCATGCCGGCGCAAATCTGGCCCTGCAATTGCAGAGACCGCAGCAGACGGCTCTCGCTACTCAATGCGCCACTCTCCCCCGCAACCGGGAGGTGCCCCCACCTCATCGCTCCGCTCTGCATCGTCGCCGGCGCGACTCATCGGTCCGCCCCGTCCAGTCCGGCGCGGACCACGTCAAACGCGTCCCCGAGAGCCTGCGGCAACGACACGGTTTCGTCCTCCAGCCAGTATTCGTAGGCGCTCAGGGCGACCCCGAGAAGCATCCATGCAACGGTCTGAGGTACCAGGTCGGTGGTTCGAACGCCGGATCGGCGTGCCACGAACTCGGCGATCACCTCGCGCCAGCCCGCATACATCGTCATCGAATAAGCCTGCAGTTCAGCGGTTTGCAGGATCACCCGCATTCGCTGCCGGTGCCGGATGGTCTCCGATTCATCAAAGGTGTTGAAGGACAGCAGCGCAGCGCGCAGCGCCTCACCGAGCGACATGCCCGGATCGACATGCTCCAGCAGCTCGCGCAGGTGCTGCAGGTGAGCGTCGAAGTCTCCCCAGGGAATTGCGTTCTTGGATCCGTAATAACGAAACACGGTGCGACGGGCGATGCCTGCGGCTTGCGCGACGTCGTCGACGCTCACCTCGGCAAAGCCGCGGTCGGCGAACAGTCGCAGGGCGACATCGGTGATGTGCTGCGGGGTCGTGGAACGGCGCCGGCCGACCCGCGCCTCCTGCAGCATGTGACCCGCCCTTCCATTCTGGCACTCGATGCCATATCCTGACGAAGATTCTCACCGGATCGACCCGACTTGTCGAGTCCCCAATAACGAAAGGCGACGTCATGGAGCCGAACCAGCAGACCGACACCGACACCGAGCTCGTCACCGAGTCCTTGGTGGAAGAAGTGTCTATCGACGGGATGTGCGGGGTCTACTGATCGTGAGCGCCCCCGCGCAGGGGTTGCAGCCGCCGGAAGTGTTTCATCCCGGACGCGCATGGCGGTTGCACCCGCAGGTGGCCGTGCGACCCGAGTCGTTCGGCGCGCTGTTGTATCACTTCGGCACCCGCAAACTGTCATTCCTCAAGGACCGCACCATTCTTGCGGTGGTGCAGTCGCTGGCCGACTATCCGGACGCCTCAGCCGCCTGCCGCGCCGCGGGAGTCGAAGACGCCCGATTGGGTCCCTACTTGCATGCGTTGGGCGTCCTGGCGAGCTCCAACATGCTGGTGCCCAGTGAACCGGATGAGGAGCGGCGCGCATGACGGCGGTGGTGCCACGGCTGATCGAGCAGTTCGAGCACGGGTTGGACGCACCGATCTGCCTGACCTGGGAGCTGACATACGCATGCAATCTGGCGTGTGTGCACTGCCTGTCCTCATCGGGCAAACGCGATCCGCGAGAACTGTCGACCCAGGCCTGCAAAGACATCATCGACGAGCTGGAACGCATGCAGGTGTTCTATGTCAACATCGGTGGTGGGGAACCCACTGTACGGCCGGACTTTTGGGAGCTGGTGGACTACGCCACGGCTCACCACGTCGGCGTGAAGTTCTCTACCAACGGCGTGCGGATCACCCCGGAGGTGGCCGCCCGATTGGCCGCCAGCGACTACGTCGACGTCCAGATCTCGCTGGACGGCGCGACCGCTGAGGTCAACGACGCCGTCCGGGGGCCCGGGTCCTACGCGATGGCCATTCGCGCGTTGGAAAACCTTGCCGCCGCAGGATTCTCCGACGCCAAGATCTCCGTCGTCGTCACCCGACACAATGTCGACCAGCTCGACGAATTCGCGTCACTGGCAGACCGTTACGGCGCCACGCTGCGCATCACCCGACTGCGCCCGTCGGGTCGCGGCGCCGACGTCTGGGATGAGCTGCACCCGACCGCCGACCAGCAGGTCCAGCTCTACCAATGGCTGGTCGCCAAGGGTGAGCGGGTGTTGACCGGCGATTCCTTCTTCCACTTGTCAGGACTCGGCGAACCCGGCGCGCTGTCCGGCCTGAACATGTGCGGAGCCGGGCGGGTGGTGTGCCTGATCGACCCGGTCGGCGATGTATATGCCTGCCCGTTCGCCATCCACGACCGCTTTCTTGCCGGAAACATATTGTCGGACGGCGGTTTCGACAATGTATGGAAGAACGCTCCGCTGTTCCGTGAGCTTCGCGAGCCGCAGTCGGCCGGTGCCTGCGGAAGCTGCGGGCATTACGACAGCTGCCGGGGCGGATGCATGGCGGCAAAGTTCTTCACCGGTCTGCCGATGGACGGCCCAGATCCGGAATGCGTTCAGGGCTACGGCACGTCGGCCCTGTCGCAGGAGCGCGAAAAGCCCAGGCCCGCAGGCGATCACTCCCACGGGCGGCGGAGCAGCGGACCGGTGCCGCTGAAACTGTCGATGCATCCGCCGAAGCGGCTCTGCAACGAGAGCCCGGTCTAGCGGTGGCCCGTGACGCCTGGTTCGAGACGGTGGCGATCGCCCAGCAGCGGGCGAAGAAGCGGCTGCCGAAATCAGCCTATTCCTCCCTGATCTCCGCCAGCGAGAAAGGGGTGACCGTCGGCGACAACGTGGCAGCGTTCAGCGAACTGGGCTTCGCCCCACACGTGGTTGGGGCGGCCGCGAAACGTGACCTGGCGACAACTGTTATGGGACAGGAAATTTCGTTCCCAGTCATGATTTCGCCGACCGGCGTGCAGGCGGTCGATCCGGACGGCGAGGTGGCCGTGGCCCGTGCCGCGGCCGCACGGGGCACCGCGATGGGATTGTCGTCGTTCGCCAGTAAGCCGATCGAAGAGGTCATCGCCGCCAACCCCAAGATCTTCTTTCAGATCTATTGGCTGGGCGACCGCGACGCGATCGCCGAAAGGGTGGAGCGCGCCCGGGCCGCCGGCGCGGTCGGCCTGATCGCCACCACCGATTGGTCGTTCTCGCACGGGCGCGACTGGGGGAGCCCGAAGATCCCCGAGCGGATGGACCTGCGCACCGCGGTGCGGATGTTCCCGGAGGCGATCACCCGTCCCGGCTGGTTGTGGCGGTGGGGCAAGACACTGCACCCGCCGAACCTTCGGGTGCCCAACCAGGCCCGACGCGGCGAGCCCGGCCCGCCGTTCTTTGAGGCCTACGGCGAGTGGATGGGGACGCCGCCGCCGACCTGGGAGGACATCGCGTGGTTGCGTGAGCGGTGGGGCGGCCCGTTCATGCTCAAAGGCGTGATGCGGGTCGACGACGCCAAAAGGGCTGTGGATGCTGGTGTTTCAGCAATCTCAGTGTCCAACCACGGCGGCAACAACCTGGATGGCACGCCGGCGTCGATCCGCGCGCTGCCCGCGGTCGTGGACGCGGTCGGCGACCAGATCGAGGTTTTGCTGGACGGCGGTGTCCGCCGCGGCAGCGACGTCGTCAAGGCGCTGGCACTGGGAGCCCGTGCGGTCATGATCGGCCGCGCGTACCTGTGGGGCCTGGCGGCCGCCGGACAGCCAGGTGTCGAGAATGTTCTCGACATCCTTCGCGGCGGCATCGACTCCGCGTTGATGGGGCTCGGCCGAGCCTCCGTGCACGACCTCAACCCGGACGACATCCTGGTGCCCGAGGGCTTTGCTCGAGCCCTCGGGGTGCCCCCGTCCGCGCCGGGCGGAGCGTAGCCGCCGCGGACGCGAGACCAGCGAGCATGCTGATACTGACGTGGCAGACGTGGCATCGGTGAGCCGGCTTGGTGAACGGCCAGCGGGAAAAACTTTTGCGAGTGCGCCAACAACCGATGCACGACAGGTGAATTCGTCTTACCATCACCGAGTGGCTGTCCTCGCCGACCTTGAGGGCTCGACGTCGAGCCAGCTACAAAGCATGTCCCTGGGTGTGATCATTCCGGTTGGATCGACCGAACAGCACGGCCCTCACCTGCCGCTGGGCACCGATACACGGATCGCATCCGAGGTCGCGCGCATCATTACTGCCCGCCTGACCGGTGGGCCCGGCGACCCCCAGCTGCAGTGGGTGATGGCACCGGCCATCGCCTACGGCGACAGCGGCGAGCACCAAAGCTTCCCCGGAACCATCTCCATCGGCACCGACGCCTTGAGCAGCCTGCTGCTGGAGTACGGCAGGTCGGCGACCTGCTGGGCGCAGCGGCTCCTCTTCATCAACGGCCATGGCGGCAATATCACGGCGCTGCGCCGGGCGGTCGGCCTACTGCGGTCCGAAGGACGTGACGCCGGGTGGTGCCCCTGCACGGTGGCCGGTGCCGACGCGCATGCCGGCCACGCTGAAACTTCACTATTGCTGCACATTTCGCCGACCGAGGTGCTGACCGACCGGTGGCGTGCGGGCAACCGCGCGCCGCTCTCCGACCTGCTACCGTCAATGCGACGGGGGGGCGTCGCGGCGGTCAGCGAACTCGGCGTATTGGGTGACCCGACCACGGCGACCGCTGCAGAGGGGGAGCGGATGCTCGCTGAGATGGTCGACGATTGCCTCAGCCGGGTCGGACGTTGGGCGCCCACGGGCGATGGGTTACTCACATGACCCAGGCGCGGTTGCCGGACGGGTTTGCTGTGCAGGTCGACCGCCGGGTGAGAGTACTCGGCCAGGGCTCGGCTTTGCTGGGCGGCTCGCCCACCCGGTTGCTGCGGTTGGCGCCGGCCGCCCAGGACATGCTGGCCGACGGCCGCCTGAAAGTCCACGATGCTATGAGCGCCGAGCTGGCCAGAACTCTGCTCGACGCGACGGTGGCTCACCCGCGGCCTGCGGGTGGACCCTCGCATCGCGATGTGACCGTCGTAATTCCGGTGCGGGACAACGCTTATGGCTTGCAACGGTTGGTCGCCGCGTTGCGTGGCCTGCGCATCATAGTCGTTGACGACGGCTCGTCGACACCGATTGAACAAGACGACATCGCGGGGCCGCACTTTGACATCGAGGTGCTGCGCCATGCGAAAAGCGTGGGGCCTGCGGCGGCGCGCAATACCGGTCTTGCCGCCTGTAAGACGGACTTCGTCGCCTTCTTGGACTCCGACGTCGTTCCGCGACGAGGCTGGCTGGAGGTTCTCCTCGGTCACTTCTGCGACCCCACCGTGGCATTGGTCGCCCCGCGCATCGTCGGCCTGGCCCAGACCGACCACTTGGTAGCTCGGTACGAGGCGGTGCGCTCTTCACTGGACCTCGGGCAGCGCGAGGCCCCGGTCATCCCGTACACGAGCGTCTCCTATGTGCCCAGCGCCGCGATCATCTGCCGCGCGTCCAAGCTGCGTGACATTGGTGGCTTCGACGAAACCATGCGCTCGGGTGAGGACGTCGATCTGTGCTGGCGACTTGTCGAAGCCGGTGCGCGTCTGCGCTACGAGCCGATCGCCCAGGTGGGGCACGATCACCGAACGCAATTGCGGGATTGGATTGTGCGCAAAGCGTTTTACGGTGGCTCGGCTGCGCCGTTGTCGGTGCGACACCCGGACAAGATCGCGCCACTGATGATTTCCGGCTGGGCCCTTGCGGCGTGGATCCTGATGGCCATCGGTTCGAGCTTCAGCTATCTGGCGTCGCTGTTGGTTGCCGCGCTGACGGGTCGTCGCATCGCGAAGACCCTGCAGGGTGCTGACACCCAGATCTGGGATGTACTGGCGGTAGCTGCCCGTGGCCTTTGGTCCGCGGCGCTGCAACTGGCGTCGGCGATCTGTCGGCACTACTGGCCCGTCGCGCTGCTGGCGGCAATCGTGTTCCGGCCCGCACGCCGCATCGTGCTCGTGGCTGCCGTCCTCGACGGGGTGGTGGACTGGGCCAGCCGCCGGCGATCCGCCGATGAAGATGCCAAACCGATCGGGGTGCTGACCTACCTGCTGCTCAAGCGGCTCGATGACCTGGCCTATGGCCTCGGGCTGTGGTACGGCGTGGTGCGGGAGCGCAATATCGGTCCGCTTAAACCGCAGATTCGAGTCTGACTCCTGACTGCAGCTACGCTGCACAGCGATGTGCTGATCATCGGCGCGGGAAGCGCAGGATCTGTAGTAGCGAACTGTGTTTCGGCTGATCCGAGCTGTGTGGTGACCGTGCTGGAAGCCGGGCTCGGGCTCGCCGATCCAACACTGCTCGCCGAAACGACCAACGGTTTGCGGCTGCCGATCGGCGCAGCCAGCCCGCTCGTCCAGCGGTATCAGGCGCAGCTCACCGAGCGGCCGGCCCGCCAGGTCACGATCATGCGCGGCGCAACGGTCGGCGGTTCCGGTGCGGTCAACGGCGGATACTTCTGCCGCGGCGTGCCGCGAGACTTCGACGGCTACGCGGTGCCCGGGTGGGCGTGGTCAGACGTCGTCGATCACTTTCGTGCCATTGAGACCGACCTGGATTTCACCGGGGTCGCCCACGGTGACGCCGGCCCGATCCCGGTGCGTCGGACGCGCGAAATTATCGGCAGTACACAGTCTTTCGTCGCCGCGGCGCAGCAGGCCGGGTTTGACTGGATATCTGATCTCAATGACGTAGCGGGTACATCCGCGTTGCCGGCGGGTGTCGGCGCCGTTCCGCTCAACATCGTCGACGGTGTGCGTACCGGCTCCGGTTCGGCATATCTGTTGCCTGCGTTGGGACGAGCGAATCTCTCCCTGCTGACCCAGACACGCGTGGTTCGGCTGCGCTTCTCGGGCAGGCACGCCGTCGGCGTCGACGCGATCGGGCCGGGCGGCCCGATCGCCGCCACCGCTGATCGAATTGTGCTGTCCGCTGGAGCGATTGAATCAGCGCATCTGCTCATGCTTTCCGGTATCGGAGATGCGGCCATGCTGCGCGGCGCCGGGGTAGACGTGGTGGCCGGCTTGCCGGTGGGAATGGCCTGCAGTGACCATCCAGAGTGGGTGTTGCCGACCAACTGGCAGGTCGCTCCCAGTCGGCCGGTGCTCGAAGTGGTGCTCAGCACTGGCGACGACATCGAGATACGGCCCTATACCGGAGGTTTCGTGGCGATGGTCGGCGACGGAACGGCTGGTCATCCGGACTGGCCGCACATCGGCGTCGCGCTGATGCGGCCCCGGGCCCGGGGCCGCATTTCGCTGGTCTCCGCCGACCCTCTGGCGCCGCCGCGCATCGAGCATCGCTACGACAGCGAACCCGGCGATGTGGCCGCGTTGCAGCAGGGCTGCGAGTTGGCTCGTGAATTGGCCGGTGCGACGACCCAACTCGGCGAACCTGCGTGGTCGACTTCGCAGCACCTGTGCGGCAGTGCACCGATGGGCGGCGAAGGCGATCCGGCGGCTGTCGTCGATCAGCGGTGCCGCGTTCACGGTATCGACGGTCTATGGGTGATCGACGGATCTGTCCTGCCGGTGATCACCAGTCGCGGCCCGCACGCCAGCATCGTGATGCTGGGCCACCGTGCGGCGGAGTTCGTCAGCTGACGTCAGGCGCGACGTAATTCGTCGGACCGGGCGCAGCTGCTGCCCGTCGCGGCCGGGCGCCCAGGCGCCGATCACCAGTGCGGCTACGGCGACGATCAGGCCGAGCACCAGCAGCGACGATTCCATCGCGTGCAGGAACGCGGTCTGGCTGAGTTCGGCGAGTCGGCTTCCCTGCGGGCCAAGCGTTTTGGAGATCTCCAAGGCCTGAGCCAGCGAATGGGAGGCCGGGCCGCGTACCGGACCCGGGAACGCCGCCAGATGCGGGGTGAGGACATGAGCATATCGCGCCGCGAGGATAGAGCCGGCCAGCGCGACGCCAAGGGCGGCCCCGACCTCGCGGGTGGTGTCGTTGACTGCCGAGGCGACGCCCTGCTTCTCGTCGGGCACCGCCGTCATGATCGCTAATGTGCTTGGTGCCGTGCAGAATCCGATGCCGGTACTCATCACGAGCATCGGCCACATCACGTCCCAGTACGGCGATTCGATCTGCAGGACCCGCATCCACAGGAACCCGGCCGAGATCAGTAGCAGCCCGAGGAACGTCACCAGCCGTAGACCCATTCGCGGGAGATACCACGGGGACAGCACGGACAACGTCAGCATGGGCGCCATCAGTGGGCTCAGCGCGAACGCGGTCTGGATCGGGCTGTAGCCCCTGACCAGTTGGATGTATTGCATGATGACGAAAAAGAAGCCGAACATCGCCATGAAAAACACTGTGATCGTTGCCGATCCGGTGGCGAAGTCCGGTCGGCGGAACAACCGAACGTCGAGCAGCGGATGGCGCCGTCGCAACTCGACGAATCCGAATGCCATCGCCAGTGCCACCCCGACGCTCATCGACCCGTAGATCAGCGGGTTGCTCCATCCGCGCGCGGGCGCTTCGAGCATGCCGAACACGAAAACCGCGACAGCGCCGGCAATTAACACCGCTCCTGGCCAGTCCAGCGGGGTGGCCTCGTCGTCGCGTGAGGACTTGATCGTGCACGCTAGAACGAATATCAGCGCGGCGCAGCCGGCGAAGGCCCAGAAGATGGATCGCCACGACCAGAAGTGCAACAGTGCCCCGGATCCGAGCATGCCGATGACGGCGCCGGACCCCGCGACGCCGGCCCAGATGCCGGTGGCCTTCGCGCGCTCGTCCTCGCCGTAAGTGGCCGTCAACAGCGACAGCGTGGCCGGCATGATGAACGCCGCTCCGACGCCGGCCACACCGCGGGCCGCGACGAGCTGAAGAGGATTGGTGAACACCGTCGACGCGAGAGACGCGATCGCGAATGTGGCCAGGCCGACGAGGAAAGCGCCGCGGCGGCCGTAGCGGTCTCCGATCGCCCCGGCGGGCAACAACAGGCAAGCCAGGGCCACCGAGTAGCAGTCCACTATCCAGGTCAGCTGCGACTGTGTCGCCGAGGTGGCCACGGCGATGTCGCCGAGCGCGGTGTTCAGCGCGACCATCGACGCGATTACCAGCGTCACGCCCATGCAGGCCACAGCCATCGTCCAGATTCGGGCCTGGTTCGAACCGGGTGGGGCGGGCGCTTCAGTACGCTGGTCAGACCGGGCGTAGGTATTGACCATTGCGATGCGTCTCCTTTCGGGGACGGGTCACTTTCGAGACTAACAGTCTCGTACATAGACGGATAGTCTTGCTGGTAAACGGGAGGTGGTCTACATCACCGATAAGACCGACCCACGGCCGGCGCGTTCGCGGGCTCGGTTGCTGGAAGCTGCCACCGCGCTGCTTCGCTCCGGTGGTCCGAGTGCAGTGACCGTCGATGCGGTCACACGTGGCGCCAATGTAGCCCGCGCCACCTTGTATCGACATTTCCCGAGCGGAAACGATTTACTGGCAGCCTCATTCAACAGCCTGATACCGCCCGCGCCGATGCCTGCCGAGACCGGCCCACTGCGCGACCGGCTCATCGAGGTGGTGCTGGCGTTCGGGCAATCGATCGCTGAGTCCGCGGGCATGCTGACCGCGATGAGTTGGCTGGCGCTGGGGCGGGACCTGGAACAGTTGCCAAAGTCTCGTCACACCCGCACGGCCGACAGCCCGGCGATCAGCACACTGCGCGAACGTATCGCCGAGCAGTACGCCGCACCGTTCGATGCCATTTTCGATAGCCCTGAGGCCGCCGAGCTGGGCGAGATCGACCGCCCCCGAGCGATCGCGCTGCTGATGGGCCCGGTGGTATTGGGCCGGCTGTCAACCCTTCCCGACTTCGACTACAGCGAATGCGCGCGCGCCGCCGTGGACGGCTTCCTGCATGTGCAGCGCACGCAGAATCCGTCGCTCAACGAAGCTCATAACGAATCGGCAGGTGCTTGAGACCGCCGACAAACGTCGTGGCGATCAGCTGCGGGTTCCCGTTCAGCTCGATGGATTTCAGCCGCGGAAGCAGCTCGGTGAAGAAACTGTTCACCTCCATGCGCGCCAAAGCGGCTCCCAGGCAGAAGTGCACGCCGTAACCGAATGCCAAGTGTTTGTTGGGATCCCGGCCGACGTCAAAGCGGAACGGGTCGGCGAACACGGCTTCGTCACGGTTGGCGGAGACGTAGGACAGATACACAGCCTCGCCCTTGGCGATCGGCACGCCGCGCACCGTGGTGTCTGCGGTGGCGGTCCGCATGAATTCCTTGACCGGTGTCACCCAGCGGATCATTTCCTCGGTGGCCAGCGGCATCAAATCGAGGTTGTCGGACAAGCGCTTTCGTTGGTCCGGGTTCTCGATGAAAGCCTGTAGACCGCCGGCGATCGTCGCGCTGGTGGTGTCGTGGCCCGCGGTTGCGATGATGACGTAGTAAGACGCGGTATCGACGTCGGACAGCGGCTGGCGGTCGATGCAGGCATTGGCGATCGCCGACGCCAAGTCTTCGGTCGGATGTTCGCGACGCGACGCGGTCAGTGCGTTGAAATAGCCGAAGAACTCGAGCAGAACCTGAAGTTGCTCTTCGAGAGTGGCGCCGCGCTTGAGCTCCTCGTCGTCGCCGCCGAACATTTCCTGGGTCAGGGTGAGCATGCGTGGGAAGTCCGATTCCGGCAGGCCCAGCAGCGACATGATCACGTACAGCGGGTAATTGACAGCGACCTCTTGAACGAAGTCGCACTCGTTGCCTGCGGCCATCATCTTGTCGACATAGATTTTGGCCAGCTCGTCGACGCGAATCTTCAGCGCCCGCATCGCCTTGGGGCGAAACCAGTCCGCGCCGATCGCGCGCACCACCCGGTGCTGCGGGTCGTCCATGTGGATCAGGGTGCGCAGTCCCATTCCGGCTCCCAGCTGGGCGCGTGCCATATCGTCGGCTTTGGCGGTGGCCAGTAGCGGCCGCGGCTCGTTGATGAAGAGGTCGTTGGCACGCTCGATCTCCATGACGTCGGCGTGTTTGGTGATCGCCCAGAACGGCCGATAGGGCGGGCAGTCGACCAGCGACACCGGCGCGTGGGCGCGCAGATGGGTCAGCGCTTCATGTAGCCGTGGCTCGTCGGCATAGGATGTCGGATCGGCGAATACCTTCGCAGCCTCGTCAATGATTGGTGTGCTCATCGGCCTTCTTGCCTTTTTGCTCGCTGGTTCGGGCATTTTCTTGACGTGTGTCAGGTTTTCCAGTGTCCGTGATCGTCGATTACCAAGGAGCGGTTTTCGTCGACCCGTACGCTGGGGTTTTGTGCCGATCCGATCGTCTCGTCCGCGACGAGCCTGGGCCGCCTTCATCGTGGCGGCAATTGCGGTGGCGGCATGTGGTCGGGGTGGCATCACATCGACGAAGTCTGAGCCGGCGTATGCCGGCCCGTTGGACGCCGGCATTGTGCGCACCTCGATGGGCCTGATGCGCGGCATGGTCGCCGCGGATTACCGCCTGTTTCAAGGCATTCCGTATGCGGCACCGCCGGTGGGGCCGCTGCGCTGGCGGCCACCGCGGCCGGCGGCGAAGTGGCCGGGGACGTTGGACGCCACCAAACCGGGCCCGCAGTGCATGCAGGACACCGGACCCAACCCGCATGTGGGCAAGCCGACCAGCGAAAACTGCCTCACGCTCAATGTGTGGGCCCCGCCGCGCGCACGAGGCACCGCCAAGCATGCGGTGATGGTGTGGATCCATGGCGGAGGCTTCGTCAACGGCAGTAGCGACATTTACTACTCGCGTTGGCTGGCCGCCAAGGGCCACATCGTCGTCGTCACGATCAACTACCGGCTGGGCGCGCTGGGATTTTTGGCCCACCCGTCACTCGGCGCGCCGGGCGACGTCGGGAACTACGGGCTGGCCGACCAGCAGGCCGCACTGCGCTGGGTCCGCGATCACATCGCCGATTTCGGCGGCGATCCGCACAAGGTGACGATCGCCGGCGAATCCTCGGGTGGCATGTCGGTGTGCGATCACCTGGTGGCGCCGGGGTCGGCGGGGCTGTTCCGCGCGGCGATCATCCAAAGCGCGCCCTGTCAGGCGCAAGCCGATTTGGCGACCGGCCAGCGCCACAGCGTGGATTACGCGGTGTCGGTGGGGTGCCGCAATCCCGCCAGCACAGCGGCGTGTCTGCGTGCGCTGCCGGCGACTGCGCTTGACCGTCCGCCCTGGTATGTCTTCATCGGAGACTCCGATGCACTCTCTGGTCCGGTTACCGGGACACCGCTGCTGCCGGACGGACCGGTCGCGGCATTCGCCGAGGGTCGGGCTGCCCGGGTGCCGGTGCTGATGGGCGTCAACCACGACGAGTTCACCTTGTTCGCGGCGCTGCGGTACGACAAATTGGGCCGGGGCGTCAGGTCCGCCGAGTACCCACGCTTGCTCACCGACATCTTCGGTACCGACGGGGCCGCAGTCGCGGAGCGTTACCCGCCCGATCGCTACGGTGGGGACGCCTCGCTTGCCTACTCAGCGGCACTCACGGACGGCGTCTTCTCTTGCACCACAGATCGATTGGCCGACTCGTTGAGCCAGGGTGCGCCGGTGTACACCTACGAGTTCGACGATCCTCACGCACCCGCACCGAAACTGTTGCGGCAGGCGCCGTTTCCGGTTGGCGCCAGCCACTCATTGGAGCTGCGTTACTTGTTCAAGGTCGGCGGCGTGCCGCCGCTGGATCCCGGACAGCGGATGCTGTCCGACCAGATGATCAGCTACTGGAGCCATTTCGTCACCAATGGCGCGCCGAAGGCGGCCGGCCAGCCCGGCTGGCCGGCCGAAGGCAGCGATCCCGGCCAGAATTTCTGGATGTCGTTGCGCCCCGGCGGTAGCAGCGTCATCACCAACTTCGAGGAAGCGCATCAGTGCCCGTTCTGGGCGTCGCTGAAGGGCAGGTCGTGAGCACACCTGAGCCGGGCGCCTTCGTCGACGATTGGCTCACGACCTGGAACCGTCATGACGTCGACGCGGTGCTCACGCATTTTCACGACGACGTCGTCTTCACCTCACCGGTTGCGGCTCGGGTGATCCCGGACTCCAAAGGAGTTGTGCGCGGTAAAGGCGCACTGCGCGAATACTGGAGAGCCGCACTGGAAACCATGCCCGACCTGCACTTCGAAATCATCGGCGTCTATCAAGGCGAGTCGGCGTTGGTCATCAATTACCGCAACCAGAGCGGTGGTTTGGTCAACGAGGTGCTGGAATTCGACGGCGGACTCGTGCGTCGCGGGCACGGGACGTATCCGTTGGGCAGCTAGCCTCACGGGCAGTACGCGCTGATCGCGGAACTCACCACCGCATCGACGTCTTGCGGCGCGATGGCTTGTCCCACCAGGCCATTCTGTGTCTGCCACGGCGCGGCGCCGGCGGATTGGTATGCGCACACCTGGTGGCCTGCCGTGATGAGTTTGTCCGACGGGTATTGGGTGCTGAGACCGTGTGCGCCAAGCGCGTTCAGGTAAGCGTCATCCTGGGCGTCAGCGTGTGCCGGCGACGCACTGATCAGCACTGCCGCTGACGCGATGAACGCGGTTGCGATCGTTGCCGGTTGCATCATCTTCCCAGTACACCGCTTTCACGTCGTTTACGAAAGGTGCTTGTTCGGCGTGATCCAGGTGGTGATGTCGGCGTGCACGACCTCGGTCCCGCTGCGGTCGGTCACCGTGACCGGCACGACGAGCTCGAAGCCGTCAGAGCCCTCGGTGATCTGCGTGAAATCCGGCGGGTACACGGCAGCCCGTGCCCGCAGCGAGGTGGTGGCCTTCTGCAGCACCGACTCGGTCCATATAAGCCTTCGGAATCCAGCGATGGCTGCGCGGCACGGTGGCCTCCATCAGCATTCCCATCGCCACCTCGGCGGCATTGCAGGCCGCGATCGCGTGCACGGTGTGCAAATGGTTGTAGACCATGAACCACTTGGGCACCCGCACCTCAGCCAGGCCCGGCTCCATCCGCACTACGTCTGGCAGCACCGAAGCGAAGTAAGGAACCCGCGCCATCGCGGCCGCGGAGAAGAGCCGAGTGCCACCGGGCCGGCCGGAAAGCCGTCGCCATGCCGCATAGGTGCTGGTCGGAGCCGTCATGACGACATACCTTACTCTGGAGTAAGAAGCGGTTGCCCGATGATCGGGCGTCGTCGCCGTCACCGGGTCGGTGGGATTTGGCCGATACCAGGATCTAGGGCATACTGTTCAGGTTGCCTTGCGCCGGGTTTGCGCCTGGTCGGGCATACGACGAGCGCCCAAACGGGCGCGTCCGGTCCCATCCTTGGAACGCGATGAATTTCGGTCGCGGACGAGGCTGCGTGCGGGTGACACACCCGACCGCGGGGGCCGGTGGACCACGACAGGTAAACAGCGGCGCAACATGCGGGCGCGGACGCCAGATCTATTCGGGCGATCGGTGCCCAACGGAACACCGGGTCCGGACACTGGAAGGCAGGTAGGAGAAGCGTGGCGGGACAGAAGATCCGCATCAGGCTCAAGGCCTACGACCACGAGGCGATTGACGCCTCGGCGCGCAAAATCGTCGAGACTGTTGTCCGGACGGGCGCCAGCGTGGTGGGTCCGGTGCCGCTGCCTACTGAGAAGAACGTGTATTGCGTCATTCGCTCTCCGCATAAGTACAAGGACTCGCGGGAGCACTTCGAAATGCGCACCCACAAACGGCTGATCGACATCCTCGACCCGACACCGAAGACCGTTGACGCGCTGATGCGCATCGATCTGCCTGCCAGCGTCGACGTCAACATCCAGTAGGAGATCTGCGAGCAATGGCGAGAAAGGGCATTCTGGGCACCAAGCTCGGTATGACGCAGGTGTTCGACGAGAACAACCGCGTTGTGCCGGTGACGGTGGTCAAAGCCGGGCCGAACGTGGTGACCCGAATCCGCACACCCGAAACTGACGGGTACAGCGCGGTGCAGCTGGCCTACGGCGAAATCAGTCCGCGCAAGGTGAACAAGCCGCTGGGCGGTCAGTACGCCGCGGCCGGTGTCAACCCGCGTCGGCACCTGGCCGAGTTGCGTCTCGAAGATGCCGAGGCGGTAGGCGATTACCAGGTGGGCCAGGAGCTGACGGCCGAGATCTTCGCTGCCGGAACCTATGTCGACGTGACCGGCACCTCGAAAGGTAAGGGTTTCGCCGGAACCATGAAGCGGCACGGCTTCCGCGGGCAGGGCGCCAGCCACGGCGCTCAGGCGGTACACCGTCGCCCCGGGTCCATCGGCGGTTGCGCCACTCCGGCTCGGGTGTTCAAGGGCACTCGCATGGCCGGCCGGATGGGTAACGACCGGGTGACCACGCAGAACCTCTTGGTGCACAAGGTCGATGCCGAGAACGGCGTGCTGTTGATCAAGGGTGCCGTCCCCGGCCGCACGGGCGGACTCGTCATGGTCCGTAGCGCGATCAAACGAGGTGAGAAGTAATGGCTGCCGAGAAGGCCGCGAAAGCGCTCAAGATTGACGTCAAGACGCCGGCCGGCAAGACCGAAGGCTCGGTTGAGCTGCCGGCCGAACTGTTCGATGCACCGGCGAATATCGCGTTGATGCACCAGGTGGTGACCGCACAACGGGCCGCGGCCCGGCAGGGCACGCACTCGACCAAGACCCGCGGCGAGGTCCGCGGCGGTGGCCGAAAGCCGTACCGGCAGAAGGGCACTGGTCGTGCCCGCCAGGGCTCGACCCGCGCTCCGCAGTTCACCGGCGGTGGCGTCGTGCACGGTCCTCAGCCGCGGGACTACAGCCAGCGGACTCCGAAGAAGATGATCGCAGCTGCGCTGCGCGGTGCCTTGTCGGACCGAGCGCGCAATGGTCGCATCCACGCCGTCACCGAGTTGGTGTCGGGCCAGACGCCGTCGACCAAGAGCGCCAAGGTTTTCCTGGGCACGTTGACCGATCGCAAGCAGGTGCTGGTGGTCATCGGACGTAGCGACGAGACCGGTGCCAAGAGTGTGCGCAACCTGCCCGGTGTGCACATCCTGACGGCGGACCAGCTCAACACCTATGACGTGCTGCGCGCGGACGACGTGGTGTTTTCCGTTGAGGCGCTCAACGCCTACATCACGGCCAACACGAAAACAGCCGAGGAGGTTTCGGCCTGATGGCGACCGTTACTGACCCCCGCGACATCATCCTGGCTCCGGTCATCTCGGAGAAGTCCTACAGCCTGATCGATGAGAACGTGTACACGTTCCTGGTGCGCCCCGATTCGAACAAGACGCAGATCAAAATCGCGATCGAGAAGATCTTTTCGGTCAAGGTCGCCGCGGTGAATACCGCCAACCGCCAGGGCAAGCGCAAGCGCACCAGGGCCGGGTACGGCACGCGGAAGAGCACCAAGCGTGCCATCGTCACGTTGGCGCCCGGCAGCAAGCCGATCGACCTTTTCGGAGCACCGGCGTAGCCGAGGATAGAGAGACTTAACAGACATGGGAATTCGCAAGTACAAGCCGACGACTCCGGGTCGCCGCGGTGCCAGCGTCTCCGATTTTGCCGAGATCACTCGCTCCACCCGGGAGAAGTCCTTGGTCCGACCGCTGAACGGTCGTGGTGGACGCAACGCGCACGGCCGGATCACCACTCGGCACCAGGGTGGCGGGCACAAGCGCGCCTACCGGGTGATCGACTTTCGCCGTAACGACAAGGACGGCGTGAACGCGAAGGTCGCGCACATCGAGTACGACCCCAACCGCACCGCGAACATCGCACTGCTGCACTTCCTGGACGGCGAGAAGCGCTACATCATTGCGCCACAGGGGCTTTCACAGGGCGATGTGGTGGAGTCCGGCGCCAACGCCGACATCAAGCCGGGCAATAACCTGCCGTTGCGCAATATTCCGGCCGGTACCTTGATCCACGCCGTGGAGCTGCGCCCGGGCGGGGGGGCCAAGCTTGCTCGCTCGGCCGGTTCGAGCATCCAATTGCTCGGTAAGGAAGGGACTTACGCCTCGCTGCGGATGCCCAGCGGTGAGATCCGTCGCGTCGACGTACGCTGCCGCGCCACCGTTGGCGAGGTCGGCAACGCCGAGCAGGCCAACATCAACTGGGGTAAGGCCGGGCGGATGCGCTGGAAGGGCAATCGCCCATCCGTGCGTGGTGTGGTGATGAACCCCGTCGACCACCCGCACGGTGGTGGTGAGGGCAAGACCTCCGGTGGTCGTCACCCGGTCAGCCCGTGGGGCAAGCCCGAGGGGCGGACCCGCAAGAGCCACAAGACCAGCGACAAGCTCATCGTCCGGCGCCGGCGCACCGGCAAGAAGCACGGGCGCTAGGAAGTCGAGGAGTAGCAAATGCCACGCAGCCTGAAGAAGGGCCCGTTCGTCGACGACCATCTGTTGAAGAAGGTCGACGTGCAGAACGAGAAGAACACCAAGCAGGTCATCAAGACCTGGTCGCGCCGGTCGACCATCATTCCCGACTTCATCGGTCACACGTTC
>Ga0209248_10000119_pt1 | contig 27163 bp, 32 predicted proteins | sample BogFormECP04_OM1_FD_188241 | JGI IMG/M metagenome (GOLD analysis project Ga0209248, IMG submission 188241) | Bog forest soil microbial communities from Calvert Island, British Columbia, Canada - ECP04_OM1 (SPAdes) (version 2) | ecosystem: Environmental > Aquatic > Freshwater > Wetlands > Bog ... | reverse complement strand
GACAGAGCAACAAGGCTTAGCTACGCTCTTAGGGCAACAATCTCAATTCGATACGCAAGTAAGCCAATGGGGCACGCAAGCGGCGGTGAATCAGATTCAGAGCATAACGCAGCAGCAAGGGCAAGCAGCGGGGTACAATGCGCAGAACACGGCAGGCATTGCCAATGCGTTCAATCAACGTCAACCGATACCGCAAGTAGCGCTTACTAATTCTTTGGCTCAAGGTCTTGGACAGATAGGAGGATTATTCGGCAATACGCAAGCCAACTATAATACGACTGCTCCTAATCAGAATCCATCAGGAGTACCGGCAACCCCGATAACTCCTATTTATACAAACCTTCCTTCTAATTCAGCAGACCCATTAGACCCATTAACCGGAACGCCGGTGAATCCCTTTGGTGGTTAGTTATGGCTCAAATTAAAATCTATCAGCAAGGGCAATTAGCATCACCAGTAGTGGGAACGCCCGGCGTTAATCCAGCAGGAGCAGAAGCAGTCAATGCCGCATTGAGTTCTAATGCAGGACGAATTGAACAGCAACAAGAGTTAAATCGAGCAAGCATTAATTCTACTAACACCATGCGCGGTGCAGCACTAGATGCCAATACTGTCATAAATCGTTCGATGGCAGAGACGCGACAAAATTCTATTAATAACCAGAATGCGCTTTTAATGTCGCAAGTTGATTTAGGCAATGAAGCTAAACAATTACAAGGTCAACGCACCGTATGGGATTTAAATCAATTTCGAGAAAGTTTTCAGCGAGATAGGTACGCAAATTATTTAACGAAGGAAGCGGCGCAGCGTAGACAGAATGCGGTTATGCAGCAACAACAACAGCGCCAGGACCAGGTAGACGCGAGAAACTCTTTAGCACCAGCTATAGGACAGATGACTAGCTATGCTGCTGGATTGAATCAACAGATAACATCCGGCGCTATTGATGGAAGAAAGGCAGGTGACGCCTATACTCAAGGTATCGACCAGATAAAGAGCAACATTATGGAAGGACTTCCATCTTCTTTGAGTGAAGCGTCTAAAGACATAATCGCAGAGCAAGTAAGCCAATATCAAATTGGACAGGCTAAAGCAATAACTGAATTTGGGTATCGACAGTACAATCAAAATCTAATTAAAGGAACTACTCAAGTCACTTCCGCTCTAGCCGACCAATCTGGTGTGCAACCTTATACTGATGCCACTGGCACTACCTATCCCGCCACAAGCACACAAGCACTTGATATGACCTTGGCTAAAATCAATAATCGCTTGGCGGCGCAGAACGAAGCATCGGGACCGGCGGCAGCAGCTAAAATCATTGGTGACACTAAAGTTGCGGCGTTTAAGAATTGGGCACAAGCGAACATAAACAACGGCAATACGGGGGTGGTGCAAAAGTACCTAACGCCGGATAAAGATGGAAAGCCCTTTGTAGAACAATATGTTCCTACTCTTGACGCAGGCGATGTTAAATCATTAGACACAAGCATTAGAGCTAAAGATGGCGAGATGCGCACCATTCAAGACAGGGAAGCTGAACACGTTGAAATGGTAACTAAATCAAATGTGATGAACTTAGTCGCACCGGCAGAAGCAAGCTTTGATAATCGCGGTGTGCAGTATCAAGCCAGGCAACAATTGTTGCAAGGGCTCAATGACCATTTGAACAAGCCTTCTTCAGAAGCCAACACAAGAGCGATTCAACAGTACATGCACGGTCTCAATACCGTCAATACAAACATACATCAGATTGACACGGCGGAGAAAGAAGCGCAGCGTCACGCAGAGTCAGAAGCTAAAGCGGATATACGGGAAGGGAAAGCGGCGCAGCGAGAAGCTAAAGCGCAAGTGAAAGAAGAGAAGCAACAACGACGATTCGATGAAAGCAATCGATATAACAGCCCGGAAGCCGGCGATGCTCGCGCTGAAATTCTTGGCTTATCTAAAGAGATGGCGACAGATAAGAAATTGAAAGGCACTAAAGAAGATTTTCAATCGGTCAAGAATTTTCAAGACAAGCTCGATAAAGCCACTAAGCTTGGCTACTACTCTAGAGACGGCATTATGGATTCTCAATGGAGCAAGATGCAAGCTTTAGTAATTGATAAGACTGACCGCATTCACACAGCCGCTTCTAAGCCGGGGCTGATGGATTTCCTTGGCTTAGCGCGAGACAAGCCAGTAATAAAGGCGGATAGTGAGAAGCTGAAAGAATACACTCTGAGCGGGGCTCATCAGAAAATCCACCAGTTGTATAATCCAACAGGAGATAGGCTTCATGGTTTGGCTATCGATGAACATGCTAATCATCAGCTACTCGATGCGGAGACAGCGTATAGAAATAGACACCCTCAATCTTCAGAAGATGCGGTTTATCAATTTCTAAAATCATATAAGAATGGCGTCATCACTCCTGGACAATTAGTTAAGCCAACAGGACAATAATGGCAGACCCTAACATTGACAGTTATATAGACCAGTATGATTCAGGCACATTGCCGAAAGAGGTTCAACTTCAAGCGGAAACTCCGTCGCTTGATACGTTTATGGATAAATGGGACAGAGAGCATCCTACGATAAAGCCTGGTGTCGAGAAGCCTGAGACGCCTATTGGTCAAGCGCCACCACCTAAAGTAAAGCAAGAGCCTCCTAAAACTCTTACTGGATATTTGAGCGAGACCGTTAAACCGTTCTATGATTTCCTTGCCGATGAGAATAAAATCGGCATGGCTGGTGTTCATGAAGGCGAAGAAGGAGTGTTAGCACAATATGGAAAGCAGTCTTACGAAGATGCTGAGGCGCACCTTGAATCAGATAAAGCAATGCTGGAAGAGACGCAGAAGAAAGTAGATGCTTTCCGCGATGCCAATGCCGCATATAAAGCATTCTCTATTGTAGAGCCAGCAGCGCGCATGATGCCATTCCTCGCACATTTAGCCGGTGCGTATGGCGCAGGTGCCGTAACTGGCGCAGGCATAGGCGCCGCTATTGGAACCGCAATAGCAGCACCTACCGGAGAGAGTATAGCACCGCTCACTATCCCTGCTGCTGCAATAGCTAATGGCGCATTAGGCGGCGATGCTGCTGTATTCACGGCGACATCAGCGCTTATGGGCGGGAACGCTTATATGAAGTTTAGACGTGAGGGACATAGCCAAGATGAGGCGGCGTTATGGGGCACGGCGCTTGGCGTCGTTCAAGGCTCTATTGGCTCATTACGCTTTGCACAAGTAGCCGGTACGCTCAAGAGTCAGATAGCTAAAGCAGCACAACCATTAATGCAAAGCGCTTTAGTTCAATATGGAAAGATGATAGGTGCGCAATCCGCATTAGGAGCTACGCAAGAATTATCAGCGCTGGTTATGGAAACGGCATTAGCGCATTCATCGAATAGGAAAGGCGAAGCACCTACACTAGATGAATCAATTCAGAGACTATCTCAGGCGGCACGAGATTCAGCCGTACAAGCAGCAGCTTTAGCATCCGGCGTCGAGGGCGCTAAAGCCGTCTGGAAAATCCCTAGAACACTACCGCAGACGCTCAGAGTTTTAAAGCAAGCAGCGCAAAACCCTCAATCCAATTTGGCTGAATTACCCTCGCCGGAACCACCGCCTAAACCAGTAGAGCCGGTGAAGCTTGAAGAGGAAATACCGAAAGAAGAGACACGCACTAAAGCAGAGATTGAGCGAGACGAAACACGCGAGACGCTTAAGGGTCGAGTTAGAGAAACAGTTAGCGAACGCAAGCGCTTAGAATCAAAATTAGAAAGGCACCAAGCAGAAATAAATCGTTTACGTCCAGACAGAAATCCTAATGACAAATTTTATTTAAAATCGGCAGAACTCAATAAGGAAGTAACGCGACAGGAATTAAGACTGGCTAAAGAAAACGAAGCGGAACTAACGAAGAAACAAATTGCTACTGAGAACGAGCATCACAAAATTGAGATGAAACGTTTAAAGTCTATCGCTGCTCGCACTGAGAGCCCAACACAAGGCGGCGTCCCTAATAGCCGGATGGAACGGGGAACGGATATTCAATCGACCTTGAATCGCATTAGGCACTACATCAAGAATCAAGATGACGTAGCGCTTACTATTGATAAGTACAATGCTGCTGAAAAGAACAACAGCATCACGCCGGAACTACATAATGAATACGACGCTGCTAATTTTGTTAGAAACTTAAGCGATAAAGAATCTTCAGAAGTGAGGCAGATAGCCAATGACATTAAGCTTGCATATGAAACGGGTAAAGCGGGTAGGATTAAGCAACTTGCGGATAAGTCAGAGAAACGTTTCATTCTCTTGGCTAAATTTAGAGAAGCGGCCCAAGGTGCAAATCCTAAAAATCGCGTGGAAGCTGATGTTAACCCGCCAAGTAAGGCACCGCTTGATTTATCCAAAGGCAAAATTGCGCCGGGTCTACTTAATTTCTTTGGCAACTATTTAGCTAAGTGGAAGTTTGTTCTACGTGACGCGCCGGATAGAGACGAGCTTCTCAAAGAAATTGGCGTAAGAGAAGAGCTAACTAAAATCGACAAGCAGACTATGGACAACGATAAGATGCTGATGGGACATCTTACCCGTGAGACCGGCAAGACGGCGCCACAAGTCAACGAACTCATTCGCTTAGGTGCTAAGAATAAAATCTCCATCACGGTTTATACAGGCGGTAAAGAAGGCATTGAAGAATTGCCGAAACAATCGCTTATAACCATTAATCAAGCCATAGATAAACTGGCTCAATTAAGCGACCCGGACGCAGCGAAAGCTTTATACGAAGGCAACAAGTTTATGCCTGAAGAGTTAGGAGCATTGAGTACCAAGCAAGAAATAATCGATAAGCTATCAACAGAAGATGAAGCCTATGTGAAGATGGCAGATGGGTATGTCGCTGCATACAAAGAGCTTTATCCGAGATTAGCCAAGGAATTTAAAGAGGCGTTTGGTGAAGAGTTGCCGAACAATCAATTCTATTCTGGCACCATACGGCACCTAAAGAATGATGCGCCTGGACAACAAGAATTTGAAGCGCAGATGAAACAACGGCGCACTGCCTATAAGACAGGTACAGCAGCAAAGCCCGGCGCAACTATGGAGAGAACAGGAGATACGTCCGCATTGGCTTATGAGGACATGCACCAGAAATTTTCTCGCAATAGTAGGCAAACGGAACATTGGATAGGAATGCGAGAGAAGAGTAAAGAAGTCTTGGGTCCGCTACTTCGAGACCCTGAACTTGGGAGAATCATTGATAGGAAGTATCTCGGTAACGCCTTGCTCAAATCAATGCGAGAAGATTTATCAGACATTATTTATGGCAACTCTGATAAGAAGAGTGATTGGGGCGATTTCCTGAACGAGCATCTTCTGAAGAACACTTCCATTTTCATGCTCGCTAGCAAACCATTGATGTTTGTTAAACACATATTGTCTTTCCAAAGTGCTGCTAATCATATGCCGGTAGCACCTTTGATTAAAGGAGTAGCGGAATTTTATAGTCATCCAATTAAGAACAGTCGAGACCTTGTTAAAACTAATGAATACATTACGCGACATGGCAAAGAAGATTTAAACACCGCCGTTACTGCTCAGATGCCGGAAGAGATGAAGCATCCTTTCTTTAGGTCAGTAGACCATTTCGTTATGGCACCTACCATATACGGTATCAAAGCAACAGACCTAGCTATCCTTTATGCCGCTAGAAAATACTTCATAACGCAAGGTATGACAGAAGCGCAAGCCATTACTAAAGGCGGCGAGATTCTACATAATACGCAAGTCTCAGCCGCCATTGACATGACTTCAAGTTTATCTAGAAGCTCACTAGGTAAGCTCGTTACTCTGTTTCAGGGACAAGTTACGAATTTGGCGACTGAGACTTACATAGCTTGGGACCGATGGATGGCTATTCCTAATAAAGAGAACTTCGCTTATGCGGCTAAAACGTCTCTCGTTAGTGGAGTGAGCTTAGCCATATTTGAAGGAGTCAATGCAGTGTACAAGTACGCTCTAGCTCCCGATGATAAGGCACGAGATGAAGCCATGTATGAAGGCTTCACGGCAGCAGGGTTAGGCATGATACCGATTATCAACTACCCTCTCATCAAAGATTTTACAAAGGGCGTAGGAACGTTAGTGTTAGACAAGCTTGGAGACCAGGATTTTAAAGTGCCTGAGATGTCTGGCTTGCTTACTAGTCTAGGAGAGAATTGGATAAAGGCGGGAACAGATTATCTTCGCGCAGCTAACGACCCTGAATGGGCAGATGAGCATACTTTGCAATTGATAATCGATGCTGACAATACTATCGGATGGAAGATAGGTAGCCCGCTCAAATCGCCTCTTGACTTTGCGCATAAATTAGAGATGTCACAAAGAGGCGAATAACCTCTACAATAGGAGCATCATGCCTGTAACCACCACAAACCTAACAGCGAATTTCACCGGCGATGGAGTCACGGTTACATTCCCATTTACTTTCGCTCTGCAACAAGCCAGTGATTTAACAGTCTATCTAGCAGGTGTGCTTCAAGCTAATACGCTGTACGCAGTCAATATAAATGCCAATGGCGTAGGCGGTACAATCTCATTTACGACTGCACCAACAGCCGCAATAGCTGGGTTCATGCAGCGGGTCATCCCGGTGTTGCAACTCACAAGCTTGACTAATGAAGGCGACATACCCTCGATAACGTTAACCAATATAGTTGACCGGTTGACGATGATTGACCAGCAGCTATCATTTAGTGTTGGCTTATCGTTGTCCCTCCCTGCCTCTCAGGCGGGCATAGTTAGTTTAGTTCTTCCAGTACCCGCCGCTACTCAATTCTTACAGTGGAACGGCACGGCGACGGCGTTAGTAAATGCTTCTCTATCTCCAACAAGTACATTAGGTCCAGGCACCACTACGGCTAATGCGGTGGCGCTGTGGAACTCTACTAATGGCACATTGTTGGGACAGGTTACGGGTACTGGTAATTCAGGGCAAGTATTAACTTCTCCTGGTGCTGGTGGCGCACCTACTTGGACTACTCCCGGCGTAGGCGCAGCGGTGCCATCAGGTTCTATCTTCATGTTTTATTCTAATTATGGCGGCAATGCGGTGCCTTCAGGATATTTTGTCTGTGATGGCACTAACGGCACTCCTAATTTAATCGGCATGATACCAATGGGCACGCAATTATCTACAGGCTCTCAGGCGCCTAATGCCGCCGGGTATGGTGCGCAAACTAATAACACTACCGTTGGTTCAATTACGCATACTCATTCATTGAGCGTCACGGGTAGCGGTAGCGGCACCACTGCCGCTGAAACTACTTATGACCTTTGTACTGCCGGGACAGGTAATTTAGTAGCTGTATATGCGCACGTCCATAGTTTTTCACTAGGTTTCACTTCTACAGGTACATCAGGCACTCAGAGTGTTAATGCACCTGCTTGTTACGCAATTTGTTTCATCATGAAATCATAACTAAGGAGAACAATAATGACATTAAAATCAAAGGTAGAAGCGGGATTTCAATTGGTAGCGGCAGATTTTCATACTGGACATTTGCTTGCTGATAAGTTCATCGATAGCATTGTTTCCGCCATCAATAGCTTGGATACGAATAAAGATGGCATATCGGATATTGCTGAATTTGCACCTCTCGTGCTTCAAGCTTTCCCTAGTCTTGTCACATTATGGAATCTTGTTGATTCGAGCACGCTTGTTCAATTGATTGCATCTTCACCAGTATTTCAGAAAGTAGACAATGCGCATGTTCAAACCGCGCTGCAAGAAATCATTGCTGCTATTCAACAAGCAGAAGCGACCGCGGCTAAAGGAGCACCTCCTAAAGCATGAATGGCACGCCCTCAATCTATTTGATATTCACGATAGGGATGTTAGCTTTAGCTGGTTCTGCCGCCATTACTGTAATCATATTAAATCCACAAGAACATTATGACTTGCAGGCAATTGTAATAATCATTGGCTTTCTTACCCCGACAATAACATCATTAATTGGAGTGCTTAATAGTCAAAAGAACTCAGAACGAATAGGGAAAGTGCAGGAAGATTTGAAAATCAATAATAACCTTACCCAACAAATAGCCGACAAAATAACGTCTGCTGACAAAGGAGATAAATAACATGCCTTTCCCCTCTTCCGCACTGAAGCTACCACCAGTAGCGCTTAGTTGGGTGACGCCATTTGACCTTAATCGAAACGTCATTCAATACACACAGCAAGACCGGGCTATCTGGTACTACGCAGCTACACAAGCGCCAGTAACATTAGGCGCAGGGCTATCGTCTACTGCTCTATTTGGCTTATATAATCCGACAACAAGCGTCAGCAATCTAATAATCCGTTCTGTTCAAATATCAGCCAGTGCGGACGTAGCAGCGGCAGCAGCTATATTCTATGTGAAAGTAACTAATGGCGCTGCTAATCCAACAGGAGTAACGACTATTGCTAATGGCGCAGGTGCGGGTCCAATCATTACTCAAGGTGGTCAGAATTTTGGTGCCGTTTCTGTTGGAGTACCGTTTATAGCGGCAACTTTAAATTCTACTCCGCTTATAATCCGCATTGCTTCTGATGCTTTGACCACTACAGCGCCACAAACTACTTTAGATGATTACATCAATGGGCAAATGGGATTATCGCCTGGGGACCAATGGACTATTCAAGCCAGTGCTGCTATCGCCATTTACGCTTCGATAGTTTGGGAAGAACAGCCTCAGTGGTAAAGGTCGTATATAACGACGCCCTCAAAGCCGAGTATCGGCATATGTTTTCTATTTGCGCCATAAAAGCTTCTCGCCGTCCATTCGTTAACATGGCGCTTAGAAAGATAATGGACGGCGAACTTCGCTATTTAGAGATTGCCAATCAATACGCAATGCCTTGGATTTTCCTTGGCTGTATTCACTTGATGGAGTCCGGTTGTAATTTCAATCGTCAATTGCACAATGGAGACTCTCTAAACTCTAGAACGATTCACGTACCTAAAGGTCGTCCGCCACTTCCTTTACTCCCACCATTCACTTTCGAGCAATCAGCCAAGGATGCTCTCGACCTGTTTGGTTTCGATAAATGGAAAGACTGGACGATAGAGGGCATTCTCTGGTCAATGGAGAAGTGGAACGGTTTAGGATATAGGCAGTACCATCCCAATGTGAAATCGCCTTACCTATGGGCAGCTACCAGCCTCTATACCAAGGGCAAATACGTGAGCGATACAAAGTTCTCTCCTAATGCGGTATCGCAGCAAATAGGCATTGCCGCGATACTGCAGTTAGCTATTCAAACTAATGTGTGGAAGCCTATACCGGGTTAGAAGTCTTAGTTACTTCCGGCGTCACGCCCGTCTTTCGTTCTATGTACTCTCGTACCGCCTCTCTAGCTAAATCACTTCTAGTCCGAAACTCTTTGATTGCTAGAGCATCCATCTTATCTACCAATAACGGGGGAAACCCTAAGAGTATCTTTCGGTAGTACATTTTCTTCTGTATCATGATTCACCTCTGATATATGGGGCATTGCCATTATACCATATGATTCATATCTAGATAATGTCGTATGAATATCTGTTATCGGTTCCGGGTCTTGGTAGACGACGGCAGGCGCGAACCAGGTAAGGATAATAACTCCGGTGCAAATAATTTTCGCCATTGGTGCTCCTCTATGTAACGAGTTTTGTGCCTTGACACGGACGAGATGAACTAGATGAAGGCAATGCTCTTGGCTCAAATAGCCTTCGCCATTGGTATTCTGCTATTAGCAATGCGTCACAAGTATCTAGGGTGACTTTGAGGTCAGGGAATAATTCTTGTGCCTTGGCTTGATGAGCGCGTTTTCGCGCAGTCTTTTCTTTGGCTTTAGCGCTGCCTAGTGGTGCCCATTTGCCGCCGAGACTAAAAGCGTATTGCCAAGTCTTAGGATTTATCAATTCAAATGGGAGATTAGCGGCATAGATAATGCCGGTAATGATGCCGGTATTCTTGCCAAATTCAAAATCATTATGCTTTGATGCCGCGCCTTTCTCGCCAAACGTATGTACGTTTTCAATAAGAACCTGAATATCAAAATACTGGGTGTCGTCTACAATATTCGCGGCTACTTCATACCAGGATAATTTTGAAAATCGATAGACTTGTATCGCTCGTTTAGGACTTATGAATACCGCCGCGCCAGTGCCGCCCGGGTCTATTCCTAACGCCGCTTTCATAGTATTGCCCTCACAGTGCCGTCTAAGCTAACAAAGTCTTTCCAAATTTTAGAACACCAAGTACATTGATAAATAACAGGAGCGTGACTCATAGTCGCGCCACTAGTAATGACGATAGTATGCAAGTATCCTCGACCTTGCCAATACCAGCAAAATTCATCGTACACGTTTATGTTTCAACCTCATGCGCATAAAATTTTGAGACCGTTTAGCATTGGCTTTATCATTTGGATGAGCAGCCATGTAGCGAATCTTTAAAGCCAGTCTAGCTTTCTGCTTATCGTTTCTGCATTCCGTGCACCATGATTGAGGACGCCCTTGACGTAAACCAAAATAGGGAAGGATAGCCATTTGCCTAGCGCATTGAGGGCATACTCTATAATCGCTCTCCCAAAATTCTTTATCCAAACTATCCAAGTATCCTTGTCGCCTCCTCAAGATGTCCATAGGCATAACGAAAGGCAATCTCATACACTACGTCCCGTTGACGTGTGCCGAGGTTCGTCCACCAATTACGAGCACGTATGAGCATAGACATTTCATTAGCATTGAGCGTGCCGATTACTTTCAATTTGTTCTCTAGAGAGAAGAACATCGCCGTCGCAGACATTAGAGTCAGCGCGTCTTTAGTGTAAACATCCTTGGCTTTTATCGATGGGTCCAAACCATCTTGAAGCGTGTCTACTTCATGCTCTTTAATATCTCTTCCCATTAGGTCAATGCCTCCGTAACTATGTCGGACAAGCAACGGGAGCATAATTCAGCTTCAGGCCCTTCTACAGAGTTAAGAGTGCCGCAAAGGTAGACATGCAATTCAATAAGGTAAATTTGTCCTTTAATGGTGCGTTTTACGTCCTTTACAGGGACTTTAACAATTTCAACAACGCAATGGTCGCAAAAACTTTTCTTCATTATGGCGCTTCTCCTACATCAACGCCTAACTGTTCAGACATGGCAATCGGTCCACCGTTAACGCCTTCAAGCGCTCGTCTGCTAACTGAGAATCTACCTATCTCTATCGCGGCACCCACTAATGGATTCTCTTTCTTAAGCCAAGAGATTCTAAAATCGAATGCGTCTTTAGCAGCGTCGTAATAGCAAGAGACGCTGCAACTATTAGGGACAAATACTTGTGTAGTCATTGGGCTTCTTAATCTCCTATCTTCGTTCAGTATTTCCATCTCTTCATCAGTGTATTGATGCTTGTTTTGCGCTCGTAGCTCTTCAGCGCTTCTCGTAGCGGGAAATGATACCGCTTCTAGTTCTTTAGTATCTGGATTGAATACATGCACCGGAAACTTTGGATGAGCAACAAACCTAACATCATTTACTTCCGCAACGTTAACGAAAGGGGCTTCCTTGCCATACATTTCACGTAAAGCCGCGCTAAATTCATCATCGCTTCTCGTATCGTAACGCTCGAAAGGCTTCCGCTTCGATTGGCAATCCTTGGGTCCATGTTGGGACTCTATCAAGACATCCTCTGAAAGAATCCAAACTTCCTCCGCCTCGCAAGACTTGCACAATAGTTTCATCGTGCACGTGAAATTTTGTGTCATATTCTGTACCCTCCATACGTAATAACGCTTCTACAAATATATCTCTAGCTATTGCCTGGACTATATTCTCTGTCAGACTGCCTCCATATGTGGTGCTTCGAGACCATCCTCGAATGGCGTCTACCGAGTAGTACGATAGTTTTGTTGACCGGGTAGTGCTCTCTAATTTTGGAAAGCAATAGCGCATAATACGGCCTGAGGGCAGCTTCATACACAGCCATAGGCCATGCAAGAATACGGTCAACTTGTCTAGCCTGATAGGTTGCTTTGTCTGTACCGCTTCTATAGCCGCGCATTCTATTGTCCTCCAAAACTCTACAATCTTCGGATTCGCTCTCCGCCATCTAAATTTAATAAGATTGCAAGTATAGCCAACATCAGATGAGCATGGCTCAGTGCCATTTGTTTTGCAACTCTTACGATAAAGCATGTAATGATACCTGGCATCATCCATTTCAGCCTGAGTGGCGCTCTGAAGTAACGGTTTTATCATTGGCTCAAGGTCCACTCGACAGCCTTTAGTCATCGTCAAATAAGCAGAAATACCGCCTTGATAGCCAAGCGCAAGTTCAGACACTTTGCCAACTAAACGCTTCTCTTTATTGATGTTCTTATTAGGGAAAATGCTTTGCGCAGCGGTGACGTAAGGGTCTATTCCTTGCCTAAACATTTCAAGTTTATCTTCCTGACCAGCTAGCCAAGCTAACACCCTGGCTTCTATCCCCGATAAGTCTCCAATGAGAAAATCGTATCCATCATCTGGAATAAACATGCCGCGAATAGAAGAGGAGAGAGCACGGGAAGCCTCATCATAAGCCCATTTAAAGAACTCATAATCCCCAATAGAAAGTATCTTGCATAACGTTTCCATCTGGTGCTTACCGCGAAAGAGATTCTGTAATTGCACTCCTCGACCGCCAAATCTACCGGTATGCGCGGCATGATACGCCGCCGTATTTCTCAATCGATTATCGGCACTCACTCTAGCTATCAAACCTTTGAATTTAGCCAAGCTTGATTTATTGGAATCGAGGAAAATTTGAATAGCTATTCCAGCATCCCAATGGTCCTCAGCAAATGGCTCTAAAGTAGTTGCCTTGGTATCCGGCACTTCAAGCCCTTGTGCCCATAACCATTCTTTAAATTTGGCTCTTTGCGTAGGCGGAAACGTTTCCCCGGTGATTTCGCAAAATTTCCCCCGTAAATAAATTTTGTGTTCGTCTAACAACGTCATAACAGTGCGGACAAGCGGCACATCGATGTTAACGCCACTCTGATTAATCCGCTCATTCATTCGCCATACTCTCGTTTCATACGGCGTGAGGTCAGGCAGAGCTTCATCTAATTGCTTCTCAACTAGAACGTCTTGTTGGCAGTACTTGTATAATTTGGCAAAATGGTTTGGTCGTTGTTCAGGAGTCCAAAATGTTCCATCTTTACGCGGTCGTGATAGAACCAGCATTGAGGCATTACCTTCCATATCCTTCTGAGCAGGAAGCTTCAATACTTTCGCCACTGTTTCAAGCTTCTGAGGTAATCCACACGCCGCCGATTTCGCCATTGTGCATTTCCAACGATGAATCGATATTGGTGGGTAGCCGTAGCGCTTAACCATAATTTCAGACCATATGGCTTGTTCAAAACCGGCATTGTGAGCGACGAATATAACCTTATCGTCTCTCGCCATATGGTCAAGCCATGAACTATAGAAAGGCGATTTTATTAAAATATCTGGTGGCGCCGTACCGGTGCCAGAATCATATGCTAAACATAAAATATCGGTCGATGGGTGTGCGGCATAAACCGCAACACCCACCTTCCGCAAATCAAGCTTACTTCGCGTCTCGAAATCGAGATAGCATAGATTAGAGGTCATCGTCTCCAAATTCGCTTGAATTGTCAGTGTTGTATTCGTCTGGCTTAATGCCCGCAAAATCTTTAGTCGGGTCAGCGACGTTGATTAACGGCTCTCCGTCTTTGATTTTGACGATTGAAGTGATACCAAAGCTAACGCCCATATTGCCAGCAGCAGCATAAGTGAAGCAAGACACGGCCGCACGTGCATAGCATCCTGAATAAAAGTCAGCTTCATCTTCAATGGGCACTCGCTTACCCTCTTCATCAATTCGATTGTAGACAAGCTTAATCGGACGACCATAGCTAGACATTTTGACAATGACTTTGTTCGCGTATTCAGGGTATTTATCAAGGTCAAAACCTCTCGAATTATCTGAGTCTTTCTCGACGCCTTTACGGAAGGGCAAAACCCATCCTTTCTTCTTAGGCCATTTTATGGTGGCGCAAGCTATCGCCATCTCTTTCATTTCCTTCAAGCCTGGGTCTTTAGGGTCAAATATGCCGGTGATAGACCAGACTTTCTTATCGTCGTCTCGCTTCTCCGGTTTGAATACGTGAGCGAAGCTGACACGAAAGACCGGGGTGATTAGTGCTTTTGTTGCCGTAGCCATTGTGTGCATCCTTTGCCTTAAGCGGCTTGTTGGTTTAGTGTGAGTGGAGTTTTGGTGTTGCCGATGTCGGCATTGTGGTAGCTGGTTGAATAAGGGGCTCCTTACCCTCCCATACTGTAATTTTGTCGGATTGAAAATCAAACATGAGATTGACTCTCGTATTGTCACCAGGCAATGGTATTTCTACTTTGTTGCCTGGTATGGCTTTAATCATGTGAGCCATGAACATCATGAAATTCTCTTTCACAAGAGCCATTCTGCCTGAATCAATTAGCTGTTGAATCTCAGGCGGATAGACAATCGGTTGTTCTTCAGTCATCGTTCACTCCTTCTATTCCATGCAAGCATGGCGTCTTGTTCTGATTTAAATACAAAATTGCATTTATTTCGGCAATCAAGCCAGAAATCTCCTTCGCAGTCTTGAAGGGATATTTCATCGTCTCCGCAAAATGGACAAGGAAGCGGGTCGTCAATCAAGGCATAAAGTAAATTTGTCCCTATTTCTTGTGCCCGGCTAACTAAATCGTTTCTTCTAAGAGTTTCGCATTGCAGTTTAAAGTCTTTACGAGACATGTTTAAGCGGATACTGTTATTCAATTGGCACCTCCTCAAACGGGTCCGTAATTTTCACGCCCGGCAGAGATGTTTCAATTTTGGCAAGAGTGGTGCCGGTTACTTCTCTTGTCGTGAGTTTAGATAGGTCAATAGCGCACTTCAAAGTTTTGGCATACTTCTCAATTTCAGCAGGAGATTTAACTTCATTCGGTTTTAAAAGTTCCGGCCTGCTGAAAGGAAGGGCTTTAAATAAACATTCGACCAGTTTGTCTTTATCGCTAATAGTCCATTTCCGATTACCGCGCTTCTCTTTCAATTCATAGCCTGGTATTTCAGTACCACGTAAAGCCTCTCCCTGGGCATAGGAAGCGACCGAATCCAACCACTTACGAATCATAGGCGCAGCATCGAGAATTTGCGCTAGACGTTCAGGAGTGGCTTCTACATAATAGGCTGATGCTCTTAATTCAAAACCTGTTCTGGCTTTTATCGGACCCGCCGGATAAGAGCCAACGTTGTCCAGGGGAACTTCAGCAAACTCTATTCCGGTTTGTTCGCTTCGATATTCTTCGTGTATTTTACAGACGACCTGGGCAGGGCAATATTTGCACCAGTCTCCAGCTTTAAATTCTGGATTTGCCACTTCCGTAAGTTTCGCTTTGTCCAGGAGTTGCTGATGAAATTCGTGGAGTCGGTCGATGCTAATTTCGTAACTTTGAATCCCGTCATTGATTCTTGGCTGAAAGATGATGCACTGAATGGTATCGATTTCAAGTTGGTCGGACTCCTCTAAACTGTAATAGGCGCCAAGAGCATAGCATTGTAGCTGTTTATTGCCCTCTACTTCTACTTTGGTTCCTGCTCCATATTTAAAGTCGATAGCCACAATTCGACGATACGGAACATGAATAATACAATCGGCAGTGCCACCCAAATCAGGATTACCCGGGATGTCCAATTTAGTTTCCGTCTGGATGCAATCATTTCCAATCTTGTAGCGGTCTCGCAAATCACAGATATAACCAACATACTCCCTGATTGCACGCTTCATCTCCTCGTCATATGAAAATTTGAATCCCTCAACCTCATAATTCTCATGGCTTAACGCCCATTTCCGAGAATCTCCTTTCTCATCTTGTCCGAGAGCTATTTTAAGCTCTAATTCAGCCATCATGTGCGCATATGTGCCTTCAGCAGCGTATTTATTAGGTGCGCTTGGTGGCATCTGCTCGCTTAGCGATACGGACCCTGGACAATTCCAGAATCGTTCGCAAACGGAAGCGCTTAATTTCTTGTGAACTCCGTTCATCGTCTTGTTACTCCCAACAGCATTACGCATAAACCAAAGAAACTACCAGCGATAAACGCCCATAAATGAGGGCATTCTATGTGCATTTTTCGTAGTACTTGCGTAATAAAAGCTGGCGTAAGCTAACTTCTATCTGGTCAGCTACTTGGAATATTTCGTCCATTCTTCCGTTACGCTCGAATGCCGCATAGAGCTTAGGCGGTATGCGCATCTCGATTATAACCATGGCTTCATCCGGCACTGATTTCGTATCCGCTGTTTGTTGACGATGACGTGTCAATTTTCTTGCAAACGCTTCATCAGTATCATCCGGCTCATCAATAGGCAGCATAATCAAATCGTTTTTCATGTTTTGCACTCCTTTGTAATTGCGCCGGGGATTGAGGAATCGAACCTCCATAGTCTTTTCCGCCTTAATAGGCGGTGCTTATTCCAGCTTCCTATGTCTGCCTACGCCGTCGCGTATTTCCCCGATAAGTACTGGTTTCTTTGCCCTTACAGAGCCAGCATGTAAGCTTTATCTCGGCTAAGCTCAGTTAATCAATCCCGCATTAGCAGTACTGTTAACGTATTGCCAACAAACAGGATAGTTGCCGTCCACATGTGCGCAATTAGGCACATTAGGATAGGTAACAGCGCTACTTGTTAGAGTGATATTCGCAGAATTTAGAGGGTCTCCAAATCCTGTTCCTGATACCGTTGCGGCGCCTCCGGTATTCCCTGCTCCGGTAGTGACATTGTTAAACAAAGTCACTGCAAGTGCATTCGTTGGCACCGTCCCTATTCTGGACCCAGATGTAACGGACATGATGATTACCTCGTGTTAGCTAACAGGAGTATTATCTCAGTACTTGCCGCCATGCGTAATAGCGGAGTTTGCATCCATTCTGCATTCTCTGAGCTTACGTATGGCAGTGGAGCGGTCAGCGCTAGGTGGCACGTTAATCAAGATGATTTTCGCGGCACTAGCGAGGGCTTCCCTAACTGCCGCGCCTTGCTCCGTTTGTTCGGCATTCCATTTATGGTACTCAAACATGTCATCGATAATTTCAAGCACCATTTGCCCGGCAGTGTCGCCAATTTCATCAAAATCAGCGGTGTTGACGGTCAAGCCTCCTATTTTATTTTCTTTCATGGGTGGGTCCAAATGGTCTCTTGGGTAGTCCTTCCTATCAAGTTCTTGCATTTTCAATCTCTCCATTTCTAATTTGGCATTATGAATGCCCCGTCCGAATAAATTTTCTAAATAGCTATTCGTCGTCTGAGTCGTTTCTTCCTCCTCTTTAATGTCTACTATGGAAAATGTGACGGGTGTGTCGTCGTCATCGTTCTCCTGAACTAGAATCCCCGATACTCCAAAAGCGTCCTGGTCGTCCAAATACTCTTCGTATGTTGCAGACAAAGCGTCAACAATTTTATTCGTATTATTCGTCATCTCCGTCATATTCTTCTTCGTCCTCTTCTGGCTCATCTTCCGGCACCAATGCCCGTAAAGCGGCGATGAATTTGATGTAGTGCTTACTATCGATGTCAGCGAGTTTAGCTCCTCCAAATTTCTTCGTAACCTTGTCAATCGCCGCCTTAGCTGCTGGAACAGATTTTCCTCCAAGTTTCTCCCTCACTTCCCCGGCAACTTCCCGGACATCTTCAAGCGTTAAAGCTTCTTCCTGTTCTGCTACTTCATCTTCAGTAGGTGCAACGACCTTTGACGGCCTTCCGGCAGGTTTCTTGGCAGCAGAGCCCGCAGGCTTTGCAGAATCGCCTATGATGGCCGTCCGTTCTGTTGACTTTGGGGAACTCTCAATAGTCAATGTGCCTTTTCCGCCGCCGCCCCCTCCCATAGTTACCATGTTGGCTGGATTAGCCAATTTAAGTAAGGAATCCGCAATACTAGCCAAGCTATCTTCTATGCTCATTTTCTTCTCCGTTTTGAACAGTATGTTATTCGTCTTTGTTTTCTGGCGATAGTCATATAACATCGCCTCTTCTATCGTGTCAGAAGCAATCATGCGAGTGATTCTGACTTTGTTCGTTTGACCATTTCTAACCAAACGTCCATAACCCTGGTCGGTTAATCCCCGACACCAATCAAATTGTGCTTCGACGACATGATTACAGCAATTTTGCAATCCGTCCTGGGCGACTCCTAAGCTTCTCCTATTTGCGATAAGAATTCGATGTTCGGCGCTGTTTTGGAATGCGTCTAGCACTAACGATTTCTGCGACGAACTCATTCTGCCATAGTATTTAAGGGGCACCCACTGCTTGAAACCAATAAGGTGCTGAAAGACTTCTTCAGTGACTTGTCTGTTTCGAGTAAAGACTAGAATTTTACCTTCAAAATTATACAGCCTATCTCTTAAATAGTCCACCACGCCTGGGATCTTTGCAACCCCTACTAATCTTTCAAGTGTGGGCAATGGCGTATTTCTTTCAGACTCCAAGATGCTCGTAGGGATAAAGACAGTGTCCTCAATAATTCCTGGTAGCTCCGGGTACACATCGCGCAATTCTCTTCTGAGCATAAAAGGCTTAATCCGCTTACGTAGGTCTTTAAGGTGAGAACTTCCGTTGACATTCCATCCAATACTGTCAAAATATCCGCTGCAATATCTCTTCGTATATTTCTCATATGTGTCATATGGTGCTATTAACTCCGGTGCTAAACATTTTAATGCGAGATACATTTCAATCGGTCTATTGGGCATAAAGGTGCCAGTAAGAAGCCATTTGTTTATGGCTCTTGGGAGCAAAACTTGATAGAGAAATTTACTGCCTTCCGCGTCCCAATTCTTAAACTGGTCGGCTTCATCGACGACAATGCAGTCATATTTAAACGAGAGAAGTTGCGCCTGGATAATCGGATTGAGCATAATTGCGGGGCTAACGATGTAACAACGTTTGCCAGGCAGCAATTTATCTTTGCCAGTATTCAACACTTGAACATGGCTTAAGTGCCGTATTGCATTCCATTCCAATAGTCTATGAGCCCATGTGTCTTTAATGCCCGTAGGGCAGATAATAAGCCATCTGCCATACACTTTCGTTACTTGAGGCAATGCCACACATACGGGAGGCGTCTTTCCCACGCCTGGGTCATCAGCCAGCAGGCAATGCGGGCGAGATAGTAAGAACCGCACTGATTCTTCTTGAAACGGGTAGAGTTCAGGCACTATTCGTATCTTCTAACTGTTTTAAACAATAGTCATTCCACCGTTTAGCCTGTTTATCCGGCGTGCCTTCATATTGAGAATCAAATTGAAACCCGCATGTATCGCAGCCTTGCGAACTAGTTTCCTCGAAACTATAAGACGGATAAAAGCGATAGGTAATGTGATGACATGCCGGGCATTCTTCAAATTTTGGTTTCATAAATCCTCCCACAAATCGCTTAAATCCTTACTCCAACCTCGTTGTTTAAATCCTCTGTCACGGTATTGGCATTCTTTATATTTTAATTCACGTAAAGCGTTCGCTATGCGGTTTCTATCTGTTTTCTTGCAGTTATCCGGTCGGATGTTCAAAGCGTCATAGGAAACATCTTTTATCGTAAATTTGCGCGGTGAATCTGGCTTAGAGAGCCACTCTTTAATGAATTCAAGCCAAGTATCTTGCTGCTCTCGTTTCTTCTGTTCTCGCTCAGCGTCTCGCAATAAGCCAATGTCTTTAATGTGGTACGCTTCGCCGCGCTTGAATCGATAGACGGCTTCAGCGAATATCTGGTCTCGATTTTCAATCAAACCGGGAATATCGAATTTATTGCACTTGATTGGCCAGAATCGCCTATTACCAGTAGGGTCACTCAAATATTCGCCACCTGCACTGGGGTTAATGGTGCCAATGAAAACAGATTGACGAGAATACGCTTGCGTTATTCGTCCATACGGCAGGCGTATGTTATCGAAAGGGTTGCCAATGAATCTCTTAACATGCTCTATTTCTTTATTAGTCAAGAACGCCATTTCAGACACTTCTAAGAACCAATAACCAAACATGCTTTGCACCGTGTCTTTGTTCTTAGGGTCGAGATGAATAGAGGAATACCAATCGCCGCCAAGGGCTCTAACAAAATTGGTTTTGCCTATTCCCTGGTCTCCTTCGAGAACTAGCATCGTATCGAATTGACATCCTGGCTCAAATATACGAGCAACTGCGCCAAGTATGGTGCGCTTAGAAAATTCACGAGCGATAGGAAGGTCATTTACTCCCGCATAATCGACTAGCATCGTATCCAAGCGCGGCATATGGTCCCAAATGAGAGAATTGAGCCAATCTTTAACCGGATGATAGGGGAATCTACGCGCATAGGCTTGAATGGCGTCTATGATTATGTCTTTGCTAACATTGATTTTGTAGTTAGAGAGAAACGCTCTAAACGCGCTAGTGTCTGCGTCATCCCATTTAAGCGTAGTGTTTAAATGCCATGGTTTTGGCTTACTATGCTCCACTGTCTCAGAAAATTTATTGAATCGAAGCGAATGTTGAATCGGATTAGGCTTGCCGTTGAACTCTTCGCTAGCAAACATCAAAACGACATTAGCCAACGTATTTGCAAAGTCATGCGGGCTACGTTTTATACGGTCCCAAGCCATCAATGCGTCAAATGTTTTGGGGGGTTTATCAGGGGCGAGAGCTTGAAACTCGTCTACATTCCTAGAACCGATAGTATTCTGTCCATACAAGTAAGCATTTTGCACTTTAACTTGTAGCTCTTCATAGTCCCATGGCGGCTCACAGCGAGGGTTATAGAACTCAGCCAATATGTCTATACATACACTTTCCGATAACCCATAGTCGCGCCCTTCGCAAGCGACTGCGAATGTTCTTGTGTCGCCTCCTTCTCCTTCAATGGCGGGGTCCACTTGTTCGAGAAAATTGATGAAACGGCTTCTGTTAGCGCTTGAATCGTCATAACTAGCCACCCCCTTTAATTGAATGTCCTCAGTTTCGATAAACCTAAGCAATGCTGGTGGAGCATCGGCAATTTCACCTACCCAGCCATGGCGAATAGTGTATGGCTTCTTAGTTTCAGGATGAATTGAATACGCGCCTACCACATATTGCCCTTTCGATTTAATCTCGATGCCAGGCAGTTGCTTTACGTTTCTCTTTACCTTGACATTTGCGGGCTTCTTAAAATACACATGACAACAAGCTGGCGTGTCTTGTGAGGCGGGGCGAGATTGCACCTGGTATGTCGGCACCTTAAGTAAATCGGGAATGCGCAAGGTCTTGTTTAGAACGGCTAATGAGTCGATGCCCGCTATGTAATTGCGAGGGTCAATATCGACTACCAAGTAATCATCGGTTAATCGGACGCCGTAATTTGAGCCAAGGGCTTTAACATCGAGATTGGCATCATAGTCTTTCTTAGTCCACCCCTTCCACTTTGGGCGTTTGCCCTTAAGTGGAAACAGGTAGAAACCGGCTTGAACGTAAGCACGCGCGCATTTAAGACGCGATTCGTTGATTTGAGCTTGTGATTGCACTCACGACACCTTGGATTATAGGTCAGCCGCTAATTCCAGGAGTTTCCTTGTTTTGGCTCTCTCAAATTGTTCAGGTGACAAACTGCCCTTACCACCATTTTGCAATTGGTGAAGGACTACTCGCTTATCAAGCCAGTATTGACGAGGACCGATTTTGATAGTGGATATTTTGCCTTCTCGCGCCAATTGCCGCACATATGCGATGTTATATCCCACTATCTTTGCTATTGCTTCCACTGAGTATAAGGTCTTACCATCAAATACGATGGATAATCGTTTCTTCACTTTCCTTCCGCCTCCTCTTCTCGCTGTTTCTTAAACGTCTCGAACACTAAATTGTCGAAATACCGAGATAGAATCTCGATAGTCTCATCACACGCTCTAATATGGGCGTCTCTCACTACCTTAAAGCGTCGGTAATCGTTCAGCGCTCGTTGTATCTCGCCTGGAGTCACTTACCTGCCTCAACTAATAACTGCTCTCGCGTGTGCGGCACATAACGATAATGTGCCTCTTGGCTCAATTCATAATCTAGTTGTTGCTTGTCGTCCTCAGTGGCGCGAGATAAGCCATAGAGGACAAGAGCAGCGAGTGTCAATGTGAGGGCGTCTCTAATCATCAGTTATCGCCATATTGTGATTGCTGACTGAGCCAATATTCAATGTCTCTACGGCGTTTATTAACTGGTGGCGGTGCGGGTTTAAACGCGCAAGCCAGCAAGAGGAATAAAACGGCAATGAATAAAATAGCCATTGAGATATTATAGCATACAATGTATAAACGTTAAAGCCCCTGACTGAGTGCAATTAGTCAAGGGCTCTACGTTTGTGTGTGGCGTCGTGGATTAGGTGAAGTCGAATCCAGACTCAAGGATTATACCCGTTAGTCTCCATTTGTTGCTAATTTCCAATAAATAAGCGCATAAAATAGCAACAAACCCAATAGCCAATATTCTGGAAACATAGATGTACCCTCCGCACACAAACTTATCTAACTATATCATTCCCTGCTCAGTGTGCTTAATATCCGCTATGGGATTAGTTATCGATAATAACGATTGTCATCTCTATCAGGGCATTGATGAAAATCAGTGTTTGATACTATATCTTCAAAAGTTGATGGGTCTTGAATAATGTCCTCATATTCAACCGGATAGGGTTTGCCCGCTCTAGACTTAAGCCAAATAATCTCGGCACCGCATGTGTTGCATCGTCCTACTTGCTGCCTGGTGAACGCTACATAAGCCATTGGTTGCTCTCCTTATAGAATGTAACGCCCGCCACTCTGAGAACGAGTGACGGGCATTGAGGGACGGTCTGGTTATCCTTGCTTGATTGCTCTCATCTCTTCCGCTAACGTGAACAATGCTTTGTTCAGTTTCGTATTTGCGTCGACGCCTAATACTTGACGCGTATGTGTTCGTCCTCCTGTTGATGTTCGACCAGCTAAGCCACCTTGGAGGAGATTCTCTTGAACGCGATTGAATGTCCTATATAGGTCTGAGCCATTATCGCCATAGCGGCGAACGGTGAGCAACCGTTCAGCCCTAATTGGGGCAGTTTCCTTGATTACCTGCTCACCATTTGGTTGAACAAGCGTTTCTGATTCCCATCGTAATTGTAGAGCAGCGCGGGCAAAGGCTACCTGTTCTTCTTCGCTCAATGAGATTGATTGCATCTCATTTATGGTGTCTGAGATTCTCGGCACCTCATCGATTACTCGATATGAGGCTTCAATTACATCCTCAGTTGTGAGTTTCTGATGTCTGAGACGAATCGGCTCAAAGGTTCGGTCAGACACAATCAAGCCATTGGAGCAAACTAACCGATACAAGCCAGCATGTAATTGGTAGCTAGACTTGCCATCATGGCTATTGATGAGGAGCAGATTGAATTCGGTATCTCCAACCGTCCATGTGGTTGGAGTATTCGACATTCTAAATCTGATGGAATGCTTCTGGTATCCGGCGTTTGTGGTTGAACGCGATTCCATAGCTTGGAATGGTAGCCAACCTTGTTCGCGCAAAGCGTTAAGCACCATGCAAGTATCGTAGAACTTGTATTTGTCGCTGGTATTAGGCGCGGCATTGTCCGTGAATACAGCAGGCGCGTAGCGATGTATTTGTTCGTTAGTGAGCACATTGTAGTTTCTCGATATGCGCTTGGTGTCTTGTGCGTTAGTCATGTGATTCTCCTCAGTTATTGTGTGGTCTCATCAGTACCCGCTAAACGGGTAGACCGGCAATCGCCGGTTTCGACCTGCTTAGCTGTAATAGGTGCCCATAACGCAATCCTCGCCATCTTCAGCCAATTTGATTAAAATGCCACTAAAGAATGAATCGCTGTGATGACCGGACCAGCCTTTAAATACTTCATGGTTTATGTGCATAAAATCGCTAAGTGAATAGACTGTTTTCCTGTATCTCACAAATGAAGCTTGCGCTTGCTCTTCTTCTGTTTCAAGATAATCGAAGTCTTTGCGCTCTTTATTCGTCAATTCATGCCAATAGATGATTGGGTATCGATGCTTATTGGTTTTAATGACTAGGCTTGACATAATGATTAGGTTTGACATGGGTGTTCTTCCCCTATTAGGTATTGTGTGGTCTCATCAGTACCCGCTTGACGGGTAGACCGGCAACAGCCGGTTTCGACCTGGTTATTTGCGAACTAATTTACCGTGCCAAGATAATTGAGTCGGCTCATAGTCTTTCAACGTAACATCTATGATAGTTTCTAGAGCATACCGATAAGTGTCAGCCAAATATTCATCAGTATTCTCTAAAGACCATTCAGCGTTATCGTATTCTTGCCCCTCATCGTCCACTTCCGTAAAATCAGCATCCACGCTAATTGTTTCAAAGTCTAGCGTTAACCCGGTGCGCATTGAATATGTGACCGTAATATTGCGAGTAGTCCAACCACAATAAAAGCCAGTGCTGTTCAGATGGTGATAGCCAACTTCAAATACTAGCTTCTCGCCCGTGCTCTCCTCTAAGAGCAGTTTTGTGCCAGCATCGACACCACTACCAGAGGGCATGTGGTTCTTCATAATGCTCTCAAGAGCGTATTTATGCCTCATCTCATCTGATTCTTGTGGGGTTACGGTCGAATGATATTGATAAACTTGATTCGCAATCTGCTTGTAGACTGGTTCTTTGTACATGTGAATATCCTCTAATATATTGATTGTGTCGAGACCGTGATTAGTAGCCAATCTCATTCATATAGTCATCAGCGGTGACTATTTCAATTATCGGGCCAGCCCCGCATATCTCAAGTATATCGTCAAAACTTGCCGAATCTGAACCAAGTAGGGTGAGGGCGATGTCGTTGGTGTTCATTTTGCACTTCCTTTATGAGCGGTGACTAACGATGTTATATCACGATGAATGACGATGTTCAATACCGATATGATGATAATATGTTAATGTATGTTGGTGTTAGATCCTCTTTACGTCTCAGATGTGTGGCACAGATGCGAGACGTTAGTACTAAGGGTTTTAAGTGTATTGGAGCATATCTTTATAGTTCTTTAGAGACTTATATGATTATGATATATGGTTAATAATACGTATAAGCCATATAGGCCATATAGGAAATGTTGAATAGATGTGCTCCATGCTCCAAAACCTCGAATAAGTACCTCTGTTTAGAACGTATCGATTTTAAAGGGTGGAGCACATCTTTTGTTGTGCTCCACACTATTGGCTTACAGCGTCATATTTATGCTGTAAAGCTGACGTTATGAGGGTCGGAATATATGTGATATATGCCACTTAGATATACGTATGAGAGGCGTCTCATAATAGATGCGTGACACCCCTGCCAAGTGGTCATTCAACGTCATATTTATGCACCGTATTTGGTATCACACAATTTTCTTCGCACCCTCTAAAAGGGAGGGTGGGGGCGGGGTATGGCGTCCCACGCGTGGCGGGAAAATTTCGTGAAGGACGAATTACGCACCCCAAAATCCAATTTCCAAATATCATACAACATCATATAAAGCATCATACAACCTCAGTTATGGTATGATTTAGCACATTACCTATCGATTGAGGACCAATCATGCCAACAGCACCAGCAATGAAAATATCAGCCCTGAGTGAACCAGAAACGCCACCAGGTGCCGCCTTAGCCCCTAAATCGGCTCACAGTAATGCCATGTCTTTCGACGTAGAGGGAGAGCGCAAGCCCGGCACTGCCTCCCCAACCTTGGCTAATCGCAGCAAAACCAAAGGCAGGGTAAAGCCGAATAACGACACTTGGGTATTCGTAATTGAGGGCATGTATGGCGGTAGAGACAAGAACTCTTTCGTCGAGAAGCCTTATAAAGTGACAATCACAATGCCGGATACGCAAGTAGAGAAAGGCGCCTTGCACCAATTCATCAAGCACTATGCGCCTCGCATGATGCCCAAGATTTACAAGGACTACCAGAACTTGTTCACCTTTGAAATCGTAAACGCCGTCTGCACCTCTTCTGAGAAAGAGGCGACGAACATCCAGGTTATGCCCCGAGACTGCTTGGCTACTTTCGTCATTGACAACGAGCTACCAGTCGAGTTAGAACTCTATGCAGACGCCGATGACCTCAGACACGCGATTAAAGAATGCTTGGACCCGAAAACTACCGATTCGTTTGAAGCCAATCAGCAATTGCGTAAAGAGCGCATTGGTCCTCGTCTAGTAGACGCCACGATTGCCCTGGACTTCATCCAAGAGTCAATCAACAATTCGCTGAAACTCAACCAAGCAGACGACCTTTAGTCAACCCAGACCGTCCCAAAGCCAACAGGAGAAATAATATGACAGCTTCAAACCGTGACCCTTTCTCTCAATCAACGCCAGGTAACGTTAGAGGTTCAGCGGCGAAGATGTCTAACCCTGTTGGCTTAATGGACGATTCTACAATGCGAACAGGTTCCTCAAATCCCCGCCCGCCGTCGACCCGAGAAGCGCCAGACCCTAGACCCGTTTCAATGGTCGCCAGGGATTCAGGTACTAATGGCTTAGCATTGAGCCGTGCTGAACGCCCTGGTGATGGTATGGCCCGTAAATGGCTACCTCTATCCACCCCTTCTCCTAACGCCACTCCAAACGCCGGAGACCGACTTGTCAAGGGAGAAGATGCCGTAGTTGATAGAAACCTCATCGAATCGCGTGACGAACTTGGCGAACCCGCAGGAGCAGGAGAACGGCAAATCAATTCCAACCTGGCTAATCCTTACGATGGCGCTAGACAGACGATAAACCAGGATTTAGGAGTGATGACAGGCGCGGTTACAATCTCAAAGACCCAAGATTTAGGGGACGACGCACCAAAGAATTTTGGCGTCACCTCTCCTAGAACTATGGACAGGAAAACAGGGAAGCCCGACAAAACAGACAAAGTAAACAGGATGGACGATTAATGCCACTAGACAAATCAGGCTCTAAAGCCTCAGTAGGGAAGAACATCAAGACGGAGATGGCGGCAGGCAGACCTCAGAAACAAGCGGAAGCCATTGCACTCCAAACTCAACGAACCGCAAATTCAAGCAAAGCAAAATCCG
>Ga0209248_10000114_pt1 | contig 27757 bp, 23 predicted proteins | sample BogFormECP04_OM1_FD_188241 | JGI IMG/M metagenome (GOLD analysis project Ga0209248, IMG submission 188241) | Bog forest soil microbial communities from Calvert Island, British Columbia, Canada - ECP04_OM1 (SPAdes) (version 2) | ecosystem: Environmental > Aquatic > Freshwater > Wetlands > Bog ... | reverse complement strand
GGCCACCGGGCAGAGCCAACAACCCTTCTTCGGGCGCTGGCTGCTGCTGGTCGCCGCGCTATACGGTTTCAGCGCACTGGCATACGCGGCCCGGCTGTCCGTTGCCGGACGCCGCGAGGAAACCAAATCAGAACCCTGACCATGGGCTGGCTTGCTGCCTTCTACTCCTCGGGAATCTCTCGCTCGATCTCGTCGAGCCAGGCCTGTGCCGACATGTCCGATGGGGCGCGCCAGTCGCCGCGTGGCGATAGCGCGCCGCCGTTCGACACCTTGGGCCCGTTGGGCAGCGCCGAACGCTTGAACTGGCTGAACGAATAGAACCGCTGCACGAAGACCTGCATCCAGTGCCGAATCTCCTTGAGCGAATAGGACGGTCGCTTGTTGTCCGGGAATCCCGACGGCCAGTTACCACGGTCGGAATCACTCCACGCATGCCACGCCAAAAAGGCGATCTTCGACGGCCGGAATCCGTAACGCAGGACCTGGAACAGTGCAAAGTCTTGCAGCGCAAAGGGCCCAACTTTGGCCTCGCTGCTCTGCAGCTGGTCTTCCTCGCCAGTCGGGATGAGTTCCGGGGTGATCTCGGTGTCAAGCACCGACTGCAGCACCTCGTCCACCTCTGACTCGAACTGACCGGACGCGATGACCCAGCGGATCAGGTGCTGGATCAGTGTTTTTGGCACACCGGCGTTGACGTTGTAGTGCGACATCTGGTCGCCGACACCGTAGGTCGACCAGCCCAGCCCCAATTCGGATAGATCACCGGTGCCCAACACGATGCCGCCGCGCTGGTTGGCCAGCCGGAACAGATAGTCGGTGCGCAGGCCCGCCTGAACGTTCTCGAACGTGACGTCGTAGATCTTCTCGCCATGCGCGAACGGATGATCGATCTCTTTCAGCATCAACTTCGCGGTGTCGGTGATGTCGATCTCGGAGAAGGTGACACCGAGCGCTCGGCAAAGCTCGACCGCGTTGCGTTTGGTGTGCTCGCCGGTTGCGAAGCCGGGCAATGTGAACGCCAGAATGTCGCTGCGCGGCCGACCTTCCCGGTCCATCGCGCGCGCAGCCACGATCAGCGCATGCGTCGAATCCAGCCCGCCGGAAATCCCGATGACAACCTTCGGGTATTTCAATGCGCGCAAACGTTGTTCGAGCCCGGCGACCTGAATGTTGTAGGCCTCGTAGCAGTCTCGCTGCAGCCGCTCGGGATCGGCCGGCACGAACGGAAACCGTTCGACCGTGCGCCGCAGCCCGATGTCGCCGGCCGGCGGATCCAGGCGAAACTCGATACGCCGGAACGACTCCGCAAGCACCCGGTGGTGGCGCCGGTTATCGTCGAACGTCCCCATTCGCAGCCGCTCCGCGCGAATCAGCTCGGTGTCGACGTCGGCGATGGAGCGTCGTTCCCCTTTTGGAAAGCGCTCGGATTCGGCGAGCAGTACGCCGTTCTCCCAGATCATGGTCTGGCCGTCCCAGGCCAGGTCGGTCGTCGACTCGCCCTCCCCCGCGGCTGCATACACATAGGCGGCCAGGCACCGCGACGATGCCGAGCGGGCGAGCAGGCAGCGGTCTTCGGCGCGGCCGATCGTGATCGGGCTGCCGGACAGATTGGCCAGCACCGTCGCGCCCGCCAGCGCCGCTTCAGCGCTAGGCGGAATCGGCACGAACATGTCCTCACAGATCTCCACGTGCAGCACGAAGCCGGGCAAGTCGCACGCGGCGAACAACAAGTCCGGGCCGAACGGCGCTTCCATGCCGGCCATTCGGATGGTGCCGCGCTCGTCGTCACCGGGCGCGATCTGGCGGCGCTCGTAGAACTCCCGGTAGGTGGGCAGGTACGACTTGGGCACCACGCCAAGAACGACGCCGCGATGGATGACCACCGCCGTGTTGTAGATGCGGTGCCGGTAACGCAGCGGGGCACCGACCACCAGCACCGGCAGCAGGTCGCTGGAAGCCGTGACGACATCGAGCACGGCATCCTCGACGGCGTCGAGCAACACATCTTGCAGCAGGATGTCCTCGATGGAGTACCCGGACAGCGTCAGCTCCGGGAAAATGGCGAGGGCGACGCCGTCGTCGTGGCACTGGCGGGCCAGCCGCAGCACCGAGGCGGCATTGGTCGCCGGGTCGCCGATCGCGGCATGGTGGGTGCACGCGGCGACGCGGACAAACCCCTGGCTGTAGGCGTTATAAAAGTCCATCGCCCTTCCATTGTCGCCCAGCGGGTGTCACCACGGGACCAGCGGGTATCGCCGTCGCGGCTATTGTCGTTCGAATGCAAAAATAGCGGCAGGAAACTCAGGCGATCGAGGGATGTGAGCACTGTGGGCCGTAACCGTGTCGTCGTAGCCCGACACCGGCGGGCTGTCGGCGTTGTCGGCGCAATCGTGGTCGCAGTCGCCGGCTGCACACCATCGACGATGCCGCCGACTACACGCGCAGTGACCGCCTCAACCGCAGGGACGTTGCCCGCCACACCGCTCTCGACAAGAACGCTGGCCGCGGCGCCGAGCCTGCCCAGGGGTGCACAGCCCCAGCTGGCGTCGGACCCGGCACAGCTGGCCGACGATCTTGTCGCCGACGAGCATGCGCTGCGTAATGGTGGGACGGCGGAGCCGGCGCTGGAGTCCGCGGCGCACCGCGAGCAGGCCGCCTACCGCGCCATCGGGCGCCACCCCGAATGGGACGCGACGATACGTCCGCGCATCCCGGCGGATTTACTCGATGTCTACGACCGCAATGTCGACGCCCGTCGACAACTCCAGGCGATGGCATACGCGCGGGACACACTGCCCGCGTGGCACGTCGACCCTCCGGTTCCGGCCGACGAGCTGATGGGTGACTACCACGCAGCGGAAGCGGAAACCGGCGTCGGCTGGAACTACCTGGCCGCGATCAACCTGGTCGAGACCCAGTTCGGCAGCATCAACGGGGTGAGCACCGCGGGCGCGCAAGGCCCCATGCAGTTCTTGCCTGCGACGTTCGGCGCCTATGGTCACGGTGGCGATATCCACTCACCGCGCGACAGCATCATGGCGGCCGGCCGCTTCCTCGCCGCGAACGGCTTTGCCAACGACCGCGATCACGCGATCTATGTGTACAACCACGCGAACCAATACGTACACGCGGTCGACCAGTACGCGTCGTTGATCGGAGCAGATCCCGCTGCGTTCGCCACGTACTACCGGTGGGACGTGTACTTCGTCACGACCGCCGGCGACGTATTGCTGCCCATCGGTTACGCCGAAGCGTCGCCGATCCCGGTCGGCGACTATCTGGCGACCCACCCCCAGTAACGTCGGCCGATCCGTACTCTCGAATAGGTGACGGCCTGCGCGGAATCTCCGGAGCTGATCGCTCTGTTGGCCGGTCGTCGTGTCGCGGTTTTGACCGGAGCCGGGATTTCCACCGATTCCGGTATCCCCGATTACCGAGGGCCTGATTCGCCGCCGAGCAATCCGATGACGATTCGGCAGTTCACTTCGGATCCGGTGTTCCGGCAACGGTACTGGGCGCGCAATCACGTCGGCTGGCGGCACATGGACGAGACCCTTCCCAACGCCGGACACCGGGCGGTGGCCACGCTGGAGCGCGACGACGTGGTGTCCGGCGTCATCACCCAGAACGTTGACCTGCTGCACACCAAGGCCGGCAGCCGCGACGTGATCAATCTGCACGGCACCTACGCGCAGGTGATCTGCCTGAGTTGCGGTGACTCGATGACCCGCGCGGCGCTGGGCGACAAGCTCGACGCACTCAACCCCGGATTCATCGAGCGCGCCGAAGCACTCGGCGGGCTGGCGGTTGCTCCGGACGCTGATGCCGTCGTCGCCGAAACCGATTCCTTCCGCTACCTCGACTGCCCATCGTGCGCCGGCATGCTCAAGCCAGATATCGTCTATTTCGGCGAGAATGTTTCCAAAGCTGTTGTCGAACAAGCATTTTCGCTGATCGATGCGACTGACGCGCTGCTGGTGGCCGGATCGTCGCTGACGGTGTTCTCCGGCTACCGGTTCGTGCGCCATGCCGCGGCGCAGGGTATCCCGGTCGCTATCGTCAACCGCGGACCCACCCGTGGCGACGACCTGGCCACCGTCAAGGTCGATGGCGGCTGCTCGGAATTGCTGACATTACTGTCCGAGGAGCTCGCCGCGGCGTCGGTCCGCTAGTCGAGTGTGGGCCAGATATCAGAACGTGCAGGGCATGCTGCGAATCCCGTGGATGAAATTGCCAGGCACATATACCGGTTCGCCCGCCTGGATGTCCGGCAGCTGACGCAAGAGCTCGCCGAAGATCGCACGTAGTTGGGCCCTGGCCACGTGCGCGCCCAGGCAGAAGTGCACTCCGCCACCGCCGAAACCGACGTGCGGGTTGGGGCTTCGGCTCAGATCCAACCGCTCCGGGTGCTCGAAGACTTCGGTGTCCCAGTTGCCGGACGGATAGAACATCACCACCTTCTCCCCCGCCCGGATGGTTTGGCCGCCGATTTCGAAATCCGTTGCAGCCGTGCGACGGAAGGTCATCACCGGCGAAGCCCAGCGGATGAATTCCTCGATCGCCCCGCCGATGCGGTTGTCGAAATCTTCCAGCAGCCAGGCGCGCTGATCGGGAAAGTCGGTGAGCGCCTTCAGCGCGTGACTCGTGGTTTGCCGGGTGGTGTCGTTGGCCGCGACAGAGAGCAGCACGAAGAACGCGGCGATGTCGGCGTCGGCGAGCCGGTCACCGTCCACCTCGGCAGTCACCAGGCTGCTGAACAGGTCGTCACCCGGATGCTCGCGACGTTCGGCGGCGAGCGCGAAAGCCACCTGATGCACGGTTATTTGGGCCTCGAACAGCACCTCCATCGGCTCGCGGCCGTCGAGGTAGACCGGGTCGGCCCACGAGACCATGGCATCGGCGGCGTGTTCCACCCGCTGACGGTCCGCCTCCGGAATGCCCACCATGTCCGACAGCGTGCGAATGGGTAGTTCCTTGGCGCAGTGCTCGACGAAGTCGGAGCCGCTGCCCGCCGCTTTGAGCTCCTCGACGATGGCCTTGGCGTTCGCCCGGACCGAGTCCTCGATGCGCCTGACCTGCCGCGGGGTAAACGCGGCACTGACGAGTTTGCGCAAGAAGGTGTGCCGCGGCGGGTCCATCGCCAGGAAGGATTGGGACGCTTCGAGCAACTCCTCGGGAACGTTCTCGAAGATGACCCCCTTGCCGGACAAGAACACCTCGTTGTTGCGGCTGACCGCGACGATGTCATCGCGCCGGGTGAGCGCCCAGTAACCCGGGTCGTCGGGATCGGTCATCAGGGCGTCTTCGACGGGAGGATGCCAGCTCACCGGGCGTTCGGACCGCAGCACCGCAAACGAGCTCTCCCGCTCTTGCGCGGTGGTGGCCCAGAACGCGCGTGACGAAAGATCGATGGGGTCGTAGGCGCGGGCGGTGGCTGCCGTCGCTGTCATGGTTGGGTCCTCCATCGGATATGACGCCGGTCACAAGTCTGAACACCGCCGACCATAAATCTAGACATAGTGTCTAGTCAAGATGTCGGGATCTCGATTACGCTCTGACCAGCCGGGGATGAGGAGGTGCCATGCCGTCGGTCACCCGCAAGCCGCAAGCCAAGCGGCAGGAACGCCGCGAGCAGATCGAACGCAGGCTGCTCGACGCCACTGAACGGCTGATGCGGGACGGTGCCAGCTTCACCGAACTGTCCGTGGACCGGCTGTCCACCGAAGCCGGGATGTCGCGGGCGAGCTTCTACATCTACTTCGAGGACAAAGGCCACCTGCTGCGCCGCCTGGCCGGCCAGGTGTTCGCCGATCTCGCCGAAAGCGCCGAACGCTGGTGGCGCGTGGCGTGGCGACACGATCCCGATGACGTCCGTGCCGGGATGGCCGCCATCATCGCCAGTTACCGGCGACACCAACCGGTACTGGTGGCGCTGAACGAGATGGCCGCCTACGACTCGCTGGTCGGTGCGACCTATAGCAATCTGCTGACCGCCATCACCGGGCGATTGACCCGTGTCATCGAAGATGGCCAGGCCGACGGCTCAATCCGCCGCGAGCTCCCGGCGCCGACCACGGCAAGTGCGCTCACCTGGATGGTCGAGCGGACCTGTCAACAAAACCTGCCGAGCAACCCGCCCACATACGATGCCGAGCTCGCCACCACGCTGACCGAAATCGTCTGGGGTGCTTTGTATCTGAAGCCTAGGACGACCTAGACGGCCACCAGGTCGTCGGCATGCACCGCGGGCCGGCGCAGCTCGGCGGACAGCTCTGAAGTCGACCGGCCGATCATGGTGGCCAGCTCGGCGGCGTCGTAGGCCACCACGCCGCGGGCGACCAGGGTCGCATCGGGCCCATTCAGATCGACCACGTCACCGCCGTGAAAACGCCCGGACAGCCCCGTGATCCCCGCGGGCAGCAGTGAACGGCGTTGGCCCAGTACGGCGCGCACCGCGCCGTCATCGAGGGTCAGCGCACCGGCGGACTCCGCGGCGTAGCGCACCCAGAACCGACGTGCCGACATTCGGTTGGGCCGCGCGGCAAACACCGTGCCGACCGACGCATCCGCCAACGCGGTCGCGGAATCTTCGGCGGCTGCCAGCAGCACCGGCACCCCAGCGTCGGCAGCCAGCAGCGCCGATGACACCTTCGACGCCATCCCGCCGGTGCCCAAGTGGCTGCTTTGTCCGGCGACCACGCCGTCGAGGTCGGCAGGCCCGGAAACCTCGGGGATGAAACGTGATTCGCGGGCTTTACGCGGATCGGAGTCATAGAGCCCGTCGATGTCGCTCAGCAGCACCAGCGCGTCGGCCCCGACCAGATGTGCCACCAACGCCGAGAGCCGGTCGTTGTCGCCGAACCGGATTTCGTTGGTGGCAACCGTGTCGTTCTCGTTGACGATCGCCACCGCGTGCAGCGCCCGCAACCGGTCCAGGGTGCGCTGGGCGTTGGTGTGCTGTACGCGCATCGAAATGTCATGCGCGGTCAGCAAGACCTGCCCGACGCTGCGCTGGTAGCGGGCGAATGCGGCGCTCCACGCATTCACCAGCGCGACCTGCCCGACGCTGGCCGCGGCCTGTTTGGTGGCCAGATCGGTGGGCCGCTTGGCCAGCCCCAGCGGCTCGATGCCGGCGGCGATGGCTCCGGAGGAGACGATGACGACATCGGAGCCGGCTTTCATCCGGGCCTCGATCGCGTCGACAAGCCCCGCCAGCCTGCCGGCGTCGAACATGCCGGTCGATGTGGTCAGCGCGGTGGTGCCGATCTTAACGACGACGCTGCGCGCCGTGCGAATGGCTTCCCGCGCGGTCATGACTCGTCGCCGCGCTCGCGGCGCTGGCGACGGGCCGCTTTGCGTTCGTCAGCGCCGACGCGATCGTTGCCTTCCAGGCGCGCGTCGGTACCTCGCCTCGTCATCACGGTGTCGATGCCGGACGGTGTCTGCGGCTCCCAGTCGAATGTGACCTCGCCGATGGTGACCGCGCACCCGGGCCGTGCGCCCAGCCGCACCAGCTCGTCCTCGACGCCCAGACGGGCCAGCCGGTCGCCGAGATAGCCGACCGCCTCGGCGTTGTCGAAGGCGGTCTGGGCGATCCAGCGTTCCGGCCGCCGGCCACGGACCACGAACCCACCCTGCCCGTCGGACTGCACAGTGAAGCCGGAGTCGTCGACCGGTACCGGACGGAGCACCGGCCGTCTCGGCACCAGCACCGGCTGCGCGGCGTGATATTCCGAAACCATGTCAGCGAGGCCGAATATCAACGGCTGCAGTCCTTCTCGGGCAACCGCAGACACCAGGAACACCGGCCATCCGCGCTCCGCGATCTCATCGCGAACGAACTCGGCCAGCTCGCGGGCGTCCGGCACGTCGATCTTGTTGAGCACCACCGCCCTTGGCCGCTCGACGAGGTCACCCAGGACCGAATCTCCTTGCAGCGTCGGCGTGTACGCGGCCAGTTCCGCTTCCAGCGCCTCAATGTCGGACACTGGGTCGCGGCCCGGTTCGGCGGTGGCGCAGTCGACGACGTGCACCAGCACCGCACACCGCTCGATGTGCCGCAGAAAGTCCAGGCCCAGACCGCGGCCCTGTGAGGCACCCGGGATCAGGCCCGGTACGTCGGCGACGGTGAAGGTGCGCTCCCCCGCCGACACCACGCCCAGGTTGGGAGCGAGTGTGGTGAAGGGGTAGTCGGCGATCTTCGGCTTGGCCGCCGAGATGGTCGACACAAGAGAGGATTTGCCGGCCGACGGGAACCCGATCAATCCGACGTCAGCGACGGTCTTGAGTTCGAGCGTGAGATCGCGGGACTCCCCTTTTTCGCCGAGCAGTGCGAATCCCGGCGCCTTGCGGGCCCGCGAGGCCAGCGCGGCATTGCCCAGCCCGCCACGCCCCCCCGCCGCGGCCTCGAAGCGGGTGCCCGCGCCAACCAGATCCGCGAGCAATCTGCCGTCCTCGTCGACCACCACGGTCCCGTCGGGGACCTTGACTTCAAGATCGACACCGGCGGCGCCGTCGCGGTTGCTGCCCATTCCCTGCTTGCCGGAAGCCGCGACGATGTGCGGCCGGAAGTGGAAGTCGAGCAAGGTATGCACCTGCGGGTCGACGACCAGCACGACGCTGCCGCCGCGGCCGCCGTTGCCGCCGTCGGGACCGCCGAGTGGCTTGAATTTTTCGCGGTGGACCGAGGCGCAGCCGTTGCCGCCGGAGCCTGCCCGCGTGTGGATGACGACGCGGTCGACAAACCGAGGCATCGAAGTTCCTCTTACTCGTCGAGTGTGAAGCCGGTGGGGCTTCGCACTCGCGATGGCTCAGTCGGTCTCAGACAGATTCGTCGGGGCCGAGACGATGCTGATCATCTTGCGGCCACGCTTGACGCCGAACTGGACAGCCCCGGCCGCCTTGGCGAACAGCGTGTCGTCGCCGCCGCGGCCGACGTTGACGCCCGGGTGGAAGTGGGTGCCGCGCTGACGGACGATGATCTCGCCCGCCTTGACGAGCTGACCGCCGAACCGCTTGACGCCCAGCCGCTGGGCGTTGGAATCGCGGCCGTTACGTGAGCTGGAAGCGCCCTTCTTGTGTGCCATGTCTCGTCGCCTTCGCTACTTGATGCCGGTGACCTTCAGGACCGTCAGCTGCTGACGGTGACCCTGACGCTTGTGGTAGCCGGTCTTGTTCTTGAACTTGTGGATACGGATCTTGGGGCCCTTGGTGTGCTCGAGCACCTCACCGGTCACCGCGACCTTGGACAGCGCGGCAGCGTCGGTGGTCACGGTGGCGCCGTCGACGACCAGGGCGACCGGCAGCGACACCTTCGCACCGGGCTCGGACTCGAGCTTCTCAACCTTGACGACGTCTCCCACGGCGACTTTGTACTGCTTGCCGCCGGTCTTGACGATTGCGTAGGTCGCCATGGTTACGTCTACCTTCTCTTCTAGTTCTTCAGGTCCTTGCGGGTCCTTGCGGGCGCCGCGCTACTGCAGGTGCGCGGGCTGGTCTGGGAGTGCCGGCCAAGACCCGGTCAACGGGCCTGGCGACAACTGGTCAAGGGTACGTGACCAGCGGCTAAAGGGTCAAACCGGTCCGCTCAGTCGTCATGGGTCGGCGGGCCGGCCGGCCGGGCCGCGGCCCGGCGCCGGCGGGGTCCCGCGGGCGCGGCGACGGCTGCGACAGCGGATACGTGGTCAGAGTCGTCGGCGTCATCGTCGTCGTCGCTGTCCTCGTCGTCGAGATCGTCGTCGAGGTCGAGATCCTCGTCGTCGTCGTCGTCCTCGATGTCCTCGTCGTCGAGGTCTTCATCGTCGTCGAGGTCGACGTCGTCGTCGTCATCGGTGTTGTCGTCATCGGTGTCGTCGTCATCACTGTCGTCGAAGTCGCCATCGTCCAGGTCTTCTTCGGCGGCCTCGCGCGCGACCTGCTTCTGGAGTTGACCATCGGTTTCCGCGTCGTCGCGGTCGTGCTCGTCGACCGCTTCATCGACATCCTCGATGTGTGCAGACTCGTCGGTTTCGTCGTCATGGCGCCCGTTGGCCGCGGCCATAGCCTTGAACATCGGATGTTCGCCGTGCGTATGCGACGGCACTTTGGCCACTGCCTGCTCCTCGGGCCGGCTCTTCTTGGAGCGCCGGCCCCGCTTGCCGCCCGACTCGGGTTTGCGACTGGTCGCAGACGTGGAGTCGACGGGATCAGCATGCAGCGTTATTCCGCGGCCGCCGCAGTGCGGACACGTCGTGGAGAATGCCTCGATCAGCCCGGTTCCGAGCCGCTTGCGGGTCAGCTGGATCAGCCCCAACGAGGTGACTTCGGACACCTGATGACGAGTCCGGTCACGAGCTAGCGCCTCCGTCAGCCGGCGCAGCACCAAATCACGGTTGGACTCGAGCACCATGTCGATGAAGTCGATGACGACGATGCCGCCGATGTCGCGCAGCCGCAGCTGGCGCACGATCTCCTCGGCCGCTTCCAGGTTGTTCTTGGTAACGGTCTGCTCGAGGTTGCCGCCGGACCCGGTGAACTTGCCGGTGTTTACGTCGACCACCGTCATCGCCTCGGTTCGGTCGATTACCAGCGTGCCACCCGACGGCAGCCACACCTTGCGGTCCATCGCCTTGGCCAATTGCTCGTCGATACGGTGCACCGCGAAGACGTCCGGGCCCGTCTGCCCCTCGGAAAGCTCCGCGACCTCGTATTTGTTCAGCTTCGAAACAAGCTCGGGGGCAACCGAACTCACGTACTCATTGATGGTCGTCCATGCTTCATCGCCGGACACGATCAGGTTGGCGAAGTCCTCGTTGAACAAGTCACGGATCACCTTGACCAAGACGTCGGGCTCTTCGTAAAGCGCCACCGCGGCGCCGGCCGCCTTCTCCTTGGTCTCCGCCGCCTGCGCGGCGATCTGCGTCCAACGTTCCTGTAGCCGGTTGACGTCAGCGCGGATGTCGTCCTCTTTGACGCCCTCGGAGGCGGTACGGATGATCACCCCGGCGTCTGCGGGCACCACCTCGCGCAGGATCTCTTTGAGGCGTTGGCGTTCGGTGTCGGGGAGCTTGCGGCTGATGCCGGTCGACGACGCACCCGGCACGTACACCAGATAGCGGCCGGCCAGCGACACCTGGGTGGTCAGCCGGGCGCCCTTGTGTCCGACCGGATCCTTGCTGACTTGCACCACGACGTAGTCGCCGGGCTTGAGGGCCTGCTCGATTTTGCGGTTGGACCCGCCCAGTCCGGCGGCTTCCCAGTTCACCTCACCGGCGTAGAGCACGCCGTTGCGGCCGCGGCCGATGTCGACGAAGGCCGCCTCCATCGACGGCAGCACGTTCTGCACGATGCCCAGGTAGATGTTGCCCACCAAGGAAGCCGAGGCCGCGCTCGTGACGAAGTGCTCGACGACGATGCCGTCCTCGAGGACGGCGATCTGCGTATAGCGGGCGCCCGGCTGCGGCGGTTCGGTGCGGACCTTGTCGCGCACCACCATCACCCGCTCGACCGCTTCGCGGCGGGCCAGGAATTCGGCTTCGGTCAGGACGGGCGGGCGGCGGCGTCCGGCATCGCGACCGTCGCGGCGGCGCTGCCGTTTGGCCTCCAGCCGCGTCGAGCCGTCGATGCCCTGGATCTCGGTGCTGGCGGAGTCGTTCTTGGCTTTGGCCCGTGGCGCCCGCTCGTGCACCACGGTGTTCGGTGGATCGTCCGGTGACGGGCTGTCGTCGTCGTCGCCGGAACCGGACTTGCGGCGACGACGACGTCGACGACGCTTGGTGGCGCCGTCGCCGGAGCCGTTGTCGTCCTCGGCGGTATCGGAGTCGTCCGCGTCGTCGTCGTCGGAGTCGTCGTCGTCCGCGTTGTTGTCCGAGTCGCCGCCGTCGCCAGCCTCACCGCCCCTTTCCGTTCCGTTCTGCTCGCCGCGGCCGCGGCCCCGTCCGCGACGTCCCCGGCGCCGCCGCCGGTTGGCCGGACGATCACTCTGGTCGTCGTCGGCGTCCAAGTCGTCGTCGTCCTCGGAATCCGCGGAGTCGTCCACGCCATCCGAAGCGGCCCTCTCGACCGGCTGGGGCGCGACGAAAAGCGGCATGTATTCGGGACGGTCGACTGCCGTCTCCAGCATCAGCCGTGATTCGGGTTCACCCGCCGCGACGGGCGCCTCGGTCTCGGTCGCAGCGACGGCAGGGACCGGTGCGCTGCCCAGCACGTCGCGTACGCGGACCGCGTCGACCCGATCCACCGTGGAATGCGCGCTACGGACCCGGCCGTCGAGTTCGGCCAGTGCGTCGAGCACCCGTTTGCTGGTCGTCCCGAGCGCTCTGGCCAGCGAATGGACCCTTAGCCGTTCAGGCAGGTCCTCGTGCTGCGCGGAGTCTTCTGGAAGCTCTGAGGATGGGCCACCGTCTATCACGTAATCTCCTCAAGCCCCCGGGCGCGTCCTTGCGACGCGGCCACGCGAGGGCTTCGCTATGGGTCCGGGTCACTTCTCCCAGACTTGTGATGGTCTCGCCCCGAGCGGCTCGTGTCGAACGTGCTCGGTGCCGGTTTGAATGATGGCTGGACAGTCGGCGCCGCATCGCGGTTCGCGGTGGTCGCGCTTGGTCGAAGTCTTCATTCGGGCGTCGGAAGCCGGTCCGGCGACGTTCACCCGCTACTTAGTATCCCATACGGTTGGGGCGCCTCGGAACAAGTGCACCGACCCCGCTTCAGGTCGTAGAGAACCAGAGCCCGATCTCACGCTCAGCCGACTCCGGCGAATCGGAGCCGTGCACCAGGTTGAACTGCGTTTCGAGGCCGAAATCGCCGCGGATAGTGCCGGGCGCGGCCTTCTCCACCGGGTCGGTTGCGCCGGCCAGTTGCCGCACCGCCGCGACCGCCCGTGGGCCCTCCACGATCGCCGCCACCAGCGGTCCCGACGTGATGAACTCGAGCAGGTCCGCGAAGAACGGCTTGCCGTCATGTTCGGCGTAGTGCTGGCGGGCCAGCTCGTCGCTGACAACACGCATTTCCAGCGCCGCGACGGTAAGGCCTTTGCATTCGATCCGGCCGATGATCTCGCCGACCAGGCGTCGCTCTACCCCATCGGGCTTGATCAACAGGAGGGTCCGGTCAGTCATCAGCGCCACTCCTCCTCATCGCTTCGCTCTGCATCGTCGTGGCGCGGGCGTGTCACGGCGCACAGCGTACCTGGCGACTCAATCCTGGGACGGTCCCCCGCCAGGGGGTGGGGGTACCTCCCTCTGGGGGCGTGGACCCAGCTGGCCGGGCAGCATGCCGCGTTGCTGGCGGCGCAGCACCTCGGCGCGCAAGTAGGCGATCAGCGCCCATACACCGGCGAAGAGCAGCCCGATCAATCCCACGCCCGGGTACACCAGGAAACCGGCGATCAGGACCAGCTGCACGCCAAGGTCCACCCAGATGGCCCATGACCGGCCCTGCAGTCCGGTGAGCAGGACCAGGATCGCCGTCAAGCCGATCAAATACCCCACTGCGACGGGGGTCAGACCGCCGCCGACCGCGCCGACCACCGGCAAAGCCAGCAGCACCACGATCGCCTCCAGGATCAGCGTGCCGGCCATCACGCCGCGGAAGCTCTTCCACGGATCGGGCGCGTCAGGCTGGGTCACGCCGGATCACGACCGAACAACGTGCGTGCGCCTCCGGCGGTGACTACCGACCCGGTGATAACAACGCCGGTGCCGGAGAACGCGTCCCCGCCGACGTCGCCTTCCACGAGGGCGTCGTCGACCAACGCGGTCGCGGTTTCGATTGCGGCAGCCAGGTTCTCGGCGGTGATCACCCGGTCGGGTCCGAACCACTGTTGAGCGATCAGCGCCAGCGACTCGACATCCAGGGCACGCGGTGATCCGTTGTGGGTGACCACGATCCGATCGAACACCGGCTCCAGCGGGGCGAGGATGCCACCGACGTCCTTGTCGGCCAGGACGCTGACCACCCCGACCAGGAACCGGAAATCGAACTCCTCAGCCAGCGTCTGCGCCAACGCGGCTGCGCCCGCCGGGTTGTGCGCGGCGTCGATGAATACCGTTGGGGCGCTGCGCATCCGCTCCAGCCGGCCCGGGCTCGTGACGGCGGCGAACCCGGCCCGCACGGCCTCGACGTCGAGCTGACGCTGCGCGCCGGCACCGAAAAACGCCTCGACCGCGGCCAGGGCCACCGCCGCGTTGTGGGCCTGATGTTCCCCGTGCAGCGGCAGGTACACGTCGGAGTAAACCCCGCCGAGGCCCTGCAGCTGCAGCATTTGGCCGCCGATGGCGACCTGGCGGCCCAGCACCGCGAACTCCGAGTCTTCGCGGGCGACCGCGGCGTCGGCGTGCACGGTCTGCGCCAGCAGCACTTCCATCGCCTCGGGTACCTGGCGGCCGATCACAGCCACGGTGTCCGGCGCCCCTTCGTCGGCCCTGGTGATGATGCCGGCCTTCTCACCGGCGATGCCGGCGATGTTGTCGCCGAGGTACTCGACGTGGTCGATGCTGATCGGGGTGATCACCGCGACCGGCGCATTGACCACGTTGGTGGCGTCCCAACGGCCGCCCAGACCCACCTCGATGACCGCGACCTCGATCGGCGCATCGGCGAACGCCGCGAACGCCATCGCGGTGAGGACCTCGAACTTGCTCATCGCCGGGCCGCCGTCGTTCTGCGACTGCTGGTCGACGATCTGCACGAACGGCTCAATTTCGCGGTAGGTGGCCACGTACTGCGCCGGGCTGATCGGCTTTCCGTCGATCGCGATCCGCTCGACCGCTGACTGCAGGTGCGGGCTGGTTGCCCGTCCGGTGCGCCGCTGCAAAGCCGTCAGCAGCCCGTCAACCATCCGCGTGACCGAGGTCTTGCCGTTGGTGCCGGCGACGTGAATCGACGGGTAGCCACGTTGCGGTGAGCCGAGTAGGTCCATCAGCGCGGTAATGCGGGTCAAGCTCGGTTCGATCTTGGTTTCCGGCCAGCGCTGGTCGAGTAGATGCTCGACCTGCAGTAGGGCCGCGATCTCATCGGGCGTCGGAACCACACTGGCGGATCCTTGGTCGGGCGGCTCCAGGGTCACTGCAGCCCGGCCAACCTGGCCGTTATCCGGTCGGTTTCCTCGCGGGCGACTCGTTGACGCTCTCGTTGCTTGTCGACGACCGTAGCCGGCGCTTTGGCCATGAAGTCGGCATTGCCCAACTTCGCGGTGGTGGAAGCCAACTCCTTTTGTGCTGCAGCCAAGTCCTTTTCGAGGCGACGACGTTCGGCTTCCACATCGATGGTGCTCGAGGTGTCGAGTTCGACAATGACGATGCCGCCGATCAGGCCCACCTCGAGCGACGCCGACGGGCTGAAGTCCGGACCCGGCTCGGTCAGCCACGCCAGCGAAGTGACCGAGCCGACCTGGCTGCTCAGGTCGGCGGTGTCGATGCCCGACAACCGGGCGGGCACTTTCTGCCGGTCAGCCAGACCCTGGTCGCTGCGGAAGCGGCGGACTTCGGTCACCAGCTTCTGCATGTCCGTGATCCGTTGCGTGGCGACGCTATCCAGGCCGATACCAGATGACCTCGGCCAGTCGGCGATCACCAGCGACTCGCGGCCGGTCAACGCCTGCCACAGCGCCTCGCTGATGAACGGGATCACCGGATGCAACAAACGCAGCAGGGTGTCCAGCACGGCGGCCAGCACCGCGGTGGTGTGGGTGAGACCGTCGGCAAGTTGCGTCTTGGCCAGTTCGACGTACCAGTCACAGAATTCGTCCCAGGTGAAGTGGTAGAGAGCCTCACAGGCGCGACTGAATTCATATCCGTCTAAGGTCGAATCAACTTCGGCGCGAACTTCTTCCAACCGCCCCAGGATCCACCGATCAGCGTCGGTCAATTCGGTGAGATCAGGCAGCTGGGCGAGGCGGGCGCCGTTGAGTAACGCGAACCGGGTGGCGTTGAACAGCTTGGTGCCGAAATTGCGCGACGCCCGGACGTGATCTTCGCCCACCGCGAGATCGCCACCTGGACTGGCGCCGCGGGCCAACGTGAACCGCAAGGCGTCGGCGCCGTAAATGTCCAGCCAATCCAGCGGATCGACGACGTTGCCCTTGGACTTGCTCATCTTTCGGCCGGACTCGTCACGAATCAGGCCGTGCAGGAAGACGTCGGTGAACGGCACCTGGGGGCCGCGGCGGCCGTCCTGGGTGATGGCGTCGTCTCCGCCGACGAACGTGCCGAACATCATCATCCTGGCCACCCAGAAGAACAAGATGTCGTAGCCGGTCACCAAAACGCTTGTCGGATAGAACTTCTCCAATTCCGGGGTCTTCGACGGCCAGCCCAGCGTCGAGAACGGCCACAGCGCGGACGAGAACCAAGTGTCCAGAACGTCGGGGTCCTGCTCCCAGCCGTCGGGCGGCGTCTCGTCCGGGCCCACACACACCTGCTCACTGTCGGGCCCATACCAAATCGGGATGCGGTGACCCCACCACAGCTGCCGGGATATGCACCAATCGTGCATGTCGTCGACCCAGGCGAACCAGCGCGGCTCCAGGCTGGCGGGGTGAATCACGGTGTCGCCGTTGCGCACCGCGTCGCCGGCAGCCTTGGCCAGCGATTCCACCCGGACCCACCACTGCAGCGACAGCCGCGGTTCAATCGGCTCGCCGCTGCGCTCGGAGTGCCCGACGCTGTGGAGGTAGGGGCGTTTCTCCTCGACGATCCGGCCTTGCGCCGCAAGAGCTTCGCGCACCGCGACGCGGGCGTCGAAGCGGTCCAGCCCGTCGAACTGCGTCCCGGTGTCGGTGATCCGGCCCTTGGTGTCCATGATCGACGGCATCGGCAGCTGATGCCGCAGCCCGATCTCGAAGTCGTTCGGATCGTGGGCAGGCGTGACTTTGACTGCGCCGGTGCCGAACTCGGGGTCGACATGGTCGTCGGCGACGACGATGAGCCGCCGGTCCAGGAACGGGTGCGGCAACGTGGTGCCAACCAGCTTTCGGTAGCGGTCGTCGTCGGGATGAACCGCGATCGCGGTGTCGCCCAGCATCGTCTCCACCCGGGTGGTGGCCACCACGATGTGCGGCTCGGCGTCGTCGAGCGAGCCGTACCGGAACGACACCAGCTCGCCTTCGACGTCCTCGTAGCGGACCTCGAGATCCGAGATCGCCGTTTCCAATACCGGCGACCAGTTCACCAGCCGCTCGGCCTGATAGATCAAACCGGCGTCGTAGAGCCGCTTGAAGATCGTCCGCACCGCACGCGACAGACCCTCGTCCATGGTGAACCGGTCGCGGCTCCAGTCCACCCCGTCGCCCAGCCGGCGCATCTGGCCACCGATGGCGCCGCCGGAGTCACGCTTCCAGTCCCACACCTTGTCGACGAACAGTTCGCGGCCGAAGTCCTCTTTGGTCTTCCCGTCCACCGCGAGTTGCTTTTCCACCACGCTCTGCGTCGCGATACCCGCGTGGTCCATGCCCGGCTGCCAGAGCACCTCATAGCCCTGCATCCGCTTGCGGCGGGTCAGCGCATCCATCATGGTGTGCTCCAGCGCATGACCCATGTGCAGGCTGCCGGTCACGTTCGGCGGCGGCAGCACGATCGAATACGCGGGCTTGGTGCTGGTCGGATCCGCTGTGAAGTAGCCCGCGTCAACCCAACGTTGGTAGATCGCGCTTTCGGCCGCGCCCGGATCCCACGTCTTGGGCAGGGCTTCAGCCCGCTCGTTGGCGGCGGGTTCGGGGCTAGCGGTCACCCGTCAATTCTAGAAAGCACCGAGATGCGAGACGAAACCGCCCGCATGCGGTGTTATCCCGGTTACTTCTTGCCGCCCAGCAACCCGCCGAGAATGTCGCCGGCCTTGGAACCGAGCACATTGCCCAACACGGTGCCCAGCGACTTGTTGCCGCCCATTCCGCCGAGGATGCTGCCCAACACGTCGTTGAGCGCGCCTCCGCCGGCCGCCTCCTTGGCGGGAGCTCCGCTCTTTCCGGTGAGTTGCTTTCCGACGTAAGCCAGCACGATCGGCGCCAAGATCGGCAGCAGCTGCTTGAGCAGGTCGCTGTTACCGCCGCCGCCACCGGCCAGCGCGCTGGCGACCTGAGCGGCGTCATTGCCGCCGAAGATCCTCGCGATCGCCTGCTGACCTTCCTGCTGATCGACCTGGTCGACGTTCACGCCGCCATCCAGCAGGCTGGCGTGGCTGTCCGCCGCGGACTCGATTTTGCTCGCGTGATCGGGGTCCTGCGCGTTCTCGTGGAGTCCGCCGACCAGCACCGGCACCAGCAGCTGAACTGCTTTGTTGACTTCGCCTTCGTCGACGCCGATTTTGCTTGCGATTTCACTCGTTGGGATCTGAGCGAGAAGATCATCAAGGCCAGACATGAACCCGTCCACCTAACGTTACTGGGATGGTGTGCTAACTCGATCTTGACACTAGTCGGAGCCGGAGCCGTCCGATAGCGGTTCGTCGGAGCAGATTCAATTGCCGATCGGCCCGCCCCTCCCCCTCGCCGCTTCGCGGCTGGGCGGTACCCCCACAGCGGCCGGCTCCACGGCCCGCATCGTCACCGGGCGTTAGCGGGGCGCCAGCTTGGCGGTTTGCAGCGACACTCCTGCGGCCGGGAGCCGCGCCAATAGTGCGTCACCCATCGCGGCTGCCGGTGTGAGCACACCGTGTAGCTCGGAGAGCTCATCACGATCCAGGGCCAGCGCCAGGCCGCTTTCCCCCAACAGCACCGAGGTGGCCTCGTATCCCGGGTCGCCCTGCTGGGCGATGGTGGCCACATAGCGGACGCCGGTGGTCGTCGTGGTGTAGGTCTCGGCCTTGTAGTAGCCGCGCTGGCGAGCAGCTTCGCTGGGGCCGGTGCCGGGTTTAGGCAGCATCCGCTCCACCAGTCGGCGTGGCAGCAGTCGGAAGTAGCGGCTGCCCAACGCGGTCATCGTGTTGCCGACGCCGTTCACGACGGCTGACGCCACTGGCGCCATCGCCGACGACCCCAGGCTCATGTGCTCGCTGTAACGGAACTGCTTGCCGTACGCCCACTCTTGTAATGCGTTGCTGCGCCGCACGATTCGGGTGTTGGTAGGCGCCATCGCGAAGCCGGCCGTCCACAAGCCGGTGAGCTCCGGGGCGATCTGGCGACCTCGGCGCCATTGCAGGTCGGGTTGAGCGCCGAGTTCGGGTTCCGCGCCGCGGTCGGGGCTCAGCGTGTAGGGGTCGGCGAACTGACGACGTGCGTCGGGATCGCTGGAGACAGTGCGCATCACCTCCACCCCCGAGGCGATGGTGCCGCCGGATAACCCGCCGGACATCGAGCGGACCAGGAAGTCGGTACGGGCGAGCTCGCCGGAGCCGTCTTCACGTGCCCTGAGATACAGCGCATATACAGTGAGATCCGAAGGGATCGAGTCGAATCCACACGCGTGCACGATCCGCGCACCGGTGTCGAGCGCCTGCTTGTGGTACAGGTCGATGCTGTTGCGAGCGAACGGCGGCTCGCCGGTCAGGTCGGCGTAATCGGTGCCCGCCGCCGCGCACGCCCCGACCAGCGGCAGCCCGTAGCAGGTGTAGGGCCCGACGGTGGTGACGACTACCCGCGTCTGGGCGGCCATCGCGTCCAGCGTCGACGGCGACGAGGCATCCGCGACCAGAACCGGCCAGGACTGGGCCGACTCCCCCAAGGTTTCGCGGATCGCGAGCAGGCGTTCGGTCGATCGGCCGGCTAGCGCGATTCGCGCGTCCCCGCCGGCGCGGGACAGGTATTCGGCGGTCAGCCTGCCCACGAAGCCGGTTGCCCCGTACAAGACAATGTCGTATTCGCGCGTCTCGGTCACAGGCGCGACGGTACTCCGAGCGTCTCGGGCAACTCGGCGCTCTCCCCCAGCACATGCTCGGCCAGAAAGGCGATCACCACCTGGTACCAGATCTTGGCGTGCTGTGGAGCGACCACCCAGTGATCCTCGGACGGGAAGTACAGGAATCGGTGCGGACTGCTGCCGTCCTCGCCGGCCGGCAGCGCGGACTTGGCGAGCAGCTCATACCACAGCCGCAGGGCCTCGCCGATCGGCACGCGGTAGTCCTTGTCGCCGTGGATGACCAGCATCGGCGTGCTGATTCGGTCGACGAAATGGTGCGGTGAGTTGGCAGCGGTCATCTCCGGCGTCATCTCACGGCGCCAGTAGTAGGCGTGATCGGTTGTCGGACTGAATTGGTCCAGCGCCCACAGGCTGGCATGGGTCACGATCGCGGCGAACCGGTCCGTGTGGCCGGCCACCCAGTTGGCCATGTAGCCGCCGAACGAGCCGCCCATCGCGGCGATCCGAGAAGCATCGATGCCCGGATGAGCGCACGCCGCATCGGTGGCGGCCATCAGATCGTCGAACGGTGGCCCGCCCCACGCTCCCCAACCGCGCTGGATGAATCCCTGTCCGTAGCCGGTCGACAGCGCCGGATCCGGTAGCAGCACCGCGTAGCCCTGCGCGGCGAGCAGCCACGGGTTCCATCGCCAGGCCCAGCTGTTCCAACTCCCCAGCGGTCCGCCATGGATCCACAACAGCAGCGGAGCCGGCGCCTGGTCTTCGGGCAGCACCAACCACGATCGCACCACCGCTCCGTCTGCGGCGGTCGCGGTGACCTCGGTCAATGTTCCTGGCAGGCTTGGCAAGTCGACGCAAGGCAGGACGGTGATAACGCCACCGGGATCGATCCGCACCGGATGTGGCGGTGCCGCATACGAACTGCGCAAGGCGTATAACACGCCGTCGGGCGCGGCGACGACGTCCGTGTAGGCGAAGTCGTCGTCGGTGAGCTGGGTGACCGTCGATGTCGACAGCTCGACGAGGAATACCGGGGCCCGGCCGCCCTGATCGGCCGTGACAATCAGCGAGGTGCCATCGCTCGACCAGGCCAGCGAGGTCGGCCGGCGATCCCATTCTTCGGCAACCGACCGCGGTTGGTCGCCGAATCGCAAGTATTGCAACGTCATTCGCGGCGCGCAGTCCGGCGTGGAGATGGTTTCCCGGCTGAACGCGATCGCCGACCCATCTGGCGAGATCGCGGGATGGTCGAGATCGGCGTTCGGATCGTCGACGATCACCCGGCGTTCCCCGGAAGCCAGGTCGACCCGCAGCAGCACCGAGCGTTCGGTGGCTTCGGGCCCGGCGACCCGCCAGGTCGTCACCAGGAATCGGCCGTCGGTGCTGATATCAAATGTGGCGTCTTCGAATCCGGCTTCGCGAAGCGCCCCGCCGGGCTGTGGCGTCAGATCACGCAGATCCGTCGCGTCGAACAGATGGGGTTCATCGGGGCCAATGTCCTTGTCCCAGAAGCGCACTGGATATCCGGAGTGCAGGATTGCGCTGACGTTGTTGGCCTTACGCAAACCGCGTAGGCGCCGGTCGTCTTCGACGTCGCGCGCCGAAGCCAACAGCGCCGCGCCGATCACTGTGGCGTCGGCGCTACGGGCGGTGCGGACCAGGCTTACAGCACCGGGCATGGTCAGCACTTCGACGGCCTCGCCGCCGCCCGCGGGTAGCCGCCACAGCGAGGCCGGTGGTTTGTCGGCGCCATCGGCGTTCTCGGCAGTGGGCCGCGAGGATATGAACAGCAGGTCGCCGTCGACGGTGAACGCCGGTGCGGAGTCTCCGTTCGAGCCGCGGGTAAGTCGGCGTGCGGGCTTTTCGCCGCCAGGGTCGACTTCCCAGATGGCGCTGACGTAGTCGGTGCGCTTGTCGTTGAGTTCGGCCACGGTGGTTACCACCCGCGACCCGTCCGCCGACACTGCCAGGCCGGAGACGCGCGGCAGCGTGAGGTAGTCGTCGAGGTTGTCGAATGCCGTTGCGGTCACGAGTCGTTGGTAACACAGCGCGGCGCACGGCGCGATGTGCGCTTCACGGCGCCCAGTAAGTTTGATTTTCAAACTTTGAGCTGACATGCTGCTCGGCATGCCGGGTGTGACGCTGGCCGACCTGCCGGGCAGGCCTTGTCTCATCGCCGCCGCTCTTGAATTGGTCGGCGAACGATGGGCGTTGCTGATCGTCCGCGAGCTGACACTGGGTAACAGCCGCTTCGAGGACATCGTTCGAGGCACCGGCGCGCCCCGGGACCGAGTGGCGGCCCGGCTCAAGGCGCTGGACGAGGCCGGGGTCATCCAGCGGCGTGCGTACCAGGCAGCGCCACCGCGGTTCGACTATCAGCTCACCGATTCGGGCCGCGCGCTATTGCCGGTGTTGGATGCGTTGCTGGCCTGGGGACGTGACCATGCGGTCCGTCCGGGCGACCCGGACCGCGATCGCTACCACTGGGCAAGAGCCAAGCTCAGACCAGAAAGGAGACCATGACCATCGCCGACAAGGACATGGAAAACGAGCTCTGGGGCCCGCAACGCTCACGCACTGTGACGTGGCACGAACCCGGCCCCGCTACTGCGCGCGGCCTGGCCATGGCCGGGATCGACCATCTCAAGGCGGGCACATCGACACCGGAATCCACTGCATCCGCCTGATCCTGGGCGGGGTGTTCGACCGGTTCCCCAGGCTGCAAATCATCGTGGGACACCAATTCGAAGCATTGAGTTGGATGGCGTGGCGGACGGACTACTCGTTTCAGAAGGGCGCGAGCGGCGGCCTCAAACGCACCATCAAGGAATACCTACGCGAAAACTTCTACGGCGGCATCCTGGCCGGTGGCTTCGCCAACCAAGAGTCCGGGGCCGTGGACCCCAGCCGGAGTCTGTCCTACAACGCCTATCTCGGCATGGTGAACCTCATCGGGATAGACCGCGTGCTCTTCACCACTGACTATCCCTACGCCAACATGAAAGCCGCCCGCCAATTCCTCGACCAGATGCCCATCAACCCCGGCGACAAAGAGAAAATCGCCCACCTCGACGCCGAACGCCTACTCAGGCTCTGAAAGTCCGGTCCAGCAACGTCATTGAACTAGAAGGAGAATGCCATGAACGTCCGTGATGCCTTCTATGAAGTGCTACGCACCCACGGGATTACCACCATCTTCGGAAACCCCGGCTCGAATGAGCTGCCGGTGCTGCGTGACTTCCCGGATGATTTCCGCTATGTCCTGGCACTGCAGGAGGGCGCGGCGATCGGGATGGCGGACGGCTTCGCGCAGGCCACCGGCAGACCGGCGCTGGTGAACCTGCATAGCGCGGCGGGCACCGGCAACGCGATGGGGAACCTGACGAACACTCAGGCCGGGCACGTGCCGGTCATCGTCACCTCCGGCCAGCAGGCCCGGCGCTACGAGGAGCTGAGCGGCTACCTTGCCAACGTCGACGCGCCGAAGCTGGCCGAACCGCTGGTGAAGTGGAGTCACGAGCCGGGCCGCCCGCAAGACGTCCCGCAGTCGCTGTCGAAGGGGATCTTGCTGGCGACCGCCGCACCGGCCGGACCGGTATACCTCTCCCTGCCGCTGGACGACTGGGATCACGACGCCGATGTCAACGCGCTGGGTCACCTGAAATCTCGCGTTATCGAAGGGAACCCCGTTGTCCCCGAAGAAGCGCTGGGCCGGCTGCGCGAGCGGCTGGCCGCGGCAGCGAACCCGGTCATGGTGGCCGGGCCCAGCATCGACACCCCTGCCGGGTGGGACGGCGCGGTGCGGCTGGCCGAGAAGCTGTCGCTGCCGGTTCTGGTCGCACCCAGCCCTTCCCGGTGCCCCTTCCCGACCCGACACCCCAGCTTCCGGGGCATCCTTCCCGCGGGCATCGCCACCGTCGCCAGCCACTTCGTAGGGCACGACCTTGTCGTTGCCTTCGGCGCTGCGATTTTCCGGTACCACGAGTTCATCGACGGCGACTTGTTGCCCGCGGGCACCGAACTGTGGGCGGTCACCGATGACCCGGATGAGGCTGCCCGGGCGCCGTTCGGCCATATTCTCATCGGCGACCCGGCAGAAGCCGTCAAGCGGCTAGCGGACACCACGCCGGACGCTGGGCGGCCGTCGCTGCCCGCCCGCGAACCGCTCCCGCAGGCCGACGCCGCCGGCCCTGCCTTCACCGAAGAGGCGATCATCGACGCGGTGAACGCGGCGAAGAGCGACAGCGCGGTCATCGCGCACGAGTGGACTTCGGCCATGATCAAGTGGGACCGCTTCGAGTTCACGCGCCCCGGAAGCCTGTACTTCGGCGCGGCCGGCGGACTGGGCTGGGGCCTGCCCGCGGCCATCGGCATGCAGCTCGGCCACCCGTCCAGGCGGGTGGTGGCGCTGCTCGGCGACGGCGCGGTGCACTACTCGGTCAGCGGGCTATGGACCGCCGCCCAATACAACATCCCGGTCGTCTTCGTCGTCGCGCGCAACAGCGAATACCGCGCGCTGAAGGAATTCACCCGGCTCATGCACGCCCCGGACGCGCCAGGCATGGAACTGCCCGGCATGGACATCCCCGGGATCGCGACCTCCTACGGGGTCCAGTCCGAGCGGGTGACGTCGCTCTCCGACCTCACCCGTGCCGTCAAGGACGCACTCTCAGCCGACAAGCCGCGCCTGATCGAGATCAGCCAGCGCCGCCTCGCCGACTCCTGAAGGGCGCTCATCCGTCGCGCTACGCGAACGTGGAGCTAGCCGAACCGTTCGGCGCACCGAAAAGCAGCGCCCTGTGAGACGCCTGACGGCGGTGGCGGGCACAGCCCGGCCACCGCCGTCAGTTTGTTTGCGTTGGTCAGCCGCGCCGGCCGCAGACCGGCCACGCGCGGATGCCCTGCGAGTGCAGCACGTTCTCGGCCACCCGGATCTGCTCCTCGCGGCTCGCGCCGTTCGGGGATCCCGCGCCACCGTTGGACCGCCAGGTGCTCGGCGTGAACTGCAGACCGCCCGAGTAGCCGTTACCGGTGCTGATCGACCAGTTGCCGCCGGACTCGCAGGCAGCGATCGCGTCCCAGTTCACGCTGTACGCCCTGACGGGCGCCTTGGCCGGCTCCTCCGGCGCGGGTGCCTCATCGGCCGGCGGGGCCGGGGGCGCAGGCGCATCCGGGGCCGGCGGCGGGGGTGCATCCGGTGCGGGCGGTGCGTCGGGAGCCGGGGCCGGCGGTGCGTCGGGAGCCGGGGCTGGCGGTGCGTCGGGAGCCGGGGGAAGGTCGGCCGGCGGCGGCGGCGCATCGGGCGCAGGCGCAGCGTCCGCCGCGGGCGCGGCGTCCGGAGCGGGTGCGTCAGGAGCGGGTGCATCCGGCGCGGGCGGCGCCGGCACAAACGCGGCAGCCTCGAACGGCATGCCCACCGTGTTCGGGTCCCAACGCACGTCGTTTGCCGCGAAGGCGGTGGCGTTGGACAGCATAAGCGGGGCGGTAGCGAGCACACCGGTGATCGCTGCCGTGGTGAGCGTCTGGCGGACGTTCTTCAACATCGTTCCTTTCGCGGGTGCGCGCGCCGAAGTAAGCCCAGCGATCTGGGTGGCTACCTGTGTCCAGGTGGGTAGATGCTTCGAGTCGTGCCGTCTCGTTCGGGCACGACAGCGGGGGCGTAAGTCGCTGACCGGGCTGCTGCCCGACGGCGATGCAGCGGCGTCGTCGCCGTCCGCAGCCTCCGCTCACAACGCGGGTCCGTGGATTTGATTTTCGGTTGCCTTTTCTGGCCGAATTGGACCGTACGAGACCGGATTGCATTCGTCATCTCAGGACACGCCGCAGTCTCGAACCAATAACGGGCCGATTACGGCCGCCTCAGCTAATTGTCTTCGCAGGTCACACATACATTTGTCGCCCGCATCAACGCCCCCGCGCGCAAGCGTGATAGTGAGCCAAATCACGCACTTTTTGTGAACTGCACCACGCATTTGTCGCAGCCACGCCGGTCGGTTCGGAGCGCCGCCCGCCATCGCCTGGCGCTGCGGAAGACGCCTCGGTCAGGTGTTAGCCAGACTGGCCGCAATGCCAGCTTCGCCGCCCGGTCTTAGCCGGCACTTCGCCGCGACGAAGCGATATTCCAAAGATCCTGCCGGACAACCTCTTACAGTGAATATCGATCGGACGATGCGACGACCATTGATCAGTCGTACGATCGGATCGAGGTACGCACCTGGCTCGCATCAACAGAAGACGATTCGCACCAATACAACTATTTACCAACATGTTTCGACTACGCTTCCGCCGGATCGCCACCGTCCGACATAGGCCGCGGCGCGGACTCCGATCGAAGCGACGCGCACTGGCCGACACTCCCCGCGACCGATTTGCCAGCAATCGTCCGATGTTCGGCTCGCCGAGGCGTGGTTCGCCGCAGCCACATCCTTGCCCAATCGCTGGAAGCCTCAAATATCCGCTGCCGCAACGCAATTCGAGCGCGACTTCAGATTCGAGCGAAGTATCAGTTCCTGTCAATCAGAATGACAATCCACCGAATTTACGCGAATTAATCACCAGTTAATTGAGCAACCATTTATTCCGGTCGAATTTCCAACGCCTGAATTTATCGAACAATTGCCAAAAGCGTCGTGGAACTAAAACGAACCTTTGTCAACGACGGTTCGGGTCGTCAGCGCCCGGCGTACAAGAGTGTGCGCAGGTCGGCGTCCGAGTTGACGTTGGTCAACGACCGGGACGCGGGTACCACAATTCGCTGCGCGTCGACGCGGTCGACCAACGAGCGCATGCTCCGCTCGCCGGCGGCGATCAGCGCATCGACCTGGTCGGCCAACTCGGTTCGGTACACCGCCGCCAGGTAATGATCGCGGCCGTCCCACGGCAACACGACGTCGGCGTCCAGCTCGATTGCCCGGGCTTCCAGCAGGTCGATCAAATCAGCGCTGAGCAACGGCATGTCGGCGGCGCACAGGAACGCCCGCTTCGCGCCGGCCTCGGCTGCGGCGCGCAATCCCCGTCCGGTGGCGAGCAGCGGGCCCACGCCACGCACGTCGTCGCGCACCACGCGGGCCGGAAGTTCCGGCAGGGATTGTCCAGGCGCAGCGACGACGAAAACCGGCTGACACCGCTGCCCGACAACACTGACCACCCGCTCAACCATCGTGATGGGCGTTTCGGAGCCGTCTTTGGAGCCGAGGAGCTCAGCGGGAACCGGCATGGTGGCCTTGTCCCGGCCCATCCGCAGCGACGCTCCCCCAGCCAACACCACACCGGCTAACGAGGCCGGCTTAGTCACGGGTGTCATCTCAGTTCACAGTCCAGGTGTCGCGCCCATGCAACAGCGATTGCAACGCGGCACGGTCGCCCGGCTTGGACTCCTTCGCGGCGCGGACCTGTGCTCGGGCCGCGTCGTCGTAGGTTGGCCGACTGACCTGACGGAAGATGCCCATCACCGTGTGCTCGAGGTTCTGCTCGGATAGCCGCGAGAGCGCGAACGCGTAGGCCGAATCGGCGGCGTGTGCGTCGTGCACCACGATCTCGTCGACGCTGATGTCGGCGGTCTTGGCCACCTCGAGTCCGTACCCGGACCGCACCACGCAGTATTCGCCGTTGGCACCGAAGATGATTGGCTCACCGTGGCGGATGTTGATGACCCGCTCCTCGGCGCCCTCTTTGCGCAGCGCGTCGAACGAGCCGTCGTTGAAAATCGGGCAGTCCTGCAGGATTTCGACCAGTGCGGACCCGCGATGCTGCGTAGCGGCACGCAAAACCTCGGACAGTCCGTTGCGGTCGGAGTCCAACGCGCGGCCGACGAAGCTCGCCTCGGCGCCGAGCGCCAGCGATACCGGGTTGAACGGCGCGTCAAGTGATCCCATCGGCGTCGACTTGGTGATCTTGCCGACCTCGGATGTCGGCGAGTACTGACCCTTGGTCAGGCCGTAGATCCGGTTGTTGAAAAGCAGGATGGTCAAGTTGATGTTGCGGCGCAACGC